>OLXH01000201.1_pt1 | contig 33356 bp, 29 predicted proteins | sample 1673391 | NCBI WGS metagenome assembly OLXH01 (sample SAMEA103958110, study PRJEB25191) | human gut metagenome | reverse complement strand
CCAGGATGGCGGCGATGACGCCGCCGTGGGTCACCAGCACCGTATCCTCTTCCAGAAGCTCCGGCAGGGCTCCCAGAACCCGGGCGAGCATCTGGTTCCCACTCTCCCCCTCCGGCGGAATGTTGGCCATATTGTCCCCGGTGATCCAGGCTATATAGGCCGGATCGTCCTTCAGTTCCTCGTAGGTGTGCATTTCAAAAATGCCGAAATCCACCTCCCGGAAGGCGGGGCGCTGTCCGTGGGGTACGTTTCCAAAGAGGATGGCAAGGGTCTGCTCCGTGCGCAGCATCCCGGAGGTCAGGAAGCGGACGGGGCCGACGTCATATTGGAGCTTTTCCAGGGCCTCCCGGCCGGGCTGGGACAGGGGCAGGTCCGTGCTGCCGCAGTAGCGGTGCTGCAGGTTGGCCTCGGTATTGCCGTGACGAATCAGGTAGAGTCTGCTCATTTCAGTCGCTGCTCCAATCCGCAGTAAATCCGGTGGACGCTGTCGGCATTCCTGGCCAAATACTGGCAGACAAGCCCCGTGGTGTGCCGCCACAGGCGCATGGTGGCATCGATGGGCACCACGCCGCAGAAAATATCCATGCAGATGATCACCTTATCCGACAAATCCTGCCCTTTCAGCTGCTCCATAGGGTCAATCCCCGCCCGGACGCAGGCAAGGACATAGTCCTCGAGCCTGTCAATGCAGGGCTTGCTGAAATCGATATGGGTACCCTCACAGGTGAAAATCTGCGTTTCGGGAATGCCAAGCTTTTCCATGGCAAAGGCGCGCTTTCCCTGATACGCGCCGCCGATAATCAGTTCCATACTTGCCTCCTTACAAAATCGCCAACGCCCCAAGGGCGGAAAGCTCCGAAAGAGTCAGGGCATAGCCGGAAATATCGCCGTTCATGCCCTCCAGAGAGCGGTAGGCCTTGCGCAGCGCCAGCCCATAGCCCGCAGCCTGCACCAGAAGGACCAGACCGCAGCGGAAGCGCAGTGAAAAAGCAAAGGCAATTGCCCCCGCCAGAAACGCGCAGGGAATCCAGATATCCGCCGCCTTGGCCTGCTTGCGTACGTACTGGCTGGTGGACATTTTGGGAAGCAGGGCCACCGCCAAAGCGCTGCCGCAGCGGCTGACCACCGGAATGACGATCAGAACACGAATGTCCGTTTTCTGGTTAAAAGAGACACAGAAGGCGAACTGGCACAGGATCAGCAGCACCACACCAATGACCGCAAAGGAGCCCACATGGGAATCCTTCAGAATCTCCCGGCGCTTTGCCAGATCCCGGCAGGAGCCCACCGCATCGGTGACATCCATAAAGCCATCCAGATGGATAAAGCCCGTGGCGAAAAAGGGCATGGCACACAGGGCAATGCCGCTCACCGCCTGGCTAAGCCCTAAAAAGCGGCACAGCAGACCGAGGCACCACCACAGCAGGCCAATTTCCAGTCCCACCAGGGGCAGGCACCAAAGGAGCTTATCCCTTGCATCCTCATCCCAGATTTTGCAGGGACAGGGAATGGCGCAGAACATGGACTGGCACATAAAAAAGGCGTGAAAAAAAGACTTCATAGCTTTCCTTCTCCTTTGTGGAAGATATGGCTCCCGGCGCTGACCTCGATAACCGCATCCGCAATTCCCGCCAGAAAGCGGTCCAGCTGGGCAAGGCCCCGGCGATAAACTTCCGTCTCTTCGTCGTATTTGGCTGCATCAGAATAGATATAATCGCTGACCAGCACAATATTTTGGACCTGATTGCAGAGCGTCTCCAGCCCCTTTTGGCAGCGGTCGGGAGCGTCTGCATCCAGCTTCCAGGTGGTAGGGTCTGGGTAGAGCTCATTGAGCAGCAGCGCCGTCACGCTGTCCAGCAGGAAGGTGCCTTCCCGGTCTGCCCGCTCCAGGCAGCGGGCAATGTCTCTGCCCTGCTCGACGGTTTCAAAGCCCAAACCGGCCCGGTCCGCAATGTGGTGGCGGATGCGGTCATTGTCCTCTTCGTCACAGGGGATCATGGTTGCCAGATAATAGTGCTTCCCGCCGGAAGCCAGCTTCACCGCAAGGTCCTGGGCATAGGAGGACTTCCCGTTCTTTGCGCCCCCGGTGATGAAGACGATCACTTGCTTGCCTCCACGGTGAACTTGTCCCCTTCCCGGATTTCATCCAGATACCCATCGTCAATGCCCGCCTGATCAAAGGTGGCCATGTCGTTGATGACGGCACAGGCGGCGCTGAGCACCTGGAAGGCCAGGGGGCAGCCGCTGCCCTCGCCCAGGCGCATGCCCAGCAGGAAAATGGGCTCCAGACCCATGGCCTCCATGGCAAGCTTATAGCCGATCTCGTAGGAGGCATGGCTGGGCACCAGGTAATCCCCCGCGGCAGGACACAGCCGGACGGCGCACAGCGCCGCCACTGCAGAGATGAAACCGTCGATGACCATAGGCCGGTGGCTGGCAGCGCCCCCCAGGAACGCACCGCACATGGCGGCTAAGTCAAATCCGCCCACCTTTTGCAGCACGTCCACCGGATCAGAGGGGTTTGGCTTGTTCAGCGCGATGGCATCCGCAATGACCTGCTTCTTCTTCCGGAAGGAGTCGTCGGTAATGCCGCCGCCCCGGCCGGTGACAGTCTCCACGCTGACCCCCAGCAGCACGGACAGAACTGCCGAAGATGTGGTGGTGTTGCCAATGCCCATCTCTCCCACGCCCATGGCGTCCGCTTCCGTCTGCATGGCAAGCTCTGCCCCGGTGAGAATGGCCTGAATGGCCTGCTCCCGGGTCATGGCGGGCCCCTTTGCGATATTTTGGGTGCCGAAGGCGATCTTTTTATTCATGACCTTGGGCTCCTGGATAACGGCGTTGACGCCCACATCGCAGACCGTAATTCCGGAGCCGAAGTGCTTGGCAAGCACCGATGCACCGGTCTTGGCCCGGGTCAGGTTGACGGTCTGCATCAGCGTCACGGATTGGGGCGCACTGGAAACGCCCTCTTCCACAACGCCGTTGTCTGCAGCGAAAACCAGCAGATGGGTCTTGTCCATGGAATTGTGGACTTTCCCGGTAATGCCCGCCAGCTGAACGGACAATTCTTCCAGCCGCCCCAGGCTCTCCGGGGGCTTGGCAAGGGCGGCCTGCCGCTGCCTGGCGGCAGCCATGGCCTCCTGAGAAAGGGGGGCAACGGATGCAAGTAAGGTTTCCAGGGTCATGTTTCTTCCTCCAATATTCCCTGCCGCAGAAGCCAGTCCACGTCCCGCCTGCCATCTGTCACCTCCAGGGTGAAGGTGGCATCGGGGCACAGGGCATCCGCGCGGGTCAAAAACGTTTTCATGGGAATGGTCCCCTGGTCCAGGGGGCTGTGGGTATCAAAGCTGCGGTCATTGTTATGAATGTGGAAGTGGCCCAGCCAGGGAGCCATGGTTTCCAGCCACTGCATCACATCGATTTCCGAGCACACATGGGCGTGGCCCACATCCAGACACAGCCGAAACCGAGGATCATCCACCCCGGCGGCGATATCCGCCATCCATTGCGGGTCAGATTCCAGCACATTTTCAATGCAGAGCACCGTGTCCGCCGGGACGCGCTGCAAAAATTCCTTCCAGAACAGAACGGACTGCTCCGTATACCAGCAGGAATAGTACACATGGGGCAGGTATCCGCCGTGGAACACCAATCGCTTGGCCCCGTACTGCTCTGCCACCCGGAGCGCCTGGAAATAGCGCCTGGCAGCCAGCTCCCGGGCCAAGGGGTCAATGGCGCAGGGGAAGAGCTCATTGAAGGGGCCATGGAACATCCGCCGCTTTACGCCCTGCACCTGGGCATCCACCCGGGGTTTCGTTTCCGCGTAAAGCGAATCCATATTGACTGCGGTGCAGTAGTCCGCGATTTCCAGGCCCAGGCCGCAGCCCAGGGCCGTAGTACCTGCGTTTTCGTCTATGGTGGATAAATAGAGCTGCTCTCTTCTCACTGTGCCTGTCCCCCATCCATCATGCCGTATTTTTTCTGAATTCGGTTCAGCTTATACAGCAGGGGCTTCGTCAGCACCATCAGCGTCACGCCGCAGCCAATGCCATGAACGGTATTGACAGGGACACCCTGGCCGAAAATAAAGAGCACATTTTTCCAGGTAAGCTTGCTGAGCACCGTAAACACGGTGCAGCAGTCCAGCATAGGGCCAACCAGCAGCAAAATGGAAAGGAAGCCGAAAATGCCCAAAATCCAAGGCTTGCACCACTTCTGGCGGCCATGGAAGATAAGCCCTGCCCAGAAGCCCGCAAAGCCATAGGCAAACATCTGCCAGGGCGTCCAAGGCCCCTGACTGAAAAAGAAGTTGCTGGCAAAGGCCGCGATGGCCCCGGTGAGAAAGCCCGCCTGGGCACCGAAGGCAATGCCCGTGATCATGATGACGCCGGTAATGGCCTTGAAATAGGGAATGAACACGAAGGCCACCCGGGAGGCCGTGGCCAGCGCCGCCATGACCGCCAACGTCACCAGTTCTCTTGACTGGGGCTTTCTCGACTCGAAGGAGGCGAAGAAGGGCAGCATAATTTCGATGATCACCAGGGTACTGGTGAGATAGTACCAGCGGCCCTTGATGTGACGGCCCAAAAGCAGGGTCGCGGGAACCAGCAGGAAAATGGTCAGGATGGAAAAGAGGGTGGATTTTTTCATGCCTTCTCCCCCAGATTCTCCCGATAAAGGGCGGCAACGTCCTGGGCCGTCACGGCATTTTCAAAAATGCAACGGCTCATGCGGTTGGAGGCCGTGGTATAGAAGCTGTTGGAGCCGAAGAATTCCCGGGGGGTGCCGGAGGCGATGATCTGCCCGTCAAAGAACATGGCTGCAATATCCGCATTTTCCGCGCAGAACTCCACATCATGGGAGACCATGACAACGGTCATGCCCTCGTCCGTAAGCCGTTTCAGGGTTTTGGCGAACCGGGCCTTGAAGCCGCAGTCCAGGCCCTTGGTGGGCTCGTCCAGCAGCAGAAGCTTCGGCTTCGTCAGCAGCACCTTGGCAAGGGCCACCCGCTGCTGCTCGCCGCCGGAAAGATCGTAAGGGTGGGCATCCAGCAAATGGGTGATTTCGCACAGCTCGGCCACTCGCTGCTGCTCTGCCTCCTCCCCGTTCATCTCCTCCAGCTCCGCCCGGACGTTCTGCTTCACAAAGAGGTTCGTGGGGTCTTGGGGCAGCATGGAAAGACAGTTCTGGAACAGCTTTCCCTTGGGGTATTTCTGAATTTCCCTGCCGAAAACCTCGATTTTCCCCCGATAAGGGCGGGTTGCGCCGCAGACGGTGCGGAGGGTGGAGGATTTTCCCGCGCCGTTGCCGCCTACAATGGCATAAAGGCATCCGGCGGGCACCTCCATATTCAGCCCCTTCAAAACATCCGGGGACTGCCGCTCATAGCGCATCCATACATCCCGGATGCGCAGTGCAGGCTCCCCGAACTGCTTTTGGCTGGCAGTGGGCAGGGAACGCACCGTGGGCACTTTCTCCCGGAAGCAATCCGTCAACCAAGTACGGCCCTCCCGGACCGTCAGAGGGGCCTGGCCGCTGCCGGCGCACTGATAGAACACCCGCATAGGCGCGGGGAGCATAGGAAACAGGGGGCTATTCCGGTCAAAGAGGCTCTGGCCGATCTGCCGGGGGCCGTTGTTGGCCACAAGACGTCCCTTCTCCATAACCAGCACCCGATCGGCCACGGGGAAAATATCCTCCGCCCGGTGCTCGGTGATCAGCACCGTGGTGCCCAGCTCCTGATTGATCTTTTTCAAGGTATTCAGGAAATCCGAGGCTGCAATGGGGTCCAGCTGGCCGGTGGGCTCATCCAGAATGAGGATTTCCGGCTGCATGGCCATAATGGAGGCCAGATTCAGCAGCTGCTTCTGGCCGCCGGAGAGCTGGGACACATCCCGGTGATACCAGCTCTGAATGCCGAAAAAGCTGGCCATTTCCGCAACCCGCAGACCGATGGTCTCCCGGGACACCCCCAGGTTTTCCAGTCCAAAGGCCAGCTCATGCCAGACCTTGTCCGTCACGATCTGGTCGTCCGGATTCTGCATCACGTAGCCAATGGCACTGGCCTGGCGCTTGGCATCCACTTTGTCCAGGGGCACGCCGTCAAACCGAATCTCCCCGGTCCGGCTGCCTGTTGGGGCCAGAACGGATTTCAGGTGCCGCAGCAGGGTGGTCTTTCCGCAGCCGCTGTTGCCGCACAGGAGCACATACTCTCCCTTTTTTATGGTGAGTGACACATCCGAAAGGGTCTGCTTCGCAGCATCCGGATAGGAAAAGCTCAGGCCGTGAATTTCAAATTGTTCCATACAATTGCCTCCCGAAGATACATCGCCGAGGGAGTCAGCAGCAGAACACAGTAAGCCGGAAACCCGAGCGTAAGATTGTCACAAGCATATTTAGGCGTAAAGGTGGTACCCGTACCGCCCAGGGACAGCACCAGCACAAACAGCGCCCCGATCAGCGCGCACAGGCAGCCATCCCGCCAGGAAAAATGATAGATATGAAAATTGGTCCGGCGGACGCAGCCGTAGCCCCGGGCTCGCATGGAGTCGGCGGTGACAATGCTGCCCTCCAGAGCCCAGTCCGTCAGAGAGGACAGAATGCTGACGCCGCTTTTCACCTGCTCTTTCCGGGAAGCGGAATTCTCCGTTCCCTTTCCAATGGCGCTGCGGGCAGCGGAAATCTGCTTGGTCTTTCTGGTAAAGGCGGGAATCAGCCGCAAAACCATCACCAGCAGCAGTGACAGCGCCGGGATGAGATTGCCGAACAGCGCCGTAAACTTGTCGCTGGTGAGCACCTCGCTGTAGCAGCCGAACCAGACCATGGTCAGGGCAAAAATCAGGCCCAGAACCGCGCCGTAGGCCATGGCCTCGGCGGTATAGGGGCGGCCGAAGAGCAGAAACAGGGTGTGCTTTCCGGAGGTATTGATCAGCGGATTCAGAACCGTGATCAGCACCATCATACCGGCCATGGAGCCGATAAAAGAAACGCCTTTCTTTCCTTTCAGCAGCAGATAATAAACCGAGGCCCCTATCAGGCCCGCAATGGCATAGGCCGGGTGCTGGATGGTGACCCCAAGACCGATGACAGCCACGAAAAAGAGGAAATTCGCCGCCGGGTGGCACCGGGAAAAGGAATCCTGTGGCATTGCCTCACTTCCTTTCTTTTCACATTTATACGGATTATAACAAATACCATTGTGAAAAGCAATAGCGAGGCTGGGGCGAACACGGCGATTGCTGTAGGTGAAAGAAAAAGCAGTTGCCTTTCCGGCACAAGTGTGCTATAATATATCGGCATTTTGAGGATGCAATATTTTGAAAAGGAGAAAAAACACAATGAAAAGAACTGTTTCTTCCATTCTTTGCCTGATTATGGTTATGTCTCTGTGCTTTGGTCTGGTTGCCTGCGGCAGCAAGCCCGAGGCTCCTGCCACTACCGAGGCTGCTACCACTGCCGCTGCTTCCGAGGAGACCACCGCGGCCACCGAGGCTGCCGAAGAGACCACTGAGGCCGCTGCTGATGCTGCCGACGAGGACGGCGTTGTCATCCTGGAGGATGGCAAGACCTATGGCGAAGGCGCTACCAGCTTCACCTTTGTCGTGACCGACAAGGACAAGAACACCGTGACCGTGACCGTTAATACCGACGAGCAGACCGTTGGCGCTGCCCTGGTTGCCCTGAATCTGGTTTCCGGCTCCACCAGCGAGTACGGCCTGATGGTCGATACCGTTAACGGCATCACCCTGGACTACAACAAGGACGGCATGTACTGGAGCTTCTACATCAACGGCGAGTATGCCATGACCGGCGTTGACGCCACCCCCGTGGAAGCCGATGCAACCTACTCCTTCGTTGCTACCGCTGCATAATAAAGCCTAACCCCTTCCAGGCCCCGGAGAAATCCGGGGCCTTTTTGACAAACCGGAAAGGCCTTGCGGGCTTTTTGACAGGCTTCCGGCTCTGCAAAGATTGACAACAGTGCCAAAATGGATTATATTGGTCACAGCAAAATCAAGAAGGAAAGGTGAACACAATGTACTTAGAGGATTACAAGCGCTGGGCCGCTGCGGAACTGGAAGACCCTGCTCTGGCCCGGGAGCTGAAGGAAATCGCCGGGGACGACGAGCAGATCAAGGACCGTTTCGCCGTTGCTCTGAAATTCGGCACCGCAGGCCTTCGTGGCGTACTGGGTGCCGGTACCAACCGGATGAATATTTATGTGGTCCGTCAGGCCACCCAGGGCCTTGCCAACTGGGTAAAAACCCAGGGCGGCAGCCAGAGTGTTGCCATCTCCTACGACAGCCGCATCAACTCCGATGTATTCGCCAAGACCGCTGCCTGCGTGCTGGCCGCCAACGGCATTCACGTCCGGATTTATGACGCACTGATGCCTGTGCCCGCGCTGAGCTTTGCCACACGGTACTACAAGGCCAACGCCGGCATCATGATCACTGCCTCTCACAATCCCGCCAAGTACAACGGCTACAAAGCCTACGGCCCCGACGGCTGCCAGATGACCGACGACGCGGCGGCCATCGTCTACGCGGAGATTCAGAAAACCGATGTGCTCACCGGTGCCAAGCGCATTCCCTTTGAAGAAGGGCTGTCCTCCGGCATGATCCAGTACGTGGGTGAGGACTGCAAGGAAGCCCTGTACGATGCCATCAAGGCCCGGTCCGTGCGGCCCGGCCTGTGCAAGACTGCCGGGCTGAAGCTGGTCTATTCTCCCCTGAACGGCTCCGGCCTGGTGCCCGTGACAAGAGTACTGCACGACATCGGCATTGACGACATCACCATCGTGCCGGAGCAGCAGTATCCCGACGGCCGCTTCCCCACCTGCCCCTACCCAAACCCCGAAATTTTCGAGGCGCTGAAGCTGGGCCTGGAGCTGGCGGAAAAGAACGGCGCGGACCTGATGCTGGCAACCGACCCCGATGCAGACCGGGTGGGCATTGCCATCCGCTGCCCGGACGGCAGCTATGAGCTGGTCTCCGGCAACGAGGTGGGCGTGCTGCTGCTGGACTACATCTGCCAGGGCAGAATTGAAAAGGGCACCATGCCCGCAAACCCCGTGGCCGTCAAGTCCATCGTCTCCACCCCCCTGGCCGATGCGGTGGCCAAGAGCTACGGCGTGGAAATGCGCAATGTGCTGACGGGCTTCAAGTGGATCGGCGATCAGATTGCCCGGCTGGAAGCCGCCGGTCAGGTGGACCGCTTCATCTTCGGCTTTGAGGAGAGCTACGGCTACCTGGCAGGCCCCTATGTCCGGGACAAGGACGCCATCATCGGCTCAATGCTCATCTGCGAAATGGCCGCCTACTACCGCTCCATCGGCTCCTCCATCAAGGAACGGCTGGAAGAAATCTACGCCAAGTTCGGCCGGTACCTGAACAAGGTGGATTCCTTCGAGTTCCCGGGTCTGTCCGGCATGGAGAAGATGGCCGGCATAATGGACAGCCTGCGCAGAAATCCCCCTGCCGAGATTGGCGGGTACAAAGTCGCCAGCGTCACCGACTACCAGGATACCGAAAAGACCGGCCTGCCCAAGGCAAATGTACTGATCTACGCCCTGGAAGGCGGCGCAACGGTTGTCGTCCGTCCCTCCGGCACGGAGCCCAAAATCAAGACCTATTTCACCACCCTGGGCAAGGACCTGGCTCAGGCCCAGGCCCAGAAGGACCGGCTGGCCGCAGCGCTGAAGCCTCTGCTCGCCTGATTTTCAAGCATAAAAAATTGCGTCCCGGGTTTTTCGGGGCGCAATTTTTATGCTTTTTTCCGCTTTACGGTGTGACCACCTTGTCCATGAGGTAGCTCAGGGCCGCCTGGAGCTGGGCATCGTTCTCCGGCTCCAGCATTCCATTGTAGAGGAGTGCCTCGGATTCGTCATCCAGCTTGATCTCTTCATCCGGAGTCAGGCCGATCCCCTCCAGGTTGTTGCCCTGGCTGGTATAATAGCGGCCAACGGAGATACCCGCAGCAGAGCCGTCAGAAAACTGGAACACCTGCTGGAAAAAGCCCTTGCCGCTTGTCTTCTGACCGAAAATCCTGGCGACCCCATATTCGCTCAGGTCCACCGCAAAGAGCTCGGCGGCGGAGTAGGTATTCTCATTTACCAGAACCGCCATAGGAACCTTCACGCAATCCGCATCGGAGGTAACGGTCTCATCGCTTCCATCCGTTCCAACCGTCCGGATCAGATTTCCCTCGGGGAGCAGATAATCCAGGATCTTCGTCAGTTCGTCCACATAGCCGCCGGGGTTGTTGCGAACATCGAACAGAAGCATATCCGCCCCCTGATTCAGGAGCGCTTTGATCGCTGCTATGGTCTCATCGGCGCAGCGCTCGTCAAAATTCTGGATGGTCACCAGCCCCACGTGCTCGTTCAGCAGCTTGGAGGAGGCCACGGTGGTCTCCATGCGCTTGCGGGTCATGGACATGGTGATTCCCTCGCCGCTGCGCAGAACCGTGATGGAGACCACAGTTCCCTCTTCGCCCTTGATCATGGCGGAAATCTCGGTGACCGTGCGGTCCTGGGCAGACTCTCCGTCCACCTGGATGATCACGTCCCCTACCTGAACACCGGCTTCCTCCGCCGGGCCGCCCGGCTGCACGGCGATGACCATCAGCCCGGAATTGTCATCCGTGGCCTGGACCGTCACGCCAATGCCCACATAGGCATTCTCAGAATTATCCAAAAAGCTGGGCAGCTCCGCGGCGGGGATGTAATAGCTCCAGCGGTCGCCCATGGCATTCACCATGGCATCCGCGGCGGCATCCTCAATTTTTGTCTTGTCCGCATCCCCTGCAAAGCTGGTCAGAATCAGGTTTTCCAGGTCCTCCAGCTTGTTGTAGTCGGTGGATGCGGAGACAAAGAAAAGCGTCGCGCCGCAGGCCAGAGCCGCCACCAGCACATAGGACAGGACGATCAGAACTTTCTTTTTCATTTCTTTCGCTCCTTTTGGGTTCAACAACATGACTAATAGCATTCTTCCCACATTCCGACTGGGAAATGTGGGAAGAGAAGCATTACAGAGAAACGTAGGCGCAGGGGTTCACATAGGCGCCGTTGTAGGCAATGCCGAAGTGCAGGTGATAGCCGGTGGCAATGCCGGTCCGGCCCACGGTGCCGATCAGCTGACCGGCGGAAACCGCCTGGCCGGAGCTGACCGCAGAGCTTGCCAAGTGCATATAGATGGAGGAAAAGCCGTCTCCGTGGTTGATGGTGACGTAGTTACCCGCCGTGCCGGAATAGGTATTGGCGGTGACAATGCCGGAGCGGGTGGCGTAGACCGGCGTATTGGCAGGGGCCGCCAGATCAACACCCTGGTGGTAGCTGGATGCACCGGCCGTGGGAGAGGTCCGGAAGCCGAAGGGGCTGGACATATAGGTATAGCTGCAGGGCCGCAGCCAGGTTCCGCCGGAGGACGGGGTGGAGGTGCCGGTATTGCCGCTTCCGCCGCTGCTCGCGGGGGCGGTGGTGGCGGGAGGAACGGTGGTATAGGTAGCCATATAGGCCAGCCACTCCTGGTGCTTGGCGGCGGTGTATTCCTTCTCCATCTGGGCAATCTGGTTCAGCAGGTCCTGGTCCTCAGATTCCAGCTCTTCCTGCAGGCCCTCGATTTCCTCGGCCTTCACCAGCAGCTCGGCGATTACGCCGTCTGCCTCTTCCCGCTTGGCATCCAGTTCCGCCTGGGTAGCGTCCAACTCTTCCTTGGTGCTCTCCAGCTCCGCCTTTTCCGTTTCCAGCTCCTGCTGGGCCTGGGCCACGGCCTTGGTGGCCTCGTCCAGGGCCTCCAGGCGGCGGGTATCCGAGGCGGCGATTTCTTCAATCATGCTCATTCTGTCCAGCAGATCGGAGAAGCTGTTGGCCTTGAAGAGGACCTCCCAATAGCTCAGGGTGCCCTCCTCCTCCATGGTGCGGATACGGGTTTTGTATTCTTCGTTCAGCGTATTATAGTTTTCCTGGGCCGCGTCCAGCTCGTCCTGCTTGTCCGCAACCAGAACGCCATAGGCAGTGATCTGCTCGTTGATGTTGTCCACCTGGGCATGGAGCAGGGTCATTTCCTGGTCAATCAGGTTCTTCTTTGCAACGATGTTGGAAATCTCGTCCTTGTTCTCCTGATACTGGCTTTCCAGTTCCTTCATCTTGGACTTCATTTCCGTCCGCTGCTCCTGCAGGCCGGTAATCTGCTTGCGGATTTCGCTGGAGGAAGCGGCATAGGCCCGGGTGGGCAGCAGGCTGAGAATCAGCGTCAGAACCAGCACGGCCGCCATAACGCCGGCCAGAATGGGAACAAGCTTCTTGCGATTTTTCATAGAGTCTCCTTTGGATATTATCCGATGTAGGCCATTGGGTTTACATAGGTTCCGGCATAGGAAATGCCGAAGTGCAGATGGGGCCCGGTGGAAACACCGGTGCTGCCCACATAGCCGATCAGCTGCCCGGCAGCCACGCTTTGGCCGCCGGAAACCACGTAGTTGGTCATGTGCATATAGATGGAGCTGAACCCGTCTCCGTGGTTAATGCTCACATAGTATCCGGCGCCCCCCGCCTGATAGGAGGCGGTGGTCACCGTTCCTGCCCGGGTTGCATAGATGGGGGTACCCCGGGGGCAGGCCATATCGATGCCATTATGCATCAATGCATATTTATAAACAGGATGGATGCGCATGCCAAAGGCGCTGGAAATGGTGTAGCCGGATACCGGCGTGATCCAGGTGGCATTGGACGGGGGATTCTGGCCCTGGAGCGCAAGCTTTGCAAGCTTTTCCTCATACTGAGCATTGGCAAGCTCCTTTTCCTTCTGGGCAATCTCCTTCATCAGGGCATCCTGCTTTGCTTCGGAATCGTCCAGCAGGAGGGCAAATTCCTCCTTCTGCTCTGCCAGACTGCGAAGAAGCTCGTCGGACTCCGTTCGCTTCTCAGAGAGCATGCTCTCACTTTCCGCAAGCTGGGCCTGCGCATCGGCAAGCTCCTGCAGCTCCTGCTGCAGCCGGGTCTGTGTCGTAGACAGGTCGTCTGCCACCTGCTGGATCTCCTCCAGTCGTCTCTGGTCCGATGCAGCGATCTCATCGATCATGGTCATACGGTCCAAAAAATCCGTAAAGCTCTTGGCCTGAAACAGGACTTCCCAATAGCTGACCGTGCCGCCCTCCTCCATAGCGCGTATCCGGGCTTTATGCTTTTCGTTCAGCTCGTCCAGCTGCTGCGACTGCTCCTCCAGATCATCCTGAGAATCTGCAATCAACTGCCCATAGACAATGATCTGCTGATTCATGTTCAGGATCTGGCTGTGCAGCAGTGCGATCTCCTGATCGACCGCATTTTTCTGATTGACCAGCTCCTGAATCTGGTTGGAGGCTGCCGTATACTGCTGACGGACCGCATCGATCTCCGCCTGAATGTCCGCGTTCTCGCTTTTCAGGCTGCCAAGCTCATCTTCGATCTTGTCCGTTTTCACGGAGGCACTGGCGTAGATCGGAACGCAGCTCAGTGCCAACGCCGCAGCCAGCACCGTGCCCAGCGCTGCTTTGAAAAAACCAAATCGTTTCATCTCTGTCTAAAGCGCGGCAGATGATCAAACATCCATGAACTTTCGGATAGAAGTCCAGCTGCCGACGATACCGACAAACAGTCCGGCGGCACCGAAGACAATGGCCATAGGTATCACCAGATTCTCAAAGGGCACGAAGGTGAAGAGCTTCAGCGCATCTACCGTAGAAATTTTTTCCACCAGTGCATCATAGCTCACCCACTCAAGGCCAAAAGCAAGGATGGCACCAATCATGCCCAGGCTGAAGCCCTCGACTATAAAGGGCAGCCGGATGAAGCCATTGGTCGCACCTACCATCTTCATGATGGCGATCTCATCCCGGCGGTCATACATGGCAAGCTTGACCGTATTGGAAATGATCAGCAGCGAGATCACCAGCAGAACGGCAATCAGCGCCACAGCGACGATATGCAGCACCTGCTGAATGGTGGTAAAGCCCTGGGCCAGGGCATAGGCGGCCTTGGTATCCGCCACGCCGGGAATCTGCCGCAGCTGGGCATCGGTCTGCTCCATGAGGGTATTGTCCTCCAGGGTCACCACATAGCGGTGGCGAAGGTCGGTTGCCTGGACACCGTTGAAGGCTGCATCGCCGTTGTGGTCGGCGACAAAGCTCTGCAGTGCCTCTTCCCGGGAGACAAAGGTGGATTGCAGCACATTGTTCAAAGCATTGATTTTCGTGCCGATGCTCCTGGCCTCGGCATCGGACAGGTCACTGTCCACGTAGACCAGGATTTCACTGGTCTGGTTCAGATCCTGAACCATCACGTCCAGGTTGTAGGCCAGAATGGAGAAGCTGCCCACGATGATCAGGCAGGCCACCGTGACGCACACGGCGGCGAAGGACATAAAGCCATGGAGAAAAATTCCCTTGAAGCCTTCCTTCAAAAGGTATCCGATATTGCTGAATTTCATGGTAACTTACCTCTCTCTTCCGTCGCTGACCACATAGCCGTCATCAATGGCGATGACGCGCTTGGCGAACAGCTCCACCAGGTTCTTCTCGTGGGTGACCACAAGGACCGTGGTGCCCAGATTGTTGATTTCCTGAAGCAGGGCCATGATCTCGAAGGAGCGGGCGGGGTCCAGGTTGCCGGTGGGCTCGTCGGCAATGATGGTAGAGGGGTTGTTCACCAGAGCACGGGCAATGGCCAGACGCTGCTGCTCGCCGCCGGACATCTCTCCGGGGTGACGGTTCGCCTTGTTTTCCAGGCCAACCAGCTCCAGCACATAGGGAACACGGTCCCGGATCTCCCGCTCCCGGGCACCGATCACACGCATAGCGAAGGCCACGTTGTCATAGACCGTCATATTGTTGATCAGGCGGAAGTCCTGGAACACAACGCCGACGGTACGCCGCAGCAGCGGGATCTCCCGCTTGCGAATGCGCTCCAGCGCATAGCCATTGACCTTCACGGCGCCGGAGGTAGGCCGGAGCTCACCGGTGATGAGCTTGATGATGGTGGATTTTCCGGAGCCGGAAGGGCCAACCAGGAAGCAGAACTCGCCGTCGTCGATCTGCATGGTCACGCCGTTCAGCGCTTTATTGCCCTGCTCGTAGCTTTTTACGACATCTGTAAATTCAATCATTTGCATGTATCTCCAGTCGAAGTATCCGCATTTTTCGAAATGCCAGGCAGCCCGCCCCTTCCGATACTCTGCGCGCAATGTATCCGAATTGTAACACAAAACGGCCGAAAAGTCAATGACGTACCGAGGAAACGACGGGAATCCCTGATTTTTTAACAAAAATTTCCGATTTCCGTCACAGATTTCGGCACTCAGGCACAAGATATGGCAGTTTTAGGAAAAAGCTGTACACAAGTGGGTGTTTTTTGGCGGTAGACATAAAAATGCAGCCGTTCCTTCCTGGGGACGGCTGCAAAAAGTCTTCGCGAATTGCTTATCTTGCCTCGCGGGAGGACAGGTATTTGCGGACCATCAGCGCGACCTTGAACACAATGGCATGGTCAAACTGGCGCAGGTCCAGGCCGGTAAGCTTCTTGATCTTTTCCAGACGGTACACCAGGGTGTTCCGATGGACAAACAGCTTCCGGGAGGTTTCGGAGACGTTCAGGTTGTTTTCAAAGAACTTATTGATGGTGAACAGGGTCTCCTGGTCCAGGCAGTCAATGGAGCTCTTCTTGAAGATCTCACTGAGGAAAATCTCGCACAGGGTGGTAGGCAGCTGGTAGATCAGTCGGCCGATGCCCAGATTTTCGTAGCGCATAATGCTCTTCTCGGTATCGAAGACCTTGCCCACCTCAATGGCGGTCTGGGCCTCCTTGTAGGAATCCGCCAGCTCCCGCAGGTGCTCGGAGACGGTGCCGATGCCGATGGAGGTCTTGATGCGCAGTTCATTTTTCAGCGTATTTTCAATGTCCTGGGCAATCTTTTCCAGCTCCTCACTGGGGGTATTTGCGGTGATCTGCTTGACCACGGCAACATCGCTCTCGTTGATGCTCAGGACGAAATCCTGCATTTTGTCCGGGAACATGCCGGACAGAACATCCACAGTCGCCACATCGCTGCGGCCCACCTGACGAATCAGGAACACGGCCCGGGGGGCGTCTGTTGCGAAATGCAGTTCCTTGGCGCGGATATAAATATCACCGGGCAGGATATTGTCCATGATGATATTCTTGACGAAGGTGCCCCGGTCATGCTTTTCCTCGTAGAAGACCTTGGCGTCATTCAGGGCGATATAGGCCATGGAGCAGAAGGATTTGGCCAGCTCGTCCTCACCGGAGCAGAACACGGCGTACTCATACAGATTGGAGCTGCCCACAATGGCCTTGAAGCATTTCTGGGCAAAAACTGTAATGCCATCAACCCCACCGCCGATCCGCAGAGCAGCGTCCGGCCAGCGCTCTCCCAGCAAAGAGACGTCGGTACAGGACACAACGCAGCCCTCGGTATCGATGACGCCGAAGGTTCTGTCGGAAATATCCTTTAATTGCACGATCACGCTTTGAAATACACTGTTGGACATATGGGTGCCCCTCCTTAGAATGTTGCATAAATACGCATTCCACAAAATTGCAGTCTTATTATACACAAGTTTTGCGCATATTGCAAGTGCAATTTGACATTTTATTGCAAATTCTCTCTTGCTTTTTAGGTAATCTTCCCAGTGTGTTGTCAAATGTGTAAGAAAAAGGCAAAATGATTCCAGCAATTTGCCGATTTCTTTTCTGCAATTTTATCGGTCCGTTTCGCTCAGACCCAGGCTCGCCAGCTCTTGCTCGGTGAGAACCCGTGTCTGTCCTCTAGGCAGCCCCTCCAGAGTCAGCGTTCCTTCCCGGATGCGCTCCAGATAGGTAACGGTCATACCCCGGGAGGCCATCATCCGGCGGACCTGGTGATATTTCCCCTCGCACACCGTAATCCGGCTTTCCCCGGGGCCGAGGGGCTCCAGCTTGGCCGGGAGGCAGACCGTGCCGTCCCGCAGGGTCAGCCCCGCCGCAAAGGCCGCCGCATCCTCTGCGGTCCCCTGCCCCTCATGGCGGGCGTAATAGACCTTGGGCACCTCCTTCTTCGGGGAGATCAGCCGGTGCAGCAGGTCCCCATCATTGGTAAGCAGCAGCAGCCCTTCGGTCTGCTTGTCCAGGCGGCCAATGGGCTTCAAGTCCCAGTGCCGCATCTGCTCCGGCAGAAGCTCCATGACAGTCTTCTCTTTTGCATCCTCTGTGGCGGTTACATAGCCCATGGGCTTGTTCATCATCACCACCCGGCGCGCATAGCCGCCCATGGCACTTCCGTCCAGCTGCACCGCGTTCGCTGCCGGGTCGATTTTTCTGCCAGGGTCTTTCTCGGGCTTTCCGTCCACGGTCACCCGCCCGGCTTTCAACAGCTGCTTTACCTGGCTGCGGGTTCCCGCGCCGCTGTCACACAGAAATTTGTCCAAACGTTCCATATTCTTTCTCCGTTCTATCCCCTGGGGAAATCCCATACACTGCATTGAAACACAGCTTTCGGGAGGGATTTCACTATGGTTGTATTGACCGCAAAGGTGGATTTTAAAAAAATGATGCTGATCCTGGGGGCCGCCGCAGTGGTGCTGCTGGCGCTGATTCTGTTTTTCGGCGGCAGCGAGCAGACCTTCGGCTCTCAGGACGTCTCGGGCAACGACGGGCGGGTTGCTTTTCTCAAAAGCTTCGGCTGGGAGGTTGTCAGCTCTCCGAAGGAATCCGGCCAGGTGCTGATTCCGGCCCAGACCAATGACGTTTTTGACCGGTACAATGCCCTGCAAAAGTGCCAGAGCTACGACCTGAGCAAATTCGCCGGCAAAAAGGTCATGCGCTACGTTTACGAGGTCAAGAACTACCCCGGCGCCACAGAGCCGGTCTACGCCACGCTTCTGGTGCACAAAAACAAGGTCATCGGCGGAGACATCACCAACACCGCCCCCGGCGGCAAAATCCAGGGGTTCCAAATGCCAAAGGCTGACGCTGCCCCCACGGCCCCAACCGGCCAGCCCACCCAGAGCACCCAAGGCACCGATTTTTAAAGGATTATATCACAAAAAGAAGTCCTTGACAAGGAAGCTTCCTTGTGCTATGGTTGTGGCAACTGAATACTGTGTCTTCAGGGCGGGGCGAAATTCCCCACCGGCGGTAAAGTCCGCGAACGCGCAAGCGCCGAATCGGTGTGATTCCGATACCGACAGTATAGTCTGGATGGAAGAAGATACGCAAGTCTTGCGTCTTTTCGCGCCCTGGGTGTATGCTCAGGGCGCATTTTTTACGTTGAGGTGACAAAAATCATGAACGAACTACTCTCTCAGGCCAAGGAAAACCTTTCTTTTCTCGGAATCACTGCCGCCGTCATTATTGCGCTGGCCGTGATCTCCAAGCTGACGGAAAAGAAATTCACCCATCTGCGCCATGTAAGCCCCGCCAGACGGGTCAGCATTATCGGCATTTGCTCGGCCATCGCCGTGGTGCTGCACATTCTGGACTTTCCCCTGCCCTTCCTGGCCCCGGAATTCTACAAGCTGGACTTCTCCGAGGTGCCCGTGCTGCTGGGCGGCTTCTTCCTGGGACCAAGCGCTGCCGTCGCCATTGAGGGCATTAAAATTCTGCTGAAGCTGCTGCTCAAGAGCACCTCCACCGCCTTCGTGGGCGACTTCGCCAATTTCTTTGTGGGCTGCTGCTTCGCACTGCCCGCCACCGTCTGGTACCATCTCCACAAGAACAAGACGGGGGCCATTGTGGGTCTCGTCCTCGGAACCCTGTCCGCCAGCGTCATCGGGACGCTCTTCAACGCCGTCTACCTGCTGCCCAAATTCGCCCAGCTCTACGGCATTCCCATGGATGTGCTCATCGGAATGGGCACAAGTATCCACAGCAGCATTCACGGGGTGTATTCCTTCGTGGCCCTGTGCGTTGCGCCGCTGAACGTGGTCAAATACGGCGTTGTATCCCTGCTGACCATGCTGCTCTACAAGCGGGTTGCCGCCCCCCTGTTCCGGGTGCACGAATAATTCTCTCTTTTCTTTTGCCCCGGGGGACTGTATAATAGCTGTATCCACTGAACACGCAAAAAGGAGCGAGACAAATGGAATACAGAGTATTGGGCAAGACAGGTCTGAAAGTCTCCCGGCTGGGCTTTGGGGGCATCCCCATTCAGCGCATTGACGCGGAGGGCACCAAAGCGCTTATGCACAGGCTGCTGGAGGCGGGCGTCAACTACATCGATTCCGCCCGGGGCTATACCGTCAGCGAAGAGTACATCGGCTACGGCCTGGAGGGCATCCGGGACAAGTTTATCCTGGCCACCAAGGGCCGGGGGCTGACGAAGCAGGCCATGCAGAAGGACCTGGAAACCAGCCTGCGCAATTTCCGCACGGACTACATCGACCTCTACCAGTTCCACAACCCTTCCCTGGAGGACCTGGAAACCATCACCGCCCCCGGCGGGGCGCTGGAAGCCCTGCAGGATGCCAAGGCCGCCGGAACCGTCCGGCACATCGGCCTCACCGCCCACTCCACCCAGGTCTTCGAAAAGGCCCTGGACATGGACTGGGTGGAGACAATCATGTTCCCCTACAATCTGGTGGAAAACCAGGGCGCAGAGCTCATTGCCAAATGTCAGGAAAAGAACGTCGGCTTCATCTGCATGAAGCCCCTGGCCGGAGGGGCCATTGACGACGCTTCCCTGGCCCTTCGCTATATCGTGCAGAACCCCGCCGTCACCGTGGTCATCCCCGGCATGGCAAGCGACCAGGAGCTCTCCCAGAATCTGGCCGCCGTCGGCAATTCCGCCCCGCTGACCGGGGAAGAAACGGCGAAAATCCAGGCCATCCGGGATTCCCTGGGCACCCAGTTCTGCCGCCGCTGCAACTACTGCGCCCCCTGCACCGTGGGCATTCACATTCCCCAGCTGTTCGTGCTGGAGGGCTACCTGACCCGCTACGGCCTGGCCGACTGGGCCAAGGGCCGGTATGAAACCGAAACCAAGGCCTCGGCCTGCATCGAATGCGGGGCCTGCGAAGGCCGCTGCCCCTACCATCTGCCCATCCGGGAGATGATGAAGCGGGTCGCCCGAGAATTTGAGGGATAAGCAAAAATCCGCAGGAAGCGCCTTGCCTTCCTGCGGATTTTTTGATTATTTCACCACTCTTACCCGGAGCACCCCTTCGATGCTGCGCAGGCTTTCCACCACGGCCTCAGAGGGCCTGTGGTCCACATCCAGCATGGTGTAGGCGTATTCCCCCCGGCTCTTATTCATCAGGCCTGCAATGTTGACATTCTCCCCTGCAATGGCGGTGGTGAACCGGCCCAGGGAATTGGGGATGTTCTTATGCAGGATGGTGATCCGCCCCTGACTGGTGCACACGCCCATATCGCAGTTGGGGAAATTGACGGAATTGACAATGTTGCCGTTTTCCAGATAGTTCATCACCTGGCTGACGGCCATCTTCGCGCAGTTGTCCTCGGATTCCTCCGTGGAGGCACCCAGGTGGGGGATGGCGATGCAGCCGGGCATTTTTGCCGTCCGGTCATTGGGGAAATCCGTAATATAGCGCCTGACCTTGCCGGAGGCCAGAGCTGCGGCCATGGCCTCGTCATCCACCAGCAGGTCCCGGGCGAAGTTCAGAATCACCACGCCGTCCTTCATCTTGGCAATGGTCCCGGCATTGATCATCTTCTTGGTGTCCTCCAGCAGAGGGGTATGCAGGGAGATGAAATCGCAGTTGGCAAAAACCTCCTCCCGGCTGTTCACCCGGTGAATCTGACTGTCCAGGTGCCAGGCGGCGTCAATGGAGATGAAGGGGTCGCAGCCGTAAACCTGCATTCCCAGCTTTCTGGCGGCGTTGGCAAAGGGGCCGCCCACAGCGCCCAGTCCGATGACGCCCAGGGACTTGCCCAGAATCTCGTGACCTGCAAATTGGGATTTGCCCTTTTCCACCTGCTTTGCCACATCCGGAGTACCGGCAATGGATTTGATCCACTCCATGCCGCCCACCACATCCCGGCTGCCCAGCAGCAGGCCGCAGAGCGTCAGCTCCATGACGCTGCGGGCGTTGGCCCCGGGGGTATTGAACACCACAATGCCCTGCTCCGCGCAGCGGTCCAGGGGAATATTATTCACCCCCGCACCGGCTCTGGCCACGGCCAGAAGCCTGTCGGGAAAAGCAAACTCCTGCATGGCCGCGCTGCGCACCAGCAGGGCATCCGCATCCTCGATTTTTTTGGAAATCTGATAATTTTCCGTCCAAAGGGCCGTGCCCTTTGGGGATATTTTATTGAGATAGTTTACCTGAAACACGGTCGATCCTCTCTTTTCTCCCATTCTTACAGCTTCTGCTCAAAATCCGCCATGAATTCCGTCAGCTTCTTCACACCCTCAATGGGCATGGCATTGTAGATGCTGGCCCGCATACCGCCGACGCTGCGGTGGCCCTTCAGATTCACAAAGCCAGCCTGGGCGGCCTCGGCCACAAACCGGGCGTCCAGCTCCGGGTTCCCCGTCACGAAGGTGGCGTTCATCAGGGAGCGGTCCTTTTTGACCACCTGATTGTGGAAGACCCTGCTGGAATCCAGATAGTCGTAGAGGATAGCGGCCTTTTCCTGATTGCGCCTGCCCATAGCCTCCAGGCCGCCCAGGCCCAGCAGCCACTTGAAGACCTTGCCGCAGATATAGATGCCGTAGGCCGGAGGGGTATTGTACATGGAGCCCGCGTCGGCGTGGGTCTTGTAGCGCAGCATGGTGGGGGTGCCGGGCAGCACATCCTCCCGAATCAGGTCCTCTCGGATAATGGCGATGACCACACCCGCCGGGCCTACGTTCTTCTGCGCGCCGCCGTAGAGCATTCCGTAGTCCGTCACCTTCACCGGCTCGCTGAGAAAGCAGGAGGACACATCGGCAACCAATGGCTTTCCCTTGGTATTGGGCAGGGTTTTGAACTTGGTGCCGTAGATGGTGTTGTTCTCGCAGATGTACACATAGTCGCTGTTTTCCCCAATGGGCAGGTCGGAGCAGTCGGGAATATAGGTGAAATTTTTATCCTCGGAGGAGGCGACCTTATTGGCCTGACCGAACAGCTGCGCTTCCTTCCAGGCCTTCTTGGCAAACTGGCCGGTGACGATATAGTCCGCAGCCTTATTTTGCATCAGGTTCATGGGCACCATGGCGAACTGCTGGCTGGCGCCCCCCTGCAAGAAGAGGACTTTATAGTTCTCCGGAATGCCCATAAGGGTGCGCAGATCCGCCTCCGCCTCCTCGATGATCCGCTGATAGGGCTTGGACCGGTGGCTCATCTCCATAACGGACATGCCGGTGCCCCGGTAGTCCATCATCTCGGCAGCAGCCTCCTGCAAAACAGGTTCCGGCAGCACGCCGGGGCCTGCGGAAAAATTATAGACTCTTGCCATAGGGCATTCTCCTTTATTTCAGAATCAGGCGGTCGATCAGGCGGTAGCCCTGGGGCTCCACGTCCCCGGTCTGGGCCGCCTCGGCCTCGGTGTATCTCGCGATTTTCTTTTCCTGGCGGGTGGAATCGTACAGCAGGAAGGGTACGGGCTCCCCCGTGTGGGTGCGCAGACGGATGGGGGTGGGATGGTCCGGCAGAATCAGCATCCTGTAGTCCTCCCCGGAGGCATCCAGGGCCTTTTTCAGCCGTGCAATCAGGCGGCTGTCCAGGTACTCAATGGACTTGACCTTGGCATTCACGTCTCCCTGGTGGCCCATTTCGTCCGGGGCCTCCACATGGACATAGACGAAGTCGCAGCCGTCCTCCAGCAGGGCCTTGGCGGCTGCATCCGCCTTGCCCTCGTAATTGGTATCCAGGGAGCCGGTGGCACCGGGAACCCGGTAGACCTCCATCCCGGCCCCCACGGCAATGCCTTTCAGCAGGTCCACCGCAGAGATCATGGCCCCCTTCAGCCCGGTCTTCTCCCGGAAAGAACGCAGGCTGGGCTTGGTGCCCGCCCCCCAGAACCAGAGGGAATTGGCCTTGTGCTTTCCCGCCGCCGCCCGGTCCAGGTTCAGGGGATGGACATCGAGAATGGGGAAGCTCTTTTCCATCATCTTCCTGAGCATGGGCTCCTTGGGAAGCCAGGGGCCGATCTTCGTGCCCAGATGGTCATGGGGCGGCTCCAGGGGCACCACGCGGCCATGCTTCCATACCATAATATGCCGGTAGCTGGTGCCGGTGTAAAAGCGAACGCTGTCGGAATTGAATTGCGCACGGATGGCATCCATGAGAACGTCCGCATCCTTCGTGGCGATTTCGCCGGAGCTGTGGTCCAGGATGGTTTTCTCTTCGTAGGGCTCCCCCTCCGTCAGGGTTACGATGTTGCAGCGGAAAATCACATCGTCGGGCTCCATGGAAACGCCCACGCTCAGAGCTTCCAGAGGAGATCGTCCTGAATAACACTCCGCCGGGTTATAGCCCAGCACGGATAGATTGGCCACGTCTGAGCCGGGCGCCATGCCTTCCGGCACATTCTGGGTCAGGCCCATGTGGCCCATACCCGCCATGGCATCCATACAGGGAGTCTTGGCATAGTCCAGGGGTGTCTTGCCGCCCAGGGCCGCAATGGGCTCGTCTGCCATGCCGTCTCCCAAAATGACAACATATTTCAAGATGATCGCGCTCCTCTCTTCCACGGACAAATGTCCATAGGGTAATTTTCCCTATCATACCACTAGACAATTCAGAATGCAATATGAATTTTTGGCGAAATCATCTTTCATTTCATATGGAAATCTGTACAAATTGTTGTGATTTTCTTAGCAATACGGATTCAGTTTTACAAGGCTGTGATTTTTTGTTTCTTTTTGGCACAAAAATGTCCCTTCCGAAAGAGAATTCGGAAGGGACAGATCTGTAAAGAAAAAGAGACCTGAAACAGGTCTCTTTGGAGCGGGTGACGAGGCTCGAACTCGCTACCTCCACCTTGGCAAGGTGGCGCTCTACCGGATGAGCTACACCCGCGGAACGTGTTGTATTATAGCAGATATTTTCAGAATGTCAAGATGTTTTTGTAATTCCTGAAAATTTTTTCTTTTTTTCCAGATTTATCTTGACCGCGTTCGATGTATATGCTAATATTCTACTTGGAACCACTTCTACTTTCACTTGAGAGTAAGACATGTTCGATTCAAAAAGGGAGGAATGATTACCATGAACGGAAAGAGAATCGTCTCCGCAGCCCTGGCCCTGCTGCTCACGGCAGGAATTCCTATGGCCGCTCTGGCGGAGGAATATGATCTGGCCAACGGAAATATCACCGTGAAGGCCGACAACTCCGGCCAGTACGTCTCTCAGGAGGGCGGCGTGACCAACGAAAAGCAGACAACCGAAACCGTTATAAAGCAGGCAGACAATACCACTGACACAGGAAATACCATCACCGTCGAGACCTCCGGCGGCGCAAAGGCCGAGCTGACCATTGAGGACCTCAACGTCAGATCCGGCAACACCTCCGCCATCGATGTGAAGGGCTCCTCAGAGGCAGAAATCACGCTGAAGGGCGACAATAAACTGGAAACCGATGACGCCTCGGTCATTCATGTTTCCGAAGGCCACGTAACCATTACCGGCGACGGAACCCTCTATGCCGACAATGACTCTGACAGCGATCACGCAAAGATCGGCAGCAACGGCAGCGAGGATACGTCCGACAGCGAGGATATGTCCGGCAGCATCCATATCACCGGGAACGCCCAGGTGACAACCGGCGACGACCGGCACGATCACGGTGTCGGCGGCGGTGCGGCCATCGGTTCCGGACGGAGAGGCAATATGTCCGGAGGCATCACCATAGATGAAAATGCCACAGTTATCGCAAGCAGCAGCGAAGATGGCGCAGGAATCGGTTCCGGCCTCCGCGGAGATATGTCCGGCACGATCACCATCGGCGGCAATGCCACGGTAACAGGCACCAGCGGCTATGACGGTGCAGGTATTGGCTCCGGCGAAAACGGCACAATGTCCGGAACGATCACCATTGACGGCAACGCCAAGGTGACGGCCTGGAGCGAAGAAGAGGGGGCCGGTATCGGAGCCGGAGAGGACAGCGGCGTCTCCGGGACGATCCGGATCGGCGGCAACGCCTCGGTAAAGGCGGGCTCCGCCTGTGACGGCGCCGGAATCGGCGGCGGCGGCGACGAAGACGGTCATATTCTGGAAAGCGGAAAGATCATCATCTACGGCAACGCAGAGGTCATCGCCATCGGTGAGGATGAAGGCTGCGGCATTGGCGGCGGTGAAGACGCCAAAATGAAAGGCATGATTCTCATCCGCGACAACGCGAACGTTACCGCCATCGGAGGAGGTCGCGCCGCTGCCATCGGAACCGATGACGCCGGTGATTTGTCCGGTTCCATTCTGATTCTGGGCAACGCCAGCGTCACCACCGGCGTTGAAGACGACATCTACTTTGATTATGACAAAAAGCAAATCATCTACACGCTGGATGAAAGCGCGGTGGGTATCATCGGCGACGGTCAATCCAATCATCACGACAGCACCGGCGGGTTTTATATTCTCAGTCCGGACGCGGCCATCAACGGCCTCAAGGGCAGCGATACCGAAAGCCTGAAACAGTACATCAACCTGCTCCTCAGCGGAGAAAACCACGACGGGGAGCCGGAAAACCTGACGATGCTGGCTGTCCGGCGGGAAAACGGCGTCTATACCGTTGAGACCAGCGGCCAGGGAACCCTGGAGCAGGTCCTTTACAACGGCAGCAGTCAGGCGCCCTCTGCCCCCGGCCGCTACACCGTCAAATGCGTACTGCGGCTGAGCCAGGACAAGACCATTGACTTCGAATTTGAGCTTATCATCCCTGACTCCGCCTCCAAGGAAGCCTCTGAGGCTGCCAGCGCAGAAGCGCTGTTCCGTGTTACGGATGCCGACGGGCGGGACATTCCCTACACCCGGGCCCGGGAGGGCAGCACCCTGACCATTGCGGCTGAACAGGATTTCGCCATTCTGACCGGCACGCTGCACGGGATCGCCGTACTCCAAGCTCAGGGCGTAGAAAAAATCGTCTTCAAAACCAATGGCGCGTCTTCCTCCTTCCAGCCGGAGCAGCTGCTTGCGGAGGGCAGGATCAGCGACCGCTACACACTGACCCATGACGGCTCCACGGTGACCTTCCTTCTGGGACAGCAGAAAACAGACATTCAAAAACTTCTGGGATAATATTCTCAAGGGGGCTGTTGCGGGCTTTTGCGACAGCCCCCTATCTAATGTCTGCTGAATAAGCCGCTTTGCGGCTTATTCACCCACCGTCAGGTGCTTTGCCCGCATATGCAAAAAGAGACCTGCAAAAGCAGATCTCTTTTTATGGAGCGGGTGACGAGGCTCGAACTCGCTACCTCCACCTTGGCAAGGTGGCGCTCTACCGGATGAGCTACACCCGCGGAACAGAGTTTATTATAGCAGAGTTTTCCAAAATGTCAAGCCTTTTTTACGGCTCCTCGGAAATTTCTCTTGCGGCTGTTCCGCAGGCTGGGAAAGCGGAATAATCCCACACATAGCCGCTCATGGCATCGTCCGTCCGCTCGTGAAAGAAGCCGTCTTCCTTGCACTGGGTCAGATCCAAATGGTAATACCGTTCTCCGTCCAGGACGATGTTCCAGGTCCAGGGCTCCGCATTCTTTGTGCCTGTGACCATAAGGCATTCCAGCCCGGCATCCCGGCACATGGCAGAAAACACCATAGCAAAGGCCCGACTGTCCCCTACCCCATGGCGCAGCAGGCTGTAGGATGGGGTGATGGAGGTATCCATAGTATAATTGAAGCGATCCATCAGAAAGGAATAGAGCTGGCTTAGCTTCTGATGGTCCTCTCCGTCCCCACTGACATAAAGGGAAGCGGAGTCGAACACGTTGCGCACCTGGGCCTGCATCTGCTGCAAAACGTCCTTACTGTTTTCATAGGAAAAGGTAAGTTCCACCAGGCGGGTCGCTCCACGCCCGTAGGCATCCGCAGTGACCTGAGGACACTCCATAATGCTCTTTGGGTTGGCCTGGGCAAGTTTCTGGACCATCTGCCCGAAATCCGTATCCTTATAGCCGTGGACCAGCACCACGTGACGGGATTCGATCTGTTCCATTGCCTGAAGCACAGAGGCTTCCAGCTCGTCTGCGCTCTCCAGCTCCACAATGCCGCGAATATCCGATTGACTATGCCGATAGCTGATGGTGACTGCAACGGCAGTCTGGCCGCCCTTGGTGCCGATCTCATAGGTCAGGTCCTCTACGGCATAGGCACCGATGGGGTCGAAGGTGCAGGCATAGAGCTTTGCGCTCTCCATATTTTCTTCCAGAAGAGGCTCCGGGTAATCCTGGGTAAGCAGCACCATGCTCTCCCGGCCAGCTGCCGTCATCTCCGTCAGTGCGGCGCGGAGCTCTGCATAGGTCCGAATCCCTGCAGATTCCTGCTGTCCCTGGCTGGACTGCACCGCATGGGGGGTCACGCGGACATACTGCCCGTCAAATACACTGCATCCGCCAAGCAGCAGCCCCAGAAGCAGGAGTGAAGGCATCAAGCAAAATTTTTTCATAAATACTCCTTACAGCTCGTCAGGGGAATAATGGGAGAAGCCGTCTCCCAGAACCTGGTGGGCCTCCTGGACAATGACAAAGGCATTTTCATCGATGTTCATGACCAGCTCTTTCAGCTCAGCCAGCTGCCCCTTACGGACCACCGCGAGGACCACTTCCATATCCTTGTGGGAATAGGAGCCTGCTCCGTGGAGATAGGTAGCACCCCGGTCCAGCTTTTCACCGATGGCCTGAGCAATGGCCTCGTGCTCCGGAGAGATGATCAGGGCCACCCGGGAGTAGTCAAATCGGTACACCACCGCATCGATGACCTGCCCGCAGACGAACACCACCACGCCGCTGTAAAGCGCCTTGCTGATGTCCCGGAAAACAACACCCGTCAGCAGAACCACAGCGGTATCGAAGAAAATGGAAATGCGTCCAATGGGCACATTGCGATAGCGCTTTTTCAGCAGGCGAACCAGGATGTCCGAGCCGCCGGTGGAGGCCCCCGCCACAAACACAAGCCCCAGCCCCGCACCGCAGAGCACGCCGCCATAAAGGGCGCTGACCAGGGGCTCCGGCGCCTGCCAGGGGATCATGGCGAACACATCGATCAGCACAGAGCTGAGCACCATGCCAATAAAAGACCCCACGAAAAATTTCTTGCCGATCTTGGCCCCGCCCACCAGAAACAGCGGGATATTGATCAGCATGGTCAGCATACCAACGCTGCCAAAGCCCAGCAGCTGCCGCAGGACCATGGCAAGGCCCGAAACGCCGCCGGTATTGATATCATTGGGGTCCAGGAACAGAGCAAAACCCAGCGCAAAGGCCGCGCTGCCCAGGACCGTTCCTGCGATCCAGTCGATTTTCTGCCAGAGCTTTTTCATGGTGCTGCCTCCCACCTTCTTTTAGACTTCAAACGTGGCCTGTTTTTCCCGGGTATCCTCTTCCCGCAGCAGCGCACCTGCCGCCGGGATGGTCTTCATGCGATAGCGGGCCTGATTCTCAATGCCGCTTTGCTCCAGAGGCAGCGCATTTTGCAGCACCGCCTTTTTCTTCAGGCTCATAACCGCCACGCCGATGGTATTCCGGGTGGTCTTGGGCAGCAGGTCCGCCGTAGAGAAAATCATGGCTCTGCCGTCAGAGGAATACATGGCGATCTGCGCATCCGCGCCCAGGGAAAGAATTTTTACCACCGGGCTCTTGTCCGAAAATGCGCCGGTGAGCTTTTTCCGGTTGGTCTTGGTCTCATAGGCAGACAGGGGCACCTTGGCTACCTTGCCGTTTTCAAAGAAGAACAGCACAAAGCCCCTGCCGTCTCCCGGGAAAATCACCTGCAATACGTTTTCTCCGGCATCCATGCCCAGCTTCTGGGGAAGATAATCGCCCAGGAGGGACGCCTTGCTGTCCTCAAAGTCGCTGAGCCTGGACTTGTAGCACTGGAACTTGTCTGTAAACACCAGCATTTCCGCCCGGTTGGTAGTCTCCACAGAGTAGGCCAGGCTGTCGCCCTCCTTGAACTTCTGCTCGCCGCTCATGCGCAGAGACTGGGCGGTGATCTTCTTGAGATAGCCCCCATTGGAGACGAAAGCGGTGACAGGATAGTCCGGTGTTTCGTCCTCCTCCTTCTCCGGCTCGGCCTCCTCCACATTGTAGAGGATTTCTGTCTTTCTGGGCTGACCGTACTTCTCGGACACCTGCTGCAGCTCCTTGATAATGACGTTTTTCAGCTTGCGGGGGCTGCCCAGGGTCTCCTCCATCTCCGCAATCTCCTGCTCCAGCTGAGAGGTGGCCTTGGTCTGCTTGAGAATGTATTCCTTATTGATATTGCGCAGCTTGATTTCCGCAACGAAGTTGGCCTGAATCTCATCAATGCCGAAGCCGATCATCAGATTGGGCACCACCTCGCTGTCCAGCTCCGTCTCCCGGATGATGGCAATGGCCTTGTCGATGTCCATCAGGATCCGCTCCAGACCCTTGAGCAGATGCAGCCGCTCCCGTTTCTTCTGCACCTGGAAATAGAGCCGCCGCTTCACGCAGTCCATGCGCCAGGCGGTCCATTCGCTCAGAATTTCCCCAATGCCCATGACCCGGGGCATTCCGGCAATCAGAATGTTGAAATTGCAGGCAAAGCTGTCCTGCAGCGGGGTCATGCGGAAGAGCTTCTGCATGAGCTTGTCCGGGTCTACACCCCGTTTCAGATCGATGGTCAGCTTCAGGCCGCCAAGGTCTGTCTCGTCACGCATATCGGCGATTTCCCGAATCTTTCCGGCCTTGATGAGCTCCGCCACTTTGTCCATAATGACCTCGGTTGCGGTGCTGTAGGGAATCTCCGTGATCTCAATGAGGCTGCCCTCCTTCACATAGCGCCACTTGGCGCGCAGACGGAAGCTGCCCCGGCCGGTGGAATATATCTCCCGGGTGGTGGCCTCATCGTACAGCAGCTCTGCGCCGGTGGAGAAATCCGGTCCCGGAAGGGTCTCCAGAATATCGTGGTCCGGATTCTTCATCAGCGCGATGGTGGTATCGCAGACCTCTTTCAGGTTAAAGGAGCAGATATTGCTGGCCATGCCAACAGCAATGCCCTGGTTTGCTGACACCAGCACATTGGGGAATGTTGTGGGCAGAAGGCTGGGCTCCTTCATCGTCGCGTCGTAGTTGTCCACCATGTCCACGGTGTCGGAATCGATGTCCCGGAACAGCTCGGCACAGATGGGGTCCAGCTTGGCCTCCGTATATCGGGAAGCTGCATAGGCCATGTCCCGGGAATAGACCTTGCCGAAGTTGCCCTTGGAATCCACAAAGGGGTGCAGCAACGTCTCGTTGCCCCGGGCAAGGCGGACCATGGTCTCATAAATGGCCGCATCGCCATGGGGGTTCAGGCGCATGGTCTGGCCTACGATGTTGGCGGATTTTGTCCGGCCGCCGGTGAGCAGGCCCATCTTGTACATGGTGTACAAAAGCTTTCTGTGGGAGGGCTTGAAGCCGTCGATCTCCGGAATGGCCCGGGATACGATGACGGACATGGCGTAAGGCATATAGTTGACTTCCAGGGTCTCGGAAACCGCCTGCTCTGTAGTAGAGCCCACCAGGCCAACTACGCCATCCAGATTCACTTTCTTTTCTTCTTTTTCTTGCTTCTTCTTTGCCATATCGGGCTCCTATCAGGAAATATCCGCAAGCTCCAGATATCTGGAGCCGTTTTCCGCAATAAAATTCTTTCGCTCCTGGAGGCCGTCGCCCAGCAGCACATTAAAGTAATGGGCCGTGCGCTCGGCATCCTCCGGCATGACCTTGATCAGTCGCCGGGTCTCCGGGTTCATGGTGGTCATCCACATCATGGCCGGGTCGTTTTCGCCGAGACCTTTGGACCGCTGGATGGTGACCTTCTTTCCCTCCAGATCCTTGAGGATTTTCACCTTTTCCTGCTCGTTATAGGCAAACCAGGTCTTATCCTTGCAATTGATTTCAAACAGGGGGGATTCTGCGATATAGACATAGCCATCCCGAATCAGCGTGGGGCAGAGCCTGTAGAGCATGGTCAGAATCAGGGTACGGATCTGGAAGCCGTCCACATCCGCATCGGTGCAGATGACCACCTTGTTCCAGCGCAGAGAGGAAATATCAAAGCTGTTCAAATCCTTCGCCCGCTTACCCTGGACCTCCACACCGCAGCCCAGAACCTTGATCAGGTCCGTAATAATAGGAGAGGCAAAAATCTTGCTGTAATCCGCTTTCAGGCAGTTCAGAATTTTGCCACGGACGGGCATAATGCCCTGGAACTCCGCATCCCGGCCCATTTTGACGGAGCCCAGTGCGGAGTCGCCCTCCACGATGTAGAGTTCCCGCACAGCGGGGTCCTTGCTGCGGCAGTCCACGAATTTCTGGACACGGTTGGAAATGTCCACGTTGCCGGAGAGCTTCTTTTTCACGCTGGACTTTGTCTTTTCGGCGGACTCTCTGGCCCGCTTGTTGACCAGGATCTGGTCTGCTGCCCGGTCTGCCTCCTGCTTGTTTTCGATAAACCAGACCTGAAGCTGTTCCTTGAAGAAGGCGGTCATAGCCTCCTGGGTGAACCTGGAGTTCACGGATTTCTTGGTCTGATTCTCAAAGCAGCCAATGGTGGAGAAGCAGTTGGTCACCAGCACCAGGCTGTCCTGGATATCCTGGAAGATGATCTTGCTCTCTGTCTTGGTGTATTTGTTGTTGTCCTTCAAATACTTATCAAAGGCCGCCGTAAAGCCGCTGCGGACTGCCTTATCCGGGCTGCCGCCGTATTCCAGCCAGGAGGAATTGTGGTAGAACTCAATGTGGGACAGCTGCTTGCTGAAGCAGAAGGAAGCGGTGATTTTCAGCTTCATCTCCGGCCGATTCTCCGCATCCCGGCCCCGGCGCTCGGTCTCCCAGTATACGGGCATGGTAAAGGCATTGTCCCCTACCAGCTCCTCCACATACTGCCGGATGCCGTCGGCATAGCAGAATTCCTCGGTCTCAAACTTGCCCCCCACCTGGTTGCGGAAGCGGAAGGTAATGCCCTTGTTGACCACGGCCTGACGGCGCAGGACATCCCGGAAATACTCCACAGGAATGTCGATCTCTGTAAAGACCTCCTTGTCCGGCTTCCAGTGGAAGAGCGAGCCGGTCTTTTTCCGGTCCGTGGGCTCCTTTTTCAGGCCGCCCACGTTCCGGCCCTTTTCAAAATGGAGATCATACCGGTAGCCGTCCCGGCGGATGGTGGCGTCAAAGAATTCAGAGGCGTACTGGGTGGCGCAGGAGCCCAGACCGTTCAAGCCCAGGGAATACTCGTAGTTTTCGCCGTTTTCGCCGTACTTGCCGCCGGCATACATCTCGCAGAACACCAGCTCCCAGTTGTAGCGCTTCTCCCGTTCATTATAATCCACGGGGCAGCCACGGCCGAAGTCCTCCACCTCCACGCTGAGGTCCTGATAGCGGGTGACAATGATGGTGTCACCATAGCCCTCTCTGGCCTCATCGATGGCGTTGGAGAGAATCTCAAAAACCGCGTGCTTGCAGCCCTCCAGGTCATCTGAGCCAAAAATAACCGCCGGGCGCTTGCGCACCCGTTCCTCATCCTTCAGCGAGGATATGCTGGTATTGCCGTATGCTTCTTGCTGTTTTTTTGCCATAATCATTTACCTGCCATATTAAGCCTATTATATCCTGGGTATTATACCCGCTTTCAGCCGCAAAGTCAACCTTGGGCCGGTTTTTTCAGCGGTTTCCCCCATTCTATAACAGAATATGTCCAATAAATCGGAGTTTCGAAAATAGCTCTTGTATTTTTCTCTCACAGCGGTTATAATAGGGAAACACAGATTACAGGAGGTCATTTTCATGGCTGTTAAAATTGAAAAAGAAACCATCATCGGCGATATTCTGGATGTAGCCCCTCAGGCTGCGCCTCTGTTCTTTGCCATCGGTATGCACTGCCTGGGCTGCCCCTCTTCCCGGGGCGAGACCGTTGAAGAGGCCTGCATGGTCCACGGCGTGGACTGCGAGCCCTTCCTGGCTCAGCTGAACCAGTTCCTGGAGGCCTACGAGGCCAACAACGTGGGTCAGAACTGATACGAACAACGCCGAGGGGGGCCATGCAGGCTCCCCTCTTTTTTGGGAGGAAACCATGAAACTGCCGATCTCTCATCGTCTGCTGAGCCTCTGCGACTACATTACCCCCGGTGCCCGGGTGGCGGACGTGGGGTGCGACCACGGCTATCTTGCCATCCATCTGGTGCAAACGAGGCTGGCTTCCCAGGTGTACGCCTCGGACAT
>OLXH01000197.1_pt1 | contig 33600 bp, 29 predicted proteins | sample 1673391 | NCBI WGS metagenome assembly OLXH01 (sample SAMEA103958110, study PRJEB25191) | human gut metagenome | reverse complement strand
TTTCCGGCACCTTTTCCAGAAAATCCTTGGCTTCCTCGATGGTACACAGGTCAGCGCCGATGGCGACCTCCATCACCCGGTCGAACCCCAGCTGCTTCATGGCGGTCACGAATTTTCCGGGGGACACCTTGCCGCTGAACTGCCCGATGAAGGCGGGGGCGACGATGGCGATGACGCGGTCGCCTTTCAGGATGGACTGGATGACCTGAAAGATCTGCCCCTTGTCCACAATGGCGCCGAAGGGACAGGACACCAGACACTGGCCGCAGGCCACGCACTTGTCCTGATCGATCTTCGCCCGGCCATGTTCGTCGGAAACAATGGCGTCCATGCCGCAGGCCGCCTGACAGGGGCGCTCCATGTGGATGATGGCGTGGTAGGGGCAGGCGCTGGCACACTTGCCGCACTTGATGCACTTTTCCGGGTCAATGTGGCTCTTGCCGTTGACGAAGGAGACTGCGCCCTTGGGACAGACCCGCTGGCAGGAAGCTGCCAGACAGTTCTGACAGTTCTCCGTCACCCGGTACTGGTTGGTGGGGCAGGCGTGGCAGGCGTAGGGAATGATGTTGATCAGCGGCGGCTCGTAATACTGCTCGGCAATGGCCGCCTGATCCATTCCGTCGGTAATCAGTGTCCGCTGCTGAACGCTTTGCAGGCTCAGACCCATAGCGAACCGCACCCGTTCTCCCGCAATGGCGCGTTCCAGGAAAATAGACTCCCGGTGCATGGGCTGGTCGCCGGGGACGATCCGGAAGGGCAGATCCTCCGCCCCCTCATAGCCGTTGCCGCTGTAGGCCATGCGGGCGACCTCGGTAAATACCTTTTTGCGAATATCCGTGATCAGAGAAGGGATTCCTCTCATGTGACAGCCTCCAATTCAAAATAGAAAAGCGGCAGCCAGAAACCAGCTGCCGCGAACGTTTTTACGCAACACAAATAAACAGGAGCGTTCCCCTGCTTTTTCCCTCCCTGTAGGTCTTCTGACTCGTGCCTCCAACGTGTCCGGCTCTGCCTTCTCAGGTTGCCCCAATGACCGGCTTCCGCCGACGAACCGGACGCATCGGCACTTACAGCGCCGTTTCCGCGTGGGGCCTTTCACCCCGTTCCCTTTTTAAGCTCAGGAGCCGACCTGCGCTGCCCATGAGCCACAAGAAACTATTTTCTTTTATTATACCCACAGGCTGGCAAAAAGTCAAAGGGGAAACTGCTCCAGAGCCATGGCATCCGCCTTATTTTCGCCGAGGGTGTGCATCATACCGGACAGCACCCCCAGAGACGGCAGCAGCGACTCGTTCTGAATGATCGCCGTGCCGCATTCCAGCAGGGGCGCGGAGCTGAAATTCCAGATCAACTCGATTCCGTTCTGGGTCAGCTGTTCCGCCACAGCCTGCAGCGCCTCGGAATAGGTGTCCACAATGGCTAGTTTGACTCCCTCGCTCCGGTTCTTACCGGCCATGTAATTCATCGCCATCCGGCCAAGGGTGCATCCCGGCTTCAGCGGATAGTAATCCGTGATTTCGACATACCCGCCGCATTTGTGCAGGATCCAGTTGACGCAATCCGGGCTTCCCACGTGGATCGCCTTTACAGGCTGCTCCAGCCCGAGGAAATTTTCCAGGTCTGAGATCAGTTCCTCCCGCCTGCGTCCGCATTTGGGGCAGCCGCGCCGGGTCACGGCTGCCAGGTCTTTGCGCACATTGACCTCACCCATATGCAGCCCTTCGGCGATCATGGTGGCGGAGATATACTCCGGGGAGCATTCCGGAAGTCCTTTCAGATATATCAGATACATCGACAGCTTTTGCAGCATTCGATTGGTGATGGTTCTGCTCATACGATTCTCCCCCCATTTTCGGGCGGGTATTACTTTACGGCATCCCTTTCCCGATCCAGCTTTACATTCCGATGGTAAAGGAGCATGTCGATGGTGATCTCCGTGAAATTCAGGAAATAAAACGCCCAGCTCAGGTAGAACAGCCAATCCATAGCTCCGGTGGCGGCATTCAACAGCATAAACTTGCGGATGATGCCGAAGATATAGCCGATCCAGATGAAAAACTCAAAAATTACGCTTTTGCCCTTCGCCGTGCGGGAGGCCCAGGACTTGCGAATGGAAATCGGCCAGCTCAGGCCAAAGCACAGGATCATCAGTGCTTCCAGAAGGTCGGTAATGTCGATCATGATTTATTTTCCGCTCCTTTTGCTCAGATAGGCCACCCTGCCGGATTCGTACAGGTTGTTGCCCTCGCAGTCGATGATAACGACCAGCGGCATATCCTCCACATAGAGTTTGCGCAGGGCTTCCGCCCCCAGATCTTCGTAGGCGATCAGTTCGGCGCTCTTGATGCACTTGGCAAGCAGCGCTCCCGCGCCGCCGATGGCGCCGAAATACACGCCGCCGCACTCCTTCATCGCTTCCACGACTTCGGGCAGCCTCGCGCCCTTGCCGATCATGCCCCTCGCACCCGCGCGCATCAAGGTGGGGGCGTAAGCGTCCATACGGCCGGAGGTGGTGGGGCCTGCGGAGCCGATGACCTGTCCGGGCTTTGCGGGCGTGGGGCCGACATAGTAGATGGTGGCGTCCGTGGGATCAAAGGGGAGCTTCTCCCCCCGCGCCAGCGCTTCGCACATCCGCTTGTGTCCCGCGTCACGAGAGGTGTAGATGGTGCCGGTCAGCAGCACAGCGTCCCCGGCCTTCAGGGTTCTGGCCAGTTCCCGGGTCAGGGGGAGGGTGATTTTCTTTTCCATGTTACAGTACCTCCGTCTTGTGCCGGGTCACATGGCAGTTGATGTTGATGGCACAGGGCATTCCCGCGATATGGGTTGGCATGGTCTCGATGTTCAGGCCGATGGCAGTGGTTCTGCCGCCGAAGCCCTGGGGGCCGATGCCGAGAGCGTTCACCTTTTCCAGCATTTCCTTTTCCAGATCGGCATAGAAGGGATCGGGATTCCGGGTGTCCAGCGGACGCATGAGGGCTTTTTTCGCCAGCAGCGCCGCCTTGTCGAAGGTGCCGCCGATGCCCACGCCGACGACGATGGGCGGGCAGGGATTGGGGCCTGCTGCCTCCACCGTCTCAAGAATGAAGTCCTTGATGCCCTGCAGTCCGGCGGAGGGCTTGAACATCCGGATGGCGCTCATGTTCTCACTGCCGAAGCCCTTGGGGGCGAGGGTGATCTTCACCTGCGCGCCGGGAACGATCTCGGTGTACAGAACGGCAGGGGTGTTGTCGCCGGTGTTGCCCCGGCGGACGGGGTCGCGGACGACGCTCTTGCGCAGAAAGCCGTTGGTGTAGCCCCGGCGGACGCCCTCGTCCACCGCTTCCCGCAGGTCGCCGCCGGTGAGGTGGACGTCCTGGCCGATCTCCAGGAACACACAGGCCATGCCGGTGTCCTGGCAGATGGGAACACATTCCCGGTCGGCGATGTGGTAGTTTTCAATGATGTTGTCCAGCACGCCCACGGCGATATCGCCGTCCTCGCAGGCGCGGCAGGCTTCAATGGCGCACTTTACGTCACCGGGCAGGTGGGTATTGGCTTCGATACACAGCCGCTCCACGACGTCGGTGATCCGGCTGACAGGAATTTCTCTCATATGTCCTCCTCTTTACCGCTCATGACGGGCGTAATGGGGCAGCAGCAGAGGGGAAACGCCCTCTTCGGTGCAGCCCGCCTCTTTCAGCATGTCCGCGTATCGGTAGATGTGATCCAGATTGGGCGTACCCAGCGTGACGGTCTTCGCCTTGGCGGCGGCAGCCTTTCCGGCATCGCGGCCGAAAACGATAATGTCCAGCAGGCTGTTGCCCATGAGCCGGTTCCGACCGTGGATACCGCCCACCGCTTCACCGGCTACCAGCAGGTTGGGGATGGTCTTGGTGAATCCGTCGCCGCCGATCTCCAGGCCGCCGTTCTGGTAGTGCAGCGTGGGATAGACCAGAATGGGCTGCTTGCGCATATCGATATCGTAATTCATGTACATCCGCAGCATGGCGGGGATGCGCTTTTCAATAGTACCCGCGCCGTGGAGCTGCTCGATCATGGGAGTGTCCAGCCAGACACCGTCGCCCAGCGGCGTGTGAACGCCCTTTCCCCGGGCGGAACACTCCCGGATGATGGATGCGGCGGAAACGTCGCGGGTCTCCAGCGGGTGCATAAAGGCTTCGCCCTCCCGGTTGACCAGCATGGCACCGATGGAGCGAACCTTCTCGGTCACCAATGCGCCGTAGATCTGGCTGGGGTACAGCGCCCCGGTGGGGTGATACTGGATGGTATCCTGATACAGCAGGGGTGCGCCGGCGCGGTAGCCCAGAATCAGGCCGTCGGCGGTTGCGCCGTAGTGATTGGAAGTGGGGAAGTTCTGATAGTGAAGCCGTCCCGCACCGCCGGTGGCAATGACGACGGTCTTTGCTTTCGCTACCAGATAATCGCCGGTCTCCATATTTAGCAGAACCGCCCCGGCCACTTGGCCGTTCTCGTCCTTCAGAAGCTCCACTGCGGAGGTGAACTCCACAACGGGGATCTTCCGGTTCAGGACTTCGTCACGGACGGTGCGCATGATCTCCGCACCGGAATAATCCTTGCAGGCGTGCATCCGCTTCCGGGAGGTGCCGCCGCCGTGGGTCGTGATCATGCGGCCGTCGGCGTCCTTGTCAAACATGACGCCCAGATTGTTGAGCCACTGGATGGCGTCGGGTGCTTCCATGACCAGGCGGCGCAGCAGCTCCGGCCGGGCGGCGAAATGACCGCCGCCGAAGGCGTCCAGATAGTGCTGGACGGGAGAATCGTTCTCCTTGTCGGCGGCCTGAATACCGCCCTCGGCCATCATGGTGTTGGCGTCGCCGATGCGCAGCTTGGTGACGATCATGACCTTCGCCCCCGCCTCGTCGGCCTCGATGGCGGCGCAGGCGCCCGCGCCGCCGCCGCCGATGACCAGCACGTCCACGTCATAGTCGATCTTATTCAGGTCGGGCGCGCCGCTCAGCAGACGGCTGTTGGCGTGCAGCAGGTTGGTCAGTTCCACGGGAGCCTTCTGGCCCTTGTTGGGGCCGACCTTGATCTCCTTGAAGCCCTCCGGGCGGTAATCGGGGTGAAAGGCTCTCAGCAGCTCGTCTTTTTCTTCCGCGGTCATTCTGCGCGGCTCTACGCCCATACGCGCGGCGCGGGTGGCCTCCACCTTTCGGATGGATTCCAGCATTTCAGGTGTATACATGGTGCGCCCTCCTTACTTTTCGATATCCCGGTGATTGTAGAGTTCCTGCATCTCGGAAATGGGTTTCTGCATGATGGCTTCGATCAGCTCGTCGTAAGCACCGGCGTTGATCTCCTCCACCCGATTTTCCAGATGGGCGGATTTAGGCGCGATGTACTTCCCGGTGAGACGGCGGGCAAGCAGCCCCACCATGGGATGGCTGATACCGGCGGGGCAGCGCACGGAGCAGCAGCCGCAGCCGACGCAGTCGAAGCTTTCCTCGGCGCACTTTTCAAACTCGCCCCGCTGGGCATAGGCGATGTACTGCATCACATTCAGGTTTTGGGTACAGGCCTTCGTGCAGGCGTTGCAGCCGACGCAGGCATAGATTTCGGGGTAAAGCTCCATCATGACCCGCTGATCGACCTTCAGGCCGTCGATGTCATAGGTGCGCTTGTCGGTGGGAAAGAAGGGGATCGAGGCGATATACATTCCCTCCTGCACCTGGGTCTGGCAGGCAAGGCAGGTCTTCAGCTCGTTTTTGCCCTTGATGCGGTAAATGGTGGCGCACGCGCCGCAGAAGCCGTGACGGCAGCCGCAGCCCCGGGTCAGGGTGTAACCCGCGTATTCCATGGCGGTCATAATGGTCAGGTCACCGGGGACGGAATATTTCTTGCCGAAAAAATAGACATTTACCATGTTTTCCATAGGTTTTTGTCCTCCTTAGTATTCGTTGGGCATGGCGTCCACCTGGTCAAAGCGGAATACGGGGCCATCCTTGCAGACGTACTTCGTGCCGATGTTGCACCGGCCGCATTTGCCCACGCCGCACTTCATGCGCAGCTCCAGGGTGGTATAGACCTGCTCGTTGGAGAAGCCAAGCTCCCGCAGCCCCTGCAGGCAGAATTTGATCATCACGGGAGGGCCGCAGAGCAGCGCCACCTTGTTGGTGTCGAAGCCGATCTCCTTGAGGTACGTCGGGACAAAGCCGACGTGGCCGTCCCACCCCTCCTGGGGGCGGTCGATGGTCAGGTAGACGTTGACGCCGGGGGCTGCCGTCCAGACCTTTTCAATTTCCTCCCGCCTGACCAGATCGTCGGCACTGCGGGAGCCGTAGAGAATGTCGATGGTTCCGTAGTTTTCCCGGTTGTCCAGGCAGTAGTTGATCACACTGCGCAGCGGGGCAAGACCGATGCCGCCCGCAATGAACAGAAGGTTTTTGCCCTTCAGCTCCGTGTTCACCGGGAAGGAATTGCCGTAGGGGCCGCGAACCAAGATTTCATCGCCCACATTCATGGAATGCAGCTGATCCGTCAGCACGCCGCAGCGCTTGATGGAGAACTCCTGATAGTCCCGGTTCGTCGGGGAGGAGGTAATGGAGAACATGGCCTCTCCCACGCCGGGGACGCAGACCATGGCGCATTGACCCGGCATATGCTCAAACAGCTTCCCGCCGCCGGGGGCGTTGACCCGGAAGGTCTTGACGTCGGGGGTCTCGGTGCGGATGTCGGTGATGACGCCGACCTGGGGGATCAGGGTGTCCCGCAGGAAGCCGGGGTTGAACTTGCACTCGTGCATCGCTTCGCTCATGCTTTCCCCTCCTGTTCAAAGGCTTTGATGACCTTGACGATATTCAGTCGACTGGGACACTTGTCCACGCACCGTCCGCAGCCCACGCAGGAGAACATCCCGCCGTTATTGGCAGGGAAGTAGGCCAGCTTGTGCATGAAGCGCTGACGGAACCGCTGCATTTGGCTGGTGCGGTTGTTGCCGTGAGCCATCATGGTAAAGTCGGAGTACATGCAGCTGTCCCAGCACCGATAGCGCTGAACGCCGCGGCCGGTGTCGTAGTCCTTGATGTCGTAGCACTGGCAGGTGGGGCATACGAAGGTGCAGGTGCCGCAGGCGAGACAGGGCTTGTACAGCTGCTCCCAAAGGGGCGAGTCAAAATTTCGCTGTGCCGCGTCGGCGCCCCAATTCGCAAGGCTCAGGTCTTTCAGGGGCAGCTTCCGGCAGACATCTCGGATGGCGGCCTGTTCCGCCGCCACCGGCGCGTCATCCCACGGCTCCAGCAGGGACTCTACCTGCCCGGTCAGCGCCGTTCCCTTTTCCGTCCGGGGCTGCCAGTACAGGTATTCCCCGGCAAGCCAGGCGGCCACATCCCCTTCCGGCGCGGCGCAGTCGATGCCGAAGGTGCCGCAGAAGCAGGAGGTTTCCGGCCGGGAACAGGCTAAGCTCACGAGAACGCCCCGCTCCCGGCGGGCAGCATAATAGGTATCTAGGGGCTTACTCAGGAACACCTTGTCCAGCACAGCGATGCCGCGCACGTCGCAGGCGCGGATGCCGAAGACTACAAAGGGCTTTTCCCGCAGGGTCTGCGGCTCCACGGCGAGCTTGCCGTCGGTTCTTTCACAGGTATACAGGTTTTCGCTCTGGGGGCAGAAGACGTCCTTGGGGGATTTCACGGTTTTCAGGGTGCGGATATCCACGTCCGCATCCGGCTGCCACAGGGCAAAATTGGTCTTTCCGGCAGCCTTTACCGGCAGAAACAGGTCGTTTTTCGCCGCCATGGCGGCATAAAGCGCCGTCAGCGCCTGGGTTTTGATCCGATACATCCCCCTTACCCCCTTCCTACGCCGGGTTCGGCATCGTCCTGACGGAAGCTTGTCAGCGGCGCAGGGCTGTCCAGATCGAGGCCTGCCTGATAGTCTCCGTACAAGGTGTTGATATCCTTGATAAATTTCCGGTTGAACAGGTGCAGCGGAATACCCTGAGGGCAGACCCGGCTGCACTCGCCGCAGTCGGTGCACCGACCCGCCACATGGAACGCACGGATAATATGGAACATATTTTCCTCAAAAGAAGTGACATTGGCCTTCTGCTCGCTGTTGAAGGCCGTACTGTCGAAGACGCACTTCCGGCAGGAGCAGGCGGGGCAGACGTTCCGGCAGGCATTGCAGCGGATGCACTTGCTCAGTTCGCTGCGGAAAAAGGCAAATTTCTCCTCGGACGGCAGCGCCTCAATCCGTGCCACCTCCCCAAAACGGTCGGCATCCACGGTGTCCGAGGATTCTCCCAGCAGTTCGTCGTAAACCACATGCTCCTTGCCCTTGCAGACATGGCAGCGCTCCAGCATGGCGGACTTGTAGGGCAGCGTCTGCGTGCCGTACAGGGTCTCGACGGTCAGATTTTCGGCGGGGTCAGGGTACGCCGCGCCGGAAATACTCAGAATCCCGTCAAAGGGGATTCTGGAAAGCGACAGCTTTCCCTTGCAGCCTACGCCGACGATATATGCCTTCTCCCGGCTGACCCGGTGCTCCCGCAGAAGCTGGTTGAAGCTGTAGGAATCGCAGGGCTTCAAAAACACCAGGGTTTTCCCCTCTTTCTTCTCTGCTTCAATCATGTACTTACTGAGATTCGCGCCGCAGAAGCCGTTGTAGACGAAGCCGTCCAGAGAATCCGCCGTGTCGAAGAAGGCCGGCTCCGCGTCCCAGACGTTTTCGCCCATCCGCCAGCCAAGCACACGGGCAACCTCACCGGAGGAAAGGAGCTGCTTTGCTTTTTCAATCAATTCCTGCATCTCAGATCCCCCAATCTCACACTCGGGCCAAGGGCCCGGACGGCTGACACAAAGCTGTTCATGGTTTCGGAGAACTTTGCGCCCTCGGCGGCGGAGACCCACTCCACACGGGTGCGCCCGTCCTCCACGCCCAGATAATCCAGCATGGAAAACAGCAGGGTCATCCGGCGGCGGGCATAGTAATTGCCGGTGGAGTAGTGGCAGTCGCCGGGATGGCAGCCGCAGAGGATCACGCCGTCCGCGCCCTTTTCAAAGGCGCGGAGGATAAACATGGGGTTGACCCGGCAGGAGCAGGGTACCCGGATGATCTTCACGTCCGCGGGATAAGCCAACCGGCTGGAACCGGCGAGATCCGCACCGGCGTAGCTGCACCAGTTGCAGCAGAAGGCCACGATCGTGGGCTTCCAGTTTTCGTTCGTTACCGGCATATGGCGTCCACCTCCGCAATGATCTGTCTGTTGGAGAAGCCCTGCAAATCCATGGCGCCGCTGGGGCAGGTCACGGTGCAGGCGCCGCAGCCCTGACACAGGGCGCTGTTGACCACGGCAACACGGCGCTCCTCCCGGATGCCATGGTCATTGACCTGACGATTTTCGTAGCTGATCGCGCCGTAGGGGCAGACATTGGCGCACTGGGAGCACCCGTTGCACCGCAGCTCGTCAGGCTTGGCAGTGCAGGGATTGGTCTTGAGCTTGTCCTTTGCCAGCAGGCCGATGACCTTCACCGCGGCGGCGCCCGCCTGGGCTACGGTCTCGGGAATGTCTTTAGGCCCCTGACACACGCCGGACAGGAACACGCCCGCCGTGGGGGATTCCACAGGCCGCAGCTTGGGGTGAGCCTCAGTCAGGAAACTGTTGGTATCGATGGAAGCGGTCAGCATGGTAGCAATCTTCCGCACATCCGGGTTCGGCTCGATGGCGGTGGCCAGCACCACCATGTCCGCCTTTTTCAGGATCTGCTTGTTTTCCAGCAGATCGACGCCCTGCACCAGCAGGCTTCCGTCGCTCTGGGGGGCGACCTTGCCCACCTGACCCTTTATGTAGTTGACGCCGTAATCCTCCACCGCCCGGCGGTAGAATTCGTCAAAATTCTTACCGGGCGTCCGGACGTCGATATAGAACACCGTCACGTTGGTATTCGGGTACTTGTCCCGGATGAGCATGGCGTGCTTGGCGGTGTACATGCAGCAGATTTTTGAACAGTAGGGTTTGCCCCGGCTGTCGGCGCAGCGGCTGCCCACGCACTGGATGAACACAATCTCCTTAGGAGCTTTGCCATCGGAAAGCCGTTCCAAGTGCCCTCCGGTGGGGCCTGCGGCATTCATGATCCGCTCCAGCTCCAGAGAGGTGATCACGTCCTTGCTCTCGTTATAGGCATACTCGCCGTACTTGTCCAGTTTAATGGTGTCAAAGCCCGTGGCCACGACGATGGCGCCGTACTGTTCGGTCACGATCTCGTCGGTCTGGGTGTAGTCGATGGCTCCGGCTTGGCAGAACTTTTCGCAGATGCCGCACTTGCCGGTCTTCATCTTGATGCAGCTGGCCGTGTCGATGACAGGAACGTTGGGAATGGCCTGGGCGAAGGGGGTATAGATGGCGGTGCGGGTGTTCAGCCCCCGGTTAAATTCGTTCAGCGTTTTTTTCGAGGGGCATTTTTCCTGGCAGACGCCGCAGCCGGTGCATTTGTTCAGGTCAACATACCGGGCTTTCTTGCGGATGTCCACCGTGAAATTTCCCACGAAGCCGGAGACCTTCTCTACCTCGGAATAGGTATGGATGGTGATGTTTTCATGAGCTGCCGCCTCCACCATTTTGGGCGTCAGGATGCAGGCCGAGCAGTCCAGCGTCGGAAAGGTCTTATCCAGCTGGCTCATGCGTCCACCGATGGAGGGCGATTTCTCCACGATATCCACCTTGTAGCCCGCGTCGGCGATATCCAGTGCGGTCTGTATCCCGGCGATACCGCCGCCGATGACCAGCGCCCGCTTTATGACCCGGCTTTCCCCTGCCGACAGCGGCGCATCCAGATGCACCTTGGCAACGGCGGCGCGCATCAGAATGACCGCCTTCCGGGTGGCCTCCTCCATGTCCTTGTGGATCCAAGAGCAATGCTCCCGGATGTTGGCAATCTCAACCAGATAGGGATTGATCCCGGCTTTTTCCGCAGCCTTGCGGAAGGTCGTCTCGTGCATCCGGGGGGAGCAGGAGCAGACCACAATGCCGGTAAGACCCTTTTCCCTGATTGCGGCAGCGATTCGGGACTGGCCGGCCTCGCTGCACATGTAGGGATAGTCCTCCGCGTGGAAAACGCCCGACTCCTGCAGCGCCATTTCCACCACTTTTTTCACGTCCACCGTCGCGGCGATATTGCTGCCGCAATGGCAGACGAACACTCCGATTCTCTGCACGGGTCCTCACCTCCGTTGTTTTCTGAATGCGCTGACCAGAAGCTGCTGCGGGATATCCTCGTCCAGCAGCGCCCCGATCTCGTCCGGCGAAAGGCCTTCCTGCCCCCGCCGGCGAATCAGGATCTGCCGCGCCGCGTCAATGAGCTTTCCGGGCTTCACATCCCGGGGGCACCGTTCGATGCAGGCAAAGCAGCTCAGGCACTTCCACGCGGAGACGGAATTTGCCAGCGCCTCCACGTCGTCGTTGATCACATAGGTGACAAACTGGTGAGGCTTAATGTCCATTTCGTTGAAGGACGGGCAGGAAGCGGAGCATTTGCCGCACTTCATGCACTTGAGGGGGTTCACGCCACTGATGCGTTTGATCTGTTCCACCGTACTCACGCGTCCACCTCCATAATGCCCAGCGCTTCCGCCAGAAGCTCGGTGAAATACACCACGGGCAGGCTGCTTTCCCGGCTGAGGTTATATTTGCACAGGGGGCAGGCGGTCACAAGGCATTCCGCGCCGAAGTCCGCCGCGCTCCCGGCGATCCGGCTGCACAATCTGCCGGACAGCGCCTTTTCCTTCAGGGATATGTACCCGCCGCAGCACTCGTTGCGGTAGGGGTATACCACAGGCTCCGCCCCCAGCGCCCGGATAAAATCCTCCAGGATGGTGGGATTTTCCGGGTCGTCAAAGGCCATGACCGCGCTGGGGCGCAGGAGAAGACAGCCGTAGTACGCGCCGATCTTCCGCCCGGTCAAGGGCTTTACGACCTTTTTCTTCACCTCGTCGAAGCCGACGCGGTCGCGCAGCACCTCCAGGAAGTGCAGAACCCGGGTCTCCCCCCGGTACGGCTTGTCTAGCCCCAGATAATTGTTGGCGCGGAGCTGAGTATCCGCGTCGTTTTTCATATCGTCGTTGACGCGCTTGAGGACATGGTAGCAGGCGGAGCAGACCGCGATTAAGTCCTGCCCCTTTTCCTTGGCGTCGTTCAGCGCCCGGACGGAGGAAAGCTTCGTTGCGATCTCGTCCGCGCCCAGGGGGTACACGCCGCCGCAGCACTGCCAGGTATCCAGTTCCTCCAATTCAAACCCCAAAGTCAGAGCGCAGGCTCTGGCGTAATCGTCCAGAGCCTTTGCTTTGTTTTTCAGGGTACAGCCGGGATAATAGCTGTATTTCATAGTATACCTTCCTTTATATATCCAGACTTGCGATAACTTCCTTCAGTGCGTTGGCGCTGGCACGAAGCTTTGCCTGCTCGTCGTAGGTCAGCTCCACGGGAACCTTTCCCTTCACGCCGTTGGGACCGATGATCGTCATGGTGCTGATGCACACGTCCTCAATTCCGTACTCTCCGTGCATCATGGAGGACACGGTGGCCACGCTGTTATAGGCGGCGACCAGCGCACCCAGAATCTTGTTTACGGAGGCGGAAACGGCATAGAAGGTAGCTCCCTTCTTGGCAATGATCTCGCCGCCGGATTTCTGGACGTATTTCAGGGTCTGTTCCGGGTCGAGCCGGTCTTTCGTGGCGCACTGCTTGACTACCATGTCCTCATACTCGCTGAGGGGGCAGCCGGAGATCTGCGCCAGAGACCAGGGGATGAAAGAGGTATCTCCATGTTCGCCGTAGACGTAGGCGTGGATGTTCTTCTGGGCGATATTGTAGCGGTGAGAGAGGTCGTAGCGAAGCCGGGCGGTATCCAGAATGGTACCGGAGCCGATAACCTGATTTTCCGGGATGCCGGAAACCTTGGTGAACACGTAGGTCATGATGTCCACGGGATTGCTGACGATGACGTACAGAGCGTTTGGTGCAACCGCCGCGATTTGGGGCGCGATGTCTTTCATGATGTTCACATTGGTCTGCGCCAGATCAATGCGGCTCTGACCGGCCTTGCGGCCGATGCCGGAGGTGATGATCACAATGTCGGAGTCCGCCGCGTCGGCGTAATCACCGGCAATGACGGAGATCGGTTCCCGGAAGCTGGTTCCCTGGACAATGTCCATGACCTCGCCCTCTACCTTCTCCTTGTTGATATCGACCACGACGATCTGGGAAGCGATGTCCCCCAGGGACAGGGTGTAGGCGATGGTCGCTCCCACATTTCCGGCTCCGATAACCGTTACTTTTCTGCTCATGAAAAAACTCCTCTCGGTTGGGGCAGCGCTGCGCAATGCGGTACTGCCTGAAATTTATACAGAACCCGGCGGAGTCCCGCCGGAGCAATGTCAGCATTTCCCTGGAACCCGTTTCCGAGTCCCAGGGAAAAGGATGAACAACGGTCTGATATTGGCTATGGCGTGCCAAAAAAGAAAAAGAAATGAGGTAAAGAAGGTGGAACACAAACCCTGTCCGAAAACGGGAGGACACGCACAGTCAGCCGCTTTGAAGGTCTCGGACACGGTCTGAAAGGGGGTAAGCCAGACCGCTGCTATATCAGTAATTGTTCTATCGATAAAAGTATACCAAAGAAGCGCGGAATATTGAAATTGAAATACCGCATAGATTGTTTCCGAATTTGCATGGCGTCAACCACCCCTTTTGTTCGGGAAATTCCGCGCTTGCGTCCAATAAAAGGAATGCTGTAAAAAAAAGGGATATGCTTCTTTCCCGCCGATTGGTCAAACCGCAATAAGAAATTGGGAATTTTCCCATGAAATGAAAAAGCGCCCATTCCAAATTGGAATGGGCGCAATATCATTTTGGCATAATTAAACACTGAAAGCGACTTTATTTCGCTGCAAGCACAGTCTGTCGATGAATTCCCGATCCAACCGGCTGAACCGGTATCCGGCACGGCTGATGATCAGATCCTTGAACTGGCAGTTCTGATGGCATTTCCGCTGAGTCAGGCCGTTGCTTCTGAGAACCTCGTCCGGCAGCGGTGAGACCCACATGTACGCGCAAGGGTTGGCGCGGAGCAGATCGAACTGGGTCGCCCGGTCGTATACGAGAATGCGTTTGGAGCTTCTCAGAAAGCAGGAGCAGGCTTTTGACTCGCTGACGCGGATGTAGGGAACCTCCTCGTCGCCGAAGGCGATCTCCACGTAAGGGTCAAAATCTCTGGCGGTCAGCTGCTCTCTCTGCGCCAGGGGGTGATCGTGGCGCATCAGCGCCACATAGCCGGATTGCCACAGCAGCTCATATTGCAGGCCCGCCTCGGCAAGACTTTTCAGAAAGTAATCCTCGTCCTCCGTGTGATATCGGATGATCCCCAGCACGTAATGCCCGTAGGCGACAGAATCGATCACGCGCATGGAGCTGGTTTCCAGAATATCGACTTCCATATCCCGCTGGTTGTCAAAGGTGCATACATATTCGGACGCCGCCTGGGCGATATAGCTGACCCGGGGAATCGCCAGACTGAACAGCTGATGGCTGGTATCCTGAGCGTGGAGGATCGCGTCCATTTTCTGGAGCTGGGCGGCGATCTTTTTCGCGTATATCAGAAATTCCGTCCCCCGCTGCGTCGGGACGACGCCCTTAGAGGTTCGCTTGAAGACGGGAAAGCCCACGGAAGACTCCATGTCCCGGATGGCCTTGCTGAGGGTGGGCTGGCTCATAAACAGATTGTTTGCCGCCTGCGTAATGGAGCCTGTTTTCTCGACCTCGATCGCATAGATAAAATATTGTGTATTCATACCCTGTTCTCCCCTGTTCCCCGGCGGCAAAATAAAAGCGCGGCAGCCAAATGACCGCCGCGAACGTTTTTACGCAACACAAAGCACGCAGAGAAACCTCCGCGTTTACCCGTTTCTTGTAGTTCTTCTGACTTGTACCTCAGATGAAAAATAAGCTCTGCCTTCTCAGGTTTCCCCAATGACCGGCTTCCGCCGACGGCTTATCTTCTCGGTACCCACAGCAGCGTGACCTGCGGGGCTTTTGTCCCCATTCCCTTTTTAATCCCCACAGCCGGCCTGCGCACCATGGGGCCACAAGAAGTATTTAATTATTTTAAGTATATCCTGAAATCCCGATAAAGTCAACAAGACGGGGTTCTATTAATTCGGGAAATTAGCTGTATACCGCGCCGATAAATAACCTAACAGTCAGAAAAGAGGCAATCCCGGATGCCGCGAGGGCGGATATGAAGCACACCGCCAGTGAGAGACTGCAAATAAAGCCTCTGTTTTTCCGTTTATTGTTATTGTAAACCACCGCAAACAAAATCCAACACAGAATTGCCGCAATGAGAGACGGCCATGAATTCCCGTTCAGCTGTTCCCGTTCAATCATGATTGAAGCATACAGGGAAAGCGCGCAGCTGAAAGCTGCAAAGATGTTTAACAGTGCAATCGGCAAAGCGTTCCCATTCCGCTTTTCGGGTTTTCCCGGTCTGTTTTTTGGAGTGCTGTGCAAGCTGAAGTCGCCGCCGTACTTACGTTCTCTTTCCCTATAATCCTCGCGGAACCAGTCCCTATCTTCAATACTCATGTTTCCCACTCCGTTTCATGTATTTGCAGCTACATATTTCGGGATAATCTTTTTTTACGGATTAAAATGGAGCTTGTTTGAGAATTGCTAATACCAGAGCCGTCAATGCACACGCCGTGAGTATCAGCAAAATTTTTGACATCCTCCACATCCTGTTCCGTGCATACCTGGTATGCGCTCATGTTATGCGCAAGGACGTTCCTGGTTTTGCGTAGTCCACGCAGCTTCCAATAATCCCGCTTCCAATTAGGGACTATGCGTTCTCCCTCGGAAGAATGGCTTTCCATGCCCTCAAGGTACTGCCTTACTCCGTCCCGACAAGAATACATATCCGAACACAGACGCTCCAAGTGCTTGTATTCTTCAAAAAACTCGTTGTCCAGTTGCGTCATTCCAAGCACCTCTTTTTCTCTCAGCATAGAACCGATACTGCGTCCAGAGTTCCATTACCATTGGCATTGTGCAGAAGGTCAGATAGCCAATGGCCGTCAGGCTTTCCAAGCCATCCAGCGTGTTCCATTGGATACGTGGGTTATACCACATGTCTGTAGCACCCAGGATGATACCCATTGTAGTTAACGTAACACAGAAGAACATACAGATCACAAACGTCCGATCCCGGTTGTCGAAACGGTAAATAGAGAAAGCCGTTCTTCCCCGGAGCAGACTGCCCCGTGAACGCATGGAATCGGATTCCAGCACCAACGCCGAAATCATCCACGTAATCAGCATGGAGGATATCCGCAGGCAGTTGACAAACCGCCGAAAGACATTGCCCTGATTGCTGCCACAGCCAATTCCCTTTTGGGCGAGGTTGATTTTCCTTGCCTCCCGACCGATTCTGGGAATGAGTCGCAGCAGGATCGTGAGGAATAGGGACAGCCGCGGGCTGACCCTGCCAAACAGGTACACCACCTTATCCGAGGACACTACCCGGAACATGGCTTCCAGCCACATGCACAGCGTTGCAAACCGCAGTCCAATCACCAGGCCGTAGACAAAGCTTTCCACCGTTAGGTTGTTGCCAATAAAATTCTGCCTCAGCACTGTGACACCGAAATGGTGGTAGGAGCTGTAGTACAGCGCAAATACCAGAATCAACGGCAATAGACACAAGTTAAACGCCACCGCCCGCTTTCCGCAGCGTCTGACGCTGTAGGCAAAAGCGCTGATATAGGCAGCCGCAAGAAATACCGGGTGGTTGAAACACACCGTCCCGTACAGCGCAGCGGCAAAGAAAATAAAGTTCACCGCAGGGTGACAGCTTTCAAAGCCCATTTTTGTCCTCCGTCATTTCGCACTGCCGCTCTCGGTTGCCATCCATGCGCCTCCCACGTCGGCTCCCAGACCGTTGCAAGTGTAGCACCAGACAATGTTGTCGCCGTTTTCCACCTTGTAGCTCGAGCAACCGTAATTGGGGAACCAGTCGTTTACCTTGTACATCCAGCCGGATTCTTTGCCGCAGTCAAACTCGTACAGATGGTTGATGCCCTCAATATAGCCGCTGTCGTAAGCAGGCGTCCAACTGTATTCCAGCTGAATATCCGCCGCTGTACAGACTTTTTTCAGCACATCAAAGACGGTATCCCCCTCGGCGAAGGAAACACGGGTTTGAGGCAGAATTACTGCGTCTTTTGGCACAAAGGGAGCCTTTTCCTTATTTAGCTTGCTGATGTTGCCCAGAATCGTGTCGCACACAATGGTGACGGTGCAGACATTGTCCTCCTGTCCGGGGGTAATGACAGCATTGCCTTTCAGTTTCTGAATCCGATACTGGCTTCCCAAGCCGTCACCGTTATCCACCCTCAATGCAAAGGCCGCAGTCACACCTGCAACGACAATCGCCGCAATGATGAGAACCATAATCAGGTTCGCAGTTCTCTTTTTCATGGTTGTACCTCTATTTTATAAAAACCGGTCATCCTTCGCTGGGCAATCTCAGGCAAGGGGGTGTCCTGAGCAGCGTTGGATGATCCGGTTTTTGACTGGGTTGTTTTCTATGTGGGGCAGGCAAAGCGCCTGCCCCTGGTTGGCCTACAGAGGAGGATGTGCGTTGCTACGCACAATGCTGTAGGCTAGGCCATTTCTCATTTAATCGGTTGTTTGCTCTGACTGTTTTTCCTTCTCCACAGGGAACTTCAAGAGTTTTCCGTTCGCCATACGGTAAATCAGTGCGGCATCTGTCGAATTAACCACACCGTCACCGTTTACGTCAGCCGCCAGGAGTTGGTTCGCAGACAGTTGGTATTTTCCGTTTGCATAACGGTAGACAATAGCAGCATCAGTGGAGGCAACCTTACCGTCCCCATTTACATCACCGTATTTGACCTCCGTCGTATCCTCAATGGTCAGCGTCAGCGTGGTCATGGGCTTGTCGCAGTGAACGCCATATTCCATTTCCAATGTGTCGCTGTTCTCCCGGTTCTGATACATGGCGTAAGGGAACGTGATCTGGAAGTCCGTATCGTTGGCCGTCAGCGGCGTCTCCGACCAGGTCACATAGTCTGTTATATCCCTGGTCTTGCCGTTGGCATAGTAGGCCGTCACCTGCATTCCAGTGGGGTCAAAGGTGTCCTTCACCTTGTATGTCGTCTTGTCCGGCAGCTTCGTGACCTCAATGCGCTCTATGGTGCTGCCAACAGCCATCAGGTAGGCAGAGTCATTCTTGAAGTAGATCGTGCCATACTCGTCCATGATGGGGCTGCAAATGGCATACTGCGCCTGTGCGCCGCTGGGGGTAAAGATGTTGTAGGGTGTCGTGTAGGTCTCTGACTTGCCGCTGGCAGTGTAGGTCTCCATAGTCTTCAGGGAAACCTCCGTCTGTCCGGGTCGATCCTCCAGCACACGGAGCTTGCCGGGAGTGAAGTTGTCAAAGAAGTATACATAGACACAACCGGTTTCCTCTTTGTAAGCCGTAGTCAGAACGCCGCTGGTCTGGGGATAACCGTGCGTACGCACCGTGTAGGCAATCTCCCAGTTGGGAATGTCGATGACCGTCAGATTATGGCCGCTGTATGCGCCAAACTGTGCCGTTCCGGAGATGCCGATATAGGCACGGCCATTATAAATAGTCGGTGTGCAGGTGGACATGGCCGGATTGGCCGGATCATCCGCGTAGTTGTAAAGCTTCAGCGTTCGGACATCCTCGATATTGCCCTCTGCGTCCACAGACGCCTCAAAGAAATATCCGCCCTTGCTCGTAAAGTAATACTTGCCGTTGTAATGGGTAATGGAGCTGCGGATGTCGCCGGTCACATTCATCTTGTAGCTGGACAACAGCTCACCGGTCTTGGGGTTAAAGGAAAGCAGGCTGGGCCTTCCGGTAGTGTAGCCGGAAGCACCGTCGTCCGTGCCGATCAGCAGGAAGTCGTCGCACACATAAGCGCCTGCCCAGTAGAAGCCGCCCTTGCTGGTGTAATACCAGGTGGGGAGCTTTTCTTCCATCGACTGCGTCGGATCTTCATCGGTTGCGCTCAGGCAGACATAGTGCGCCTCGTTGATCTCCCCTACCCAGAAGCCGGTGTAGATATATCCGTCGTGGTAAACGATGGAGCTGTTAGGCTGCCCGCCGATGGAATCCCGGTAGATCCACAGGGAGTTCAAGGTATTGGCATCAAACGCCTGAATGGTACCGTCGGACAGACCCACGAAGATCATGCCGTTGGCATAGGTGGGCGGGTTGATGGCGAAGCTGGAATTGTGATCCATAGGCTTATCGATGAGGATTTCACCGGATATGGCGTCCACCTTATAAATCCGGGAACCGGAGTAGGTGTAAATCGCGCCGTCCACCAGAATCGGGCAGCCGCAGGCATTCACGTCGTACCCGGAGCCAATGGAGGTAGCCCAGTACAGCTCGGCATCCTTTGCGTAGACCGGCGTTCTGTAATCCACCACGCCGTTGTTCTCATTGTTCTGACGCAGATGCGGCCAGGCAGAGTCAAAGTTGATAAGCGTACCGTTGGCCGGAGCCTTTTCCAACGTAATGGTCAGCGTTCCGTCCTTGTCGGGAGCGGTGTAATGCTCTACCTTCTGGCCGATATACCCGGTGCAGGTAGTGGTGTAGGAATAACTGGCACCAGGGGTCAGGCTGTAGGTACCGTTCTTCTCCACAATACGCTTACCGTTCAGATCATTGGTCAGGAATATGATAGCCTCCGCCGGAGTCGTCTGGATCGTCAGCTGAATGGGGTCGCTCTTCTGGACGTGGACGGTATAGGTCAGTTCAATACTGCCGGTATCCGCATGGCAGACCTGAACCAATATGTCCTCGTTATAAAGATCTGTGTTCAAGGTCGCTTCCGCACCCGCCGGCGTATCATAGCGCACGCCGTTGACCTTAGCATAGTACCCGCCGCAGCAGGCGGTGTCCGCGCTGCTGTTGGGATAGGTTCCGGAAATATAGAGGGCTGTGGTCTCCCGGTCAACCCGCACATAGTAGTCCGTGGTATCCCGGTCAAAGCGCGCTGTCCCGCCGCTGGTGGTCATAAAGGGCAGCGTCTCATCCTTGGTAGCAACGGAAAGACCGGACAGGTGCAGCTGCCGGAGCAGCCGGACAGTGTAGTCCTGGTAATAGGATGTACCATCCTCTTCCTTCGAAATGCGGACCGTCACCGTCTGACCGTAACCGGATTTGGCCACCGCGTATGTCAGATTCTGGGCAAGCCCTGTCTGACTGACCGGGTTGGGAACCGTCACCGTCTGTGCAAGGCCGTGGGTCTCCGGGACGGTACTCTGGGTCTGATACATGGCCGTCACGGTTCCGTCCGCCGTAGCCTGCATGGCGACGGAGCTGTTGCAGTCGGACACCGTGTAGTTGTAGGTATGCTCCGCCGCCGAGAACGTCTTATCGGCGGCGTAGGCAATTCGGCTGGAGGCATATGTGCCGTTATAGAACGCCAGATTGGTCAGCCAGTCTGTGGCGACAGGCTCCGGAACAGACACGTTCAGCCCGTTGGAGGCCGTGAAGGTGATCTGGGTATGATACCAGGTATTCTTCGTGGCAATGCAGGTATAGCTCTCTCCGGGAACCAGGTGATAGGTGCCATCCACCGGCGCAATTTCAGAACCCGCGCCGTTGAACACCTGCACCGTCGTTCCGGAGGGAATGCTCAGCGTCACCGGCACGGAGGATACCTTCTGAATGTGAAGCGTGTAGCTGTTCTGTTCCCCATTGGGAGCCGTGACCTGGATCGTGTGGTTCAGACTATTCCCGCTCAACGTCACAGTTCCGTTTCCGGTGACAGTGTAGCTCTCATCAAAAGGATCGGCGGCAATGTCCAGCGTAGAGGAAACGGTCGTCAGACTGTACTCCCGCGCAGTCGGTTCAAAATTCAGGGGAAGCTTCGTCCCTTCCGCCGTGACAGTCAGCGACTTCAAGGTTGGTACACGGGTCACGGTAACGGCATAGGACTGAATCTGGGTATAGCCGTCCGAGCCGGTGTACTGAGCCTCCAACGCAAATGTCCGATTTTCCATGCCGGAGGAAAGCAGATATGTAAGCGATGTGGCCGTACTGTTCCAGCTGCGGGGCATGTCAGACATGTCCTTGCCGTTGGTGCCGGTATAGATGGTGCGGAGCTTGGTGGCATTGGCACTCGGGACATCCCCTATTACCGCATTCAGGTATACACTGCTCAAAGTGCTGGCAGTATCCTCGATCCAATACTCCGCCGTGTGGTCTGCCCGATTCTGTACAGCTCTGTAAGGCTCCTTATCGGCATCCAAAAGCCGGATATTGCCGAACCACTCGCCGTAGGGCAGGGTCACAGAGACCTGAGTATCGGCGGAAACCGTCAGCGTTCCGTCCGTGCGGTTATATCCGCCGTCGGAAACGCTGAATTTGTAGCTGCCTGCAATGACCTTGGCGCTGCCGGTGCCGGTGGTGACATTTCCATAGGTATCCGTCAAAGAAATGACCGGTTCAGCTAAGGCGCTTCCATTCTGTGTGGCCACTGCGGAGACGGTATATTGGGTTCCGTCCAGGAGCGCCGCGTATTCTGCAATGGCGTCCTTCAGGTTTTGCAAGAGCGTCCCCGCCGTGTCGGCATTTGCCGTCCGCAGCCCCTTCAGCGCCGCGGCATAGGCGTTCGCTGCCGCAGGGTAATTCTGCACATGGTTGGTCATGTCCAGGTAATCTGCCATCTGGAGGATCAGCTGGATGGCCGCGTCCGAATACGTCGAAGACACATGGATGCAGATGGCCTTGATGGAGGAAGCCGGGGCGTCCAGCTTGTAGCCGCCCTTGTCATAGTAGATCATATAGTTGGCAGAAACGCCGTTGACCTCATAGATGAACCCCTGCTCCAAACCGACGAATTCAACGTCTGAATCAGCCAGTGCTTCCTGAATGGTCTGGCCGGCCGTATAGTGGATTCTGGTCGGTTCCACAATGGTGCTGTTAGCGTTCATTGCAGCGAACACGAAGCTGCCGCCCTCTCCCTCCGCGGCCATTGCCGTGACGGGAATGATGGCAGCGGCCAGAAGTACCAAGCCAAACAGCAGCGCCATTACTCTTTTGCGCATTTTTTCTCCTCCCTATTCTCAGTACAGGCAGTTCCACAGCCGATACCGTATTTTCTCCCAAATCGTCCAGCTGCTCTTACAGACATCCAGCACACGCGCGGCATAGGCGTCTACATCCCCGCGCTGCTCCGGCGTCATTTCCTGGGTGCTGAACAACGCCTTTTGGTTCAGTTCCGCGGCCTCCGAAGCGCCCTCAGGAGGCTTGGCTGTGCTGTGGCGCAGCAGGCAGACCGCGTAGCCGTAACGCATGGCGATGGCCTCCCGGTCGTCTGCGGCGTCTATGGCTGCCAGCTTTTTCCGGAATACCCTGCGGCGATGGAGAATATATCCGGCCAGCAGCAGTATCAGCAGCAACGGGAGAAGCAGCAGATAGTGGGTATCCAGCGAGAAAGTGAATCGATCCTGTTTATGCTCGGTGATCTCCTCCGGCTTTTCAACCTCTACAAATTGCCGCGTGTTGTTCCGGTAGGTGTTCTCGTCCGGACTATCGCCGCCAAGGGACAGTTCCTCGTCGTCAATGTAGCCGGGAGTTACCTCAAACGGTACAAACCCGACGCCGCTGACATAGTATTCCGCCCAGGCATGGGCGTTTTTCTCTGTCAGGGTAATGGCCTCGCCGGACTTGTAGCGTGCGGCATCCTCCGCCGAGAGGAAATAGCCCTCCACATAGCGAGCCGGAACGCCCATATAGCGAAGCATCAGCACTGCCGCCGTGGCGTAATGGACACTGTAGCCATGCCCGCTGCGCTCCAGCGTATATTGCAGGAAATCTCCGCTGCCGTTCATGGTTCGGGCGCTCTCGTCATAGGTCATGTTCTCCCGGAGGTAATCAAAAATAATGGTACGGATGTCGCCGATGGTTCGAGCCTGACTGTCCAGCTTCAGCTGCCGTTGGAGAACCGACCAGCTATCCTGGGTCATTTGCAGATCAACGGTTTGCAGATAGTCGGAATACGCCTGCTCTTTGGAAAGATAGGTCTTGATATTTTCCCGTCCCTGCGCCGTGGATAAGTTCCGCTGGATCTGGTACCACTCCGGCACACTGCCCTTCAGATAGGACAGGCTCTCTGCCAGCGGAAGTGCCGTGTCTCCGATGCGATCCGCTTCCAGCGTTTCGCTGCCATAGACGGCATAGGGATAATAGCCATGGGCGGAACAGGCGGAGAGATTCTTAACGGTCATGGACAGCGGAACCGCCGTATCCGTATAGCTCTCTGCCAATCCGATCTGGCTCTGACCATAAAAATTGGCCTCATGGAGCCAGTAAAAAAGGTCTTCATACTGGGCGGTATCCTTCGTATCCGCCGTTTTCCAGCCAGTGCCGGTATAGGTGTCATAGACCTGCCCGCGCAGATACACCTTTTCCGGCTGCTCCATGGTGACCTCCAGAGCCGGTGCGTCACTTTTATTCCAGGCAGGTAGGTTTTTGAGGTTTCCCTCCGGCATGGAATTGGTATCGCTGTCACAGCGCTGATGGTGTATCCGTGTCTGGATCGTATCCATCAGGTCGGTGTCCAGACTGTTCCGAAAGGGCAGCCCGACCAGCAAGCACAGCGCCGCGCACAGAACCGGCAGAATCAGCTGTGTCGGAACGCCTGTCAAGGACTCTCCCGCCGCCGTGCGCCGCACCATCAGCAGCACAGCGCCGGCAATCAGCAGTCCGCCGCCGATTCCTACAGGAACCAGGCCCAGCAGCATTGCCCCATAGCAGGGCAGCAAGACCGGCAATGCCAGTACCAGACGCCCGCTCCATGCGCTGCGGCTGAAAAGCAGCGATACCAGCAGCAGCGAGACCGCCGCCGCTAAGGGCAGACAGCGGGCATCCGCCGCCGCAAAGTCCAGATATATCCTTCCGTTCTTTTCCGTCAGCAGGGTCAGGAAATCATTTGCCAGGGCGCCGAAGCCGGGTAGTATCCACCTGTTCAGCGCCAGGCTCAGCAGAAGCAGCAGTCCGATCCCTACGGGAACGACCCAGTTCCCAATATCGCTCTGGTAAGCGACAAACAGCACCGCCTGCACCAGAAGCGCGGCTGCCGCCATGCCCCACCAGGGATAAGATACGGAAGGAAACGCCTCCGCCAACAGCAGGCAAAAACTCGCCGTCAGCACGGCGCAGACCGCCCCGGCGCTCCAGGGAAAATACAGTCTTCTTCGCGCCGCCCCGGTGACAATGCATTGGAGTCCGTTTTCACTTTTTTGCATGATCGGCTAAACCTCCAGTCGCTGCATCGTCTCCGAATAATTCTGGGGGGGTAAAGGTGGTGGCATCTGGGAATGGCTCCTCCGTGCAGAGGACAAAATGCACCCGCTCATCCGTCATCATCCGCTCCTCCGGCTTCACGCCGAAATACAGGATACGGCTGTAATCGCCCATTTCCGGCAGGCGGCAATCCGCGCTGCCTCTGGTCTTTACCAATTCCGGGATTGCCTGCAAAAGCTGGTTCTCGTCCAGAATATCCTGGGCTTGCAGGTCGTCCCCCTCCGTCCAGCTCAGGGTATACTGCACACCGCCTTGCAGCAGTGCCGCACCCGTGGAGGAAACGACCTCAGCCAAAGCATCCATCTGCTGCGGCGTGCCGGTACGCTTATCCCAGAACACCAGGAGGGAGCGGCTCTCCGGCTGGCTGTCATAACTCCACGATACCGTTGCCTCAAAGGGCTGGCGCATACCGCAGGGTTCCCCCTCAAGTCTGTGGGAGGGCGTGAGCAAGTTTCATTATCCGCCGCGCTGTCATCGCGCCCGATTTGCCGAATCGGGTCTAAGGCTGCGTAGATCGCTCGGATGGCTTTTCCGGAAGCGCCTCCTTGAAGCCATCGTTTTGGCGGCGCGCCTTATGCCGCTATCACGCGGGTTTTGTGCCTGCATGCGCAGCTTCGGACAGATCATCAATGGATATAAGCCGTTTTCCATCCACTACATCGCGCTTATCTTCGACATGATAGCTTTCATCTGACCACATTTTCCATTTCAGAAATTCTTCCTCGCTGGCAAAATCCTCGCGGGTCAGGCGGATGATGACGTCATTGGCGTCTATGTAAACGATAGCGTTGGGGTCTTTCTTGTTCAGCGCATAGCTGCTCTTTCTGTTAAACATAATATGTCCTCCGTTTCGGTGTTGGGTGGGTGGTGAACCAGACCAACACCGGTGGAGAACGACAGCCGACAGAAAAACACAAGGCGCTCGAACAGGCATGATGGCCTGAACGAGCGCCTTGTGTGCGCGCGAAAACGCGAGTAACTGAGACTGTACCGGGAGGGGCTAAATCACGGATGAACCAAACTGCGTAAAAAGAGAGCTGCAACTCATCTTCGTGAGTGCAGCTCGTCTGTGGGAACGCCGCGCGCTTTTTGAAGTGGGCGGCTACTCGGTGCCTATGCTTTTTTGCATGACCGCGAGCGGTCTTAGCAGTATCTCCTGTTCATCCGTGGCATCATAAAATTACCTCCAACTCGCCAAATGTGATTTATAACTCATGCGATGTGAGTTTTATGTGTATTTAAGTGAATTGAGGCTCACCCTACAATGTAGTAGAGGTGATTTTCAATGAACTTTCTTGACCTGTTTGCCCAAAAACTCCGTGAAAAGCGGGAGCAGAAAAAGATCACGCAGCGCGAATTAGCGGAACGGCTTAATATGTGTACCCGAACCGTCATTGAGATCGAAAAGTGTAAGAGCAATCCGAAATTTGAAACAGTTGCACTGATCTCGGAAGAAATGGACATCAGTCTGGATGGGATCGTGTTCCACGACAGAGCGCCGCAGACCGTTGCCAAATGCGTTGCCGATTACTTTGCAGGAAAGAGTGAAGAAGAATCGCAGCGGTACATAGATCTGTGCATGAGCGCAGATAAGCTGAAGTGATGCACCGTGATTTCAGTTGGAGCTACGAACGGGAGATAGAAACCGGCAAGCAATGCAAAGCGGTACCCACTTTGCGAAAACAGGCAGATTCCGTTCACACGGAACCCGCCTGTTTCATGCTTGTTGGGGCGCTGCCCCAATCCCCGCAGAACACAAGTTTTGTGTTCTGGAACGATGGATAAATCCATCGGCTGCGCGATTTTGCAAATCGCTTGTGGGCGGGCAGCTCAGCGCTGCTCCGCCTCTTTTTCCCGTCGTTCATTCGCTTCCTCCAGCTCCTTATCCAACTCCAGAATACGGTCGATATTGGCCTTGGCCGTCAGCAGCTCTTTCATTTCTTCACGGGCTTTTCGGTAGTCGGCGTAGGCCGCTTTCTTCTCCGCCAGCAGCTCGGCGTACTCGGTATTCAGCGCCTTGATGGTGGGCAGCTTCTTGAAGCCCAGTCCATCAAAATAGTTCTTTGCGGCCTTGTGGATCGTGATCTCGCTTTCATGCTCTGCAAGAAATTTCTTGGAGTACCCGGCCTTGCGATAGGCAACGTAGGTATCGCGGGTCTTGGCATAACCCACGATATGCTCCCGCAGCACGGCAATCTCGGCCATGCGTGTTTCCGCAGATTTGATCCTTGCGGAAAGCTCGTTGAAGTGAGCGGACGCTGCCGCCGCTTTCTCCGAGAGAATGGCGTAATCTAACAGCTCATGGTCTTGCAGATAGGCCACCGTCTGTGCCATCTGTTTCAGGTTAAATAACGTCGCCCAACGCGCATAACCGGCACCCTTGTCAGCGCGTAATTTTGCCTGAATGTCCACCAGCAGATTCCCGCTGCGCTTTTCCGGTTTGACCGGCGCGGCGGCGTTCTTTTGCGGCGTATGCGCCTTTTCACCTGCAATCACCGCGCGGAGATCTGCGGGAGTATAACCGTCACCGAGGGTATCCATGCGAATGAACTTTTTCTGTTCGCCGCCCAGCAGGGATGGGACTTTTTTGCCCTTGACCTCATACCCGGCCTGCCGCAGCAGCTCCAGCAGCGTTTCAAAGCTATCGGGCTTTTGTGTCAGCGCATCGTCAATGGCTGTGCAGATTCGCTCCCGGTGGGAGGGCTTCTTTTTGTCGCCCAGCCACTTGTTGTAGCTCTTGCCGTGGCGCTTCGGATTCTCCACGATGGAGCAGCCGTTCTCGATGCAGATGGTATCGTTGAGCCGCCGCACGGCGCGGCTGCTACCCCAAAAGTTTCGGAATTTTCGGGTCTGGCTGAGCGCGGTGGAGTTCCAAATCACATGATTGTGAATATGGGCTTTGTCAATATGGGTGCAGACAATGTAGGCGTGATTGCCTTTGGTGAAGCGCTTGGCCAGCTCACAGCCCAAACGGTTCGCGTCCTCCGGTGTGATCTCGCCGGGGACAAAGGATTGCCGCAGATGGTAGGCAATCACATTATCCTCGCCGCGCACTCTGCCGGTCTTTTGAATGTACTGATTCTTGGTGAAAAGAAACTCGGCGTCGGCGATCCTGCTGTCGCATTGCCAGCTCGTAATCAGCCTGCCGCCGTCCGTCTTTTGCGGATTTTCGGTGTAGTCGATGATGTCGCTGATGGCCTGTCCCACCGTGCGGCCTTTGCCGGTGTGCAGGGGCATCAGGCGCGTGGTTGCCATGGGTGTTCACCTCCTTGAAAAGCAAAACGGCCTGCCGAGACGCGCGTTTTTTCATTTTGGGATAGTCCCAAACCCTTAAAAATCTGGAGAATTGCGCAGCAACGCAGCGTCTATCACTCAGGGCAAGCAGGCTTGCGAGTTAGGGCGCTTGATGTGCGGTATATTCTGCCTCGAAAAGCTTTATATGCGGGGTTTGCTTTGCATAGACAAAGCCATAGTCTATTTCCTTCCCCGCTTGTACCGGCATAACGGTCAGTCCGGGCAGGCCGTCAGGCGGCAAACAGAATCCCGGCAAAATTGCAATACCATACCCGGCCTGCGCCAACGTAATCGCCTCCTGATCGTCCTCGCAGCGGATGCCGGGATTTGACTGGAGATATACGAGTATTTCCTTTTGCAGCGCATTGCTCACCTGAAATGGTATGAATTTGGGATGAAGGGTAATCAGACAATCTGTACGGCTTTGATCAATGGAAAAAGAATTGCCGCCTGCCAGCGGATGCTCCGGAGACATCAGGGCATAGCTTGTGTGGCAGCGTACTTTGTGGAAGGTGCCTCCACGAATTTGATCTGCAATTTCACGGGACACCAGCAGCAAATCAAGCTGACCGTCCTCAAACAGCTTTTTCAGGCCAAAGTAGCCATCTATGACAATGCGCGGACAAATCGTCGGATACTTCATGCGCAGAGCGGCAAGCGGTGCAGCGAGGCGCGGCAATTCAGCACGACTGACGCAGCCAATCCGAAAGAACGTGACACGACTCTCCTCTGCCTTCTGGACGTGCTTGAAGGAGAGTTCCATACGCGTCAGGATCTCGGCTGCATCGACATAAAAGGCTTTCCCTGATTCGGTCAGCCGGACCATGCGGGACGTTCGCTCAAACAGCTTTGTGCCGAGTTCTTCTTCCAGACTCTGGACGTGGTGTGTGACGGTCGGTACGGTAAGATACAGCTCGTTTGCCGCCTTTGTAAAATTCAAATATTCGGCGACGCAGACAAAGCAGCGAAGCTGTTGTGTATTCATGGCAGAACCTCCTCACATGGATCGCTTTCCGTTAACAGTATACTGTTTTGCTGCGAACTTTTCAATAGAATATTAGATATCATCTAATGATATTGACCTTTTTCAAATTCACTTATGCAAAACAAAGTGTTATACTATGAACCGTTCGCAAGCGAATGATTCTTGCAGAAGGAGGACACGGGATTGGATGATGACAGCTACAGATTTTATGCTTCCGTGCATACACTGTATATCCTGCTGGGGCGCAGCTTTGATGCAAACGTCAGTCATCATGGCATCGGAGTTTCACGCGGGCAGTACATGATTTTGTATCTGCTCTCAAAAAACGGACAAATGCCGCAGCGCCGGATCGCCGAGCTTTGCAATCTGCAAAAGCCAACCGTAAGTCAGCATCTGAAAGCTTTGTGCGAAAGCGGTTACGCCCTGCAATATCATATACCGGGCAATCAACGCTGCAAAATGGTAGCCGTGACGCAGCGCGGAAGAGCAGAGCTGGAACGCATGAATGCGCTCCTGAAGCAGGACTTTGAGAAGAGGTTTTCGAAAGACGAGCTGCACCGCATCAACCACGCGCTTCAGGGCCTGTGCTCCCATTTTACACCAGCTCAGAGTGAAGAAGAAAACAAGGAGGAGAGACGATGATAAAAAAGTTGGCCCGATCAATTCGGGAATATAAAAGAGACTGCATCCTGACGCCGGTCTTTGTCGTGGTAGAGGTAATCATGGAGGTTCTGATTCCGTTCCTCATGGCAAAGCTGATCGACGAGGGTATTTCCAGCGGTGATATGGCCGTGATGCGCAGCACCGGCACAGCGTTGATCGTATGTGTTCTCATCGGATTGCTGAGCGGCGTGCTGGCAGGTGCCTTCTGCGCCACGGCATCCGCAGGCTTTGCCAAAAATCTCCGGCAGGACCTCTTTGATAAGATTCAGACCTATTCATTTGCCAATATTGATAAGTTTTCCACGTCCGGCATCGTCACAAGGCTGACCACTGATGTGACCAATGTTCAGAACGCCTTTATGATGATCATTCGCATTGCGGTCCGTGCGCCGTTTACGCTGCTGTTTTCGCTGGTGGCTGCGTTTCTGGTCAGCGCAAAGCTGTCGCTGTACTATCTGGTTGCTATCCCGATTCTGGGCGTGGGGCTTTACCTGATCGTTCATTTTTCGCACCCCTGCTTTGAGCGTGTGTTCCGGATTTATGATGAACTGAACGGCGACGTACAGGAAAACCTTTCCGGAATCCGTGTGGTCAAAAGCTTCGTGCGGGAGGATTATGAAGGCAAAAAATTCGGAAAGATATCCGAAAAAATCTATAAGGTCTTCCGAAAAGCAGAAAGTATTGTTGCATGGAATATGCCGTTGATGCAGTTTGCAATTTACGCCTGCATGCTTTTGATCAGCTGGTTCGGCGCACGTATGATCGTGCTGAGCGGAGCGACGGAGCTGACCACAGGCGAGTTGTCCAGCATGATCGCCTATGCCATGAGCGCACTGAACAGCTTAATGATGCTTTCCATGGTGCTGGTTATGATCAATATGGCCCGGGCCTCCTCCGAACGTATTATGGAACTGCTGGACGAAGAACCAACGCTGAAAAATCCGGATGCCCCTGTTATGACGGTTAAAAGCGGGGAGGTCATCTTTGATCATGTGGGATTCAGCTATCAGGGAGATCGCACGAAGGAATGTCTGCATGATATTTCTCTGTGCATCCCCGCAGGGTCTACCCTTGGCATCATCGGTTCCACCGGCTGCTGCAAATCTACGCTGGTGTCGCTGATCCCGCGGCTATACGATGCAACGGAGGGTTCCGTCAGCGTAGGCGGAACCGATGTCCGGGCCTATGATATCCATGCGCTGAGAGATCAGGTCGCAATGGTTCTGCAAAAGAACGAGCTGTTCAGCGGAACAATCAAGGAAAATCTGCGTTGGGGAAACGAAAATGCTTCTGATGCAGAGATCGTCCATGCCTGCCAGCTGGCACAGGCGGATTCCTTCATTGAAGCCTTTCCTGACAGGTATGATACTTATATTGAACAGGGCGGCACCAATGTTTCAGGCGGACAGAAGCAGCGGCTGTGCATCGCCCGCGCCCTGCTGAAAAAGCCCGCTATTCTGGTGTTGGACGATTCAACGAGCGCCGTCGATACAAAAACCGATGCCCTGATTCGCAAAGCGTTCCGGGAAGAAATTCCGGATACGACAAAAATCATTATCGCACAGCGCATTTCGTCGGTTCAGGATGCAGATGCGATTCTGGTATTGGATGACGGACGTATTTCCGGTTACGGGACGCATGAACAGCTTTTAGCGTCCAACGAGATTTATCATGATATCTATATTTCACAGACGAAAGGAGATAACGGCCATGATGAAGCCTAAGGCGAATACTGCGAATACTGCAAAAATGGCAAAGCGGTTGCTTTCCTATATCATTAGCCGGTACAAGGCCACCTTCGCCGCCGTGTTGTTCTGCATTTTCGTCAGTGCGGGTGCAACTGTGGCAAGCTCTTTGTTCTTGAAGACACTGGTGGACGGCTATATCACACCCCTGCTTACTACGGGCAGCACGGACTTTTCGGGGCTGCTGCGTTCGATCCTGACAGTCGGGGTGATTTATCTGTGCGGCGTACTCGGCACGCTGCTGTATAACCAGCTGATGGTCAAGGTGTCTCAGGGAACCTTGAAAAGCATCCGGGATGAAATGTTTGCACATATGCAGAAGCTGCCGATCCGTTATTTTGATACCCATACGCACGGCGACATCATGAGCTACTATACAAACGATACGGACACGCTCCGGCAGTTTATCAGTCAGGCACTGCCGCAGCTGATTCTGGCAGTGATTTCGATTGTTGTCATTCTAGCGTCCATGCTGGCAAGCAGCGTTCCTCTTACTCTGGTAGTGCTGGCTTTTACGGCTCTGATGGTTTATAGCACCAAGGTGGTCGGCGGCAGCAGTGCCCGTTACTTTGTCCATCAGCAGACAAGCCTCGGAAATATCACCGGATATATTGAAGAGATGATCAACGGGCAAAAGGTCATTAAGGTTTTCTGCCATGAAGAGCATGCCAAAGAGGGATTCCGGCAGCGCAACGAGGCTCTTTGCAGCGATTCGGCCAATGCAAACAAATATGGCAATGTGCTGATGCCCCTTATCATGCAGCTGGGAAATCTGCAATATGTCCTGATCGCGCTGATTGGCGGCCTGCTGGCGCTGAACGGCTCCAAAACGATCACAGTAGGACTGATTATTGCCTTTCTGAATCTTTCCAAAACCTTCTGCATGCCGGTTTCTCAGGTGTCTCAGCAAATCAGTCTGATCTCAATGGCCCTTGCCGGTGCGGAGCGTATTTTCCAGCTGATCGATGAGCCGGTTGAGCAGGACGATGGATATGTAACGCTTACGCACGTCGTTGAACAGAATGGCGCATACATAGAAACGGACGGTCATACCGGAATCCCTGCGTGGAAGTATCTGCACCATGACGGCACGCTGACCTATACACAGCTCCGGGGTAATATTGAATTTCATGACGTTGACTTTGGCTACACGGAGAAGAAGCTGGTGCTGCACAATATTGAGCTATACGCAAAACCGGGGCAGAAGATTGCCTTTGTTGGCGCAACCGGTGCCGGCAAGACAACCATTACCAATCTCATCAACCGCTTTTATGATATAGCCGACGGAAAGATCCGTTATGACGGCATCAACATCAGTAAGATCAGAAAACCGGATCTTCGCCGGAGTCTGGGAGTCGTTCTGCAAGATGTGAACCTGTTCACCGGAACGATCATGGACAACATCCGTTACGGAAGGCTGGATGCAACAGATGAGGAGTGTATCGCTGCTGCAAAGCTGAGCAACGCAGATGCCTTTATCCGGAATTTGCCGGATGGATACCAGACGGTCCTGACACAGAATGGCGCCTCACTCAGTCAGGGGCAACGGCAGTTGATTTCCATTGCCCGCGCCGCCGTTGCAGACCCTCCCGTTATGGTTTTGGACGAGGCTACATCCTCTATCGATACCCGCACAGAGGCGCTTGTCCAGCAGGGTATGGATAACCTCATGCAGGGGCGCACTGTATTTGTAATAGCACACCGTCTGTCCACTGTCCGCAACTCTGATGCGATCATGGTGCTTGACCAGGGCCGCATTATTGAACGCGGCACGCACGATCAGCTGATTGAACAAAAGGGCGTGTATTATCGTTTGTATACCGGTGCGTTTGAGCTGGAATAACCCCGGCGCACAGGTGAAAAGAGCCTCTGTTGATACTCAATCTGGTATCAGCAGAGGCCCTTTTCGCCGCTCCGGTGACTTCAAAATAAGCGTCGAAATCGACACTTATTTATACGCTAAAGCCGAATCTTTGCAAGGAGTATTATCATAAGCGGCAGTCCGCCTGCGTTGCTTACAGCGAAGAAATTCCTTGATTTTTAACCTTTATCACGGCATATTTTTCTGTGTTCTGTCTACCGTCCGTGTAGACAGATGCGAAAAGCAAGATTCCCGTTCTGGGCGATTCTGAGAGCCGAGCATGATGCGCTATTCGAATCGACACACTTGCCGTTTTGTGAAACCATGGGATTATGTTCTAATCCGTAAGACTCTTTCCGAAACCGTGTTCTGTGTTTACGGTTTCGCGGCACACGATTTCGTGTAATTGGTTTTCCGGACCGAAAAATATTTTGCGGATTTCATTTGCCTTTATCCAAGCGCCCTGTTTTTCAGGTCTGTAAATGAAAAAATGCTTCCAAGCTAAAGGGGTATGTACCATTACGGCACATACCCCTTTGTCAGCAACCCTTGTCTGGCAACTGTCACATTATTTGTTTCGTGAAACCTGTTTTATGAACAGCTACCCGAAGCAGACCGTTTTATTCTTCATTTATCGGATTGATAGCGGATAATCGGAACCTGTTTTACCTT
>OLXH01000173.1_pt1 | contig 35129 bp, 25 predicted proteins | sample 1673391 | NCBI WGS metagenome assembly OLXH01 (sample SAMEA103958110, study PRJEB25191) | human gut metagenome | reverse complement strand
GTCGACGGCGTCGGTGCCGAATATGGCGTCCAGTCCGCGCCCTAATCCCTTCGGTTGTTTCATTTCGGTATGTTATTTTCTCGGTTTGCGGTTGCGCTTGAGGAATTCCCGGGCCAGCGTGAGATAGTTCTCCGAGCCGACGGCGCCCGCGTCGTAAAGCATGACGGGCTTTCCGTGCGAGGGTGCTTCTCCCAAACGGATATTGCGCTGAATTATTGTGTCGTAAGCCAACGGCCCGAAATGTTCGCGCACCTCGTTCACGACCTGATTGTTCAGGCGGTTGCGCATGTACATCGTCAGCAGGAAACCCTCGATGTCGAGCGCCGGGTTGAGGCCGCTCTTGACCTTGCGGATGGTGTTCAGCAGTTTAGAAAGCCCTTCGAGGGCGAGGTATTCGCACTGCACGGGGATGAGCACCGTATCGGCGGCCGTGAGGATATTGACGGTGGTGTAACCCAGCGAAGGGGAGCAGTCGATGAAAATGTAGTCGAACCTTTCGCGCACGGCGTCCACGATGCGCTTCATCACATGGTGGGCGTTCTCCAGTTTGGGCAGCTCGGTGTCGGCTGCTACCAGGTCTATCGACGAGGGCAGCAGCCACAGGTTCTTCACGTCGGGGCTTTGCAGGATGACCTCCTCGGGTTTCCTGAGCCCGGCGATGCACTCGTAGATGCCTTCGAGGTTTATGTCGAAGCCCAGTCCGGAGGTGGCGTTGGCCTGCGGGTCGGCGTCGAGCAGCAGCACCTTCTTGCCCAGCAGGGCCAGCGATGCCGCGAGGTTGATGGCCGTTGTGGTCTTGCCCACGCCGCCTTTCTGATTCGCTAAAGCGATAACCTTTGCCATGTTTCAATCGGGTTTATAATCGGGCAAATTTAATGATTTAAAATGGAAATCCATAACCGTAACCGAAATTTGCTGATCTTTTCGGGAAATGGGCTGCGGCCCCGCCGGCGCAAATAAATTTGCTTTTGCCCTTGACTTGCACTATCTTTGGGCTCGGAACGAATTGATAGCAACAGCCTGTTATGACAGAAAAAAAACAAGGGGTTCCCGTGCAGGAACCCGTGCCCGCCGAAGAGCCTGCAAAGGCGGGGGACAATAATAAGATATGGCACTACAACGGAAAATTCCCCGTGGTGGTGGACTACCTGGTTTTCTTCGGCATCTTCCTGCTGGCGCAGGGCCTGGGGACTGCCGTGGCATGGCTGGCGGGGTGCAAATGGCCCGATCCGGAGCTGCTGGCCAGCCCCGACGAGGCGATAAGCACGGCGGAGCAGATCGCCGCCGGGCATTTCAATGCCGTGACCTATTTCGTGTCGATGTCCGTGACGCTCGCGGGATTCCTCTTCTACCGCAGGCGAAGGCACGGCCCCACGGTCGTGGCGCGTTTCTCCCGGCGCGGGCTGAATCCCGTGCTGTTGCTCTGGGGGGTGTTCTTCATGCTCTCGACCTCGGTCGTGCTGGAGCCGTTTCTGAGCCTGATGCCCGAGGTGCCGAACGTCTACGGGCGCGGGGCGTGGGCGATCGTGACGGTCGTGGTGATGGCCCCGCTTTTCGAAGAGGTGATCTTCCGCGGTGTACTGCTCGAATCGACGCGCGTGCGGTACGGCGTGGTGGCCGCATGGCTGCTCTCGTCGGCCATCTTCGGCATCGTGCATGTCCATCCCACGGTGGTGGTGAACGCCTTTGTCATGGGCCTGGTGCTGGCCTTCATCTACCTGCGCACCGATTCGCTCTGGTCTGCGATCATACTCCATGCAATCAACAACGGCATAGCCTACCTGGCGCTGATTGCCGGACACGGTAATTCCATGCTCATCGACATGGTCGGTAGCCGGACGCTCTACGTGCTGTTGTATATCGCGGCGCTGGCCGTCTTCGCCGTTTCGGGTTACATGATGCTCGTGTCGCTGCGCCGTCTGAAGGCCGAGGAGAAAAATCGCGGCGCGGCGTAATAATCTGGGCGGAGGCTGCGTTAGTTACGAGTAAAAACAGTATCTTTGTCCTCCGGATTATGACTTTGCGAACGAAAATAGCGGTCGTGGCGGCTACGTTATTCCTGGCCGGTTGCCAGGAACTGCCCGGCTATTTTGCCAGCGATACCACGCTGGCGCGGGCGGGCGGCAGCGAACTGAAGATGCGCGATGTCGAGTCGGTAGTCCCGAAAGGGGTTACGGGCGAGGACAGCGCGGCCTTCATGAAGGTCTATGTCGACCGCTGGGTGCGCAAACAACTCAAATTGCAGGAGGCCGAGATCCTTTTTTCCGCCTCGGCGGACGATATCGACAAGATGGTCGAGGAGTACCGGCAGGCGCTGCTGATCCGCAAGCTGGATCAGCATTACGTCGACCGCAGCATCGACACGACCTTCACGGAGAACGAGATCGCGGCCTATTACAACGCGCACAAGGCCGATTTCCGGCTCGACCGTACGTTGGTCAAAGGGCGGATCGTGCAGTTCGGCGAAGGGTACCGCCAGGCGCGCAAATTGCGGGAGCTGATGGGGACGAAGAGCGAAGCCCGGCAGCAGGATTTCCGGGACATATGTGCGAAGAACGACTTTACGGTCACCGATTTCAGCGACCAGTGGGTGGATTTCCCGGAATTTCTGAGTTACCTGCCTACGCTCCGGTCGCAGAACTACGACCCGGTGCTCGCATCGACGGCCGTGCAGGAGATGCGCGACAGCCATTCGCACTACTATTTCCAGATCGACGCCGTGCGCCGCGAAGGGGAGCCCATCCCGCTCGAACGGCTGCGGGGGACGATCCGCCGCATCCTCTTCAACCAGCGCCAGAGCGAGATCATCCGCAGCCACGAGGAGGAACTTTATAACCGGGCGTGCGAAGGCGGGAGCATAAAGATTTTCGAAAACGAGAATACAAACGATAAAGAAAAAGAATAATGTTGAAAAAAGGTATGCTGGGGGCGGCTTTCGCCCTGCTCGTTGCCGGGGCCGGGGCGTTCGCGCAGAAACAGCAGGTGATGCTCGACAAGGTGGTCGCCGTCGTAGGGTCTTCGTCCATCCTCCATTCCGAAGTGGCGGAGTATGCCCGGCAGCTCACGGCCCAGCGCCGTGCCGAAGGATATACCTCCGACCGTGACCCGATGAACGAGGCGCTCGAGGCACTGATGACCCAGAAACTGCTCTTCAACCAGGCGCAGATCGACTCGGTGAAGATCAATGCGGGCGACATCGCCACGCATGTGGAACAGCAGATTCAGAATATGATCGAAACCGAGGGGTCGATCCCCAAACTCGAGGCCAAGCACCACATGGCCATTTTCAGCATTCGCGAGAACATGCGCCAGCGCTATGAGGAGCAGTCTTATGCCTCTTCCATGCAGAGCGAGGTCGTGAGCAAGGTGTCGGTCATTCCCGGCGAGGTCGAGCGTTTCTACAAGTCGATCGACAAGGACAGCCTGCCGACCGTGGCCGAACAGTATGTCTACGCCCAGATCACCCGTTTCCCCAAGTCGATCACCGAGGCCAAGCAGCGCACGCGCGAGCGCCTGCTCGACATGCGCGAACGGATCATTACCGGCAAGGCGAAATTCGAGAACCTGGCACGCATGTATTCGCAGGATCCCGGGACGATGATGCGCGGCGGCGAGATGGATCCCACCGAGCTCAACGGACTGGAAGCGCCGTTCGCCGACGCCCTCGAGAACATGAAGCCGGGGCAGATATCGGAGGTCGTCGAGACCCGCTACGGACAGCATATCATCCAGTTGCTCGACAAGCGCGGCAGCCTCTACCATTTCCGCCATATCCTGCTGCGCCCGGTCTATACGATGGACGAGCTCAACGAAGGGGTCGTGTTCCTGGACAGCATCGCCAACCAGATACGCAAGGATTCCCTCTCGTTCGACAAGGCCGCCCTCCAGTTCTCCGACGACGCCACGTCGAAGATGAACGGCGGTATCGTCTCGAACCACGACATCCTGGAGCGTTTCAATGCCTTCGAGGCCAAGCTCACCGTGACGAAGTTCCTGCGTGAGGATTTCGCGCACTTCGGTGCTCTGGACGACTACAACGCCCTGATCCGCCTCAAACCGGGCGAGATCTCGCCGGCATTCCTGACCGAGGACATCATGGGCAACCAGCTGGCCAAGATCGTCAAACTGGTGGAGATCATTCCCACGCATGTCGCGTCGCTCAACGAAGACTATCTCCGCTTGGAGGAGATGGCGCTCAATGCCAAGCAGGAGCGGGTGTTCAAGGAGTGGCTGACCAAGAAGATCGACGCCATGTACGTTTACATCGCCCCCGAATTCCGCGACGGGGAGTTCGAGAATAAAAGCTGGGTGAAATAAACCGTGCGCAGGCTCTTTACCATAGCTGCCGTCGTGCTGGCTGCGGGCAGTGTGATTTTCGCCCGCAGCGGGATGCAGGCACCCGGCCAGGAGCCCGAGCCCGAGAAGAAACTCATCGACCTGAAGTCGGACAACATGGGCCCCATAGCCCCCGGCGACTCGGTGATCTTCCTGGTCGGCAATTTCGCCGCGCAGCATAACGGCGCTGTCATTACGTGCGACAGTGCCGTGCGTTATTCGGACATGCGGATCGAGTTCTTCGGCAATGTCCTCATCAACAAGAATACGACCTATATTTACGGCGACCGCGCCGAATACAACGGCGAGCTGAACGAGGCACGGGTCTATTCCGACATCGTCAAGGTCGTCGACGGCGATGCCACGCTCTATACCTACCGGTTTGTCTTCAACACGAAGGAGAATATCGGCCAGTTCGCCGACGGTGGCGTGCTGATAAACCGGGACAACCGGCTCGAATCGGTGCGCGGCTACTATTATGCCAACACCAAGGATCTCGTTTGCGTAGACCGCGTCGAGATGCGTAACGACGAATACGAACTCAAGGGCGACTCGGTGGTCTACAACATGGCCACCGACAACGCTTTTTTCTTCGAGAATACCAACATCTGGAACAAGGACGGCGACTACCTCTATGCCGACCGGGGCGCGTACGACAAGGCCGATACGCTTTACCGGGTTACGCGCAACGGTTATGTGCTGACCGAGAAACAGGAGATGTGGAGCGACAGCATCGACTATTTCCGCGCCAAAGACCACGTGGTGCTGTGGCGGGACATCCAGATTGACGATACGGAGCACAAAGTACTCGCCTTCGGCGATTACGGCGAGTATTGGAAGGAACCGGGCGATATATTCCTCACGCGGCGACCCTCGGTGGTGAGCTACGACCTTACACAGGGCGATTCGCTCTTCATGCGTGCCGACTCGATGTTCCTCTTTACGGTCAATGAGAATGCCCGGCGCCGGGCAGAGGAGAAGGCCGCGGCCGATTCGCTTGCGCGTATGGGGGCCGATTCCCTGCAACGGCCCGATTCGCTGGGGCAGCATCCCGATGGATTGGCCGCGACGGCCGGCCCCGAGGAGGGACGTACCGAGCCCGGACTGCATCCCGGCGACGCAGCCGATTCGCTCGCGTCGACCGGCGGGGCGGATTCGCTCGCCGCAGGTTCCGGCTCCGATTCGCGGACGCATGGTTCGCCGCGGGCGGATTCGTTGCGCATGGCCGATTCGCTCTCCGTGCCGGGCAGCCTGCCCGACTCGTTGGACAGGGCTGCCGATACGCTGACCGTTGCCCAGCGCAAGGCCCTGCTCAAGGAAGCGGCGCGCAAGGCCAAGGCCGAAAAGAAGGCCGCGGCAGCCAAAATCAAGAAGGCGCAGCTCGATTCGATAGCCGTCAGACGCAAGGAGAAGACCACGGCCAAACTGCTGTTGCAGAAGGAGCGCGAGGAGGCGCGTCTGGCCGCCCGGCGGCTGAAGGCTGCGTCGAAGCTCAAAGCCCGGCAGGCGCGTGCCGCCCGCAAGGGAAAGGTGATCCCGGTCGATTCGGCGGCCCTGCGCGAACTGGATTCGCTGATCGAGATGAACATGGCCGAACAGGATTCGCTGCTCAACCTGCTGGCAGATTCGCTGTTGTCCGACACGACAGCGATGGCGCTTCCGGCCGATTCGGTCGACTCGCTCGCCCTGCCGCGCGACAGCATCTACCGCCTGATGAAGGGGTACCGCGACGTGAGGATCTTCAGGTCGGATTTCCAGACCGTGTGCGACTCGATCGTGGCGATCAGCACCGACTCGACGATCCACCTCTATATCGACCCCGTGTTGTGGAACCAGAGCAACCAGATCACTTCGGACGTGATGGATATTTTCACCGAGCGGCAGCAGATCAAACGTGCCGAATTCATCGGCAGCCCGATGATGGCCAGCCAGCTCGATACGACACACTACAACCAGGTGGCGGGCAAGACTATGACCGCCTATTTCTACAACAACCAGATATACCGCAACGACGTCAACGGTAATGCCCAGACCATCTATTACATGCAGGACGGCGAGCCGCCCGAGATCACGATGATGGGCGTTATCGAGAGCGGCGACTGTTCATTCTATATCGAGGACAAGCAGGTGGTGCAGATCACCTACCGAACCGAACCGGTCTACAACTTCTATCCGATGGACGATATCCCGCCCACGCAGGATCTCTACCTGAAAGGCTTTAAATGGGAGGGGGCGCGGCGGCCCGTGCAGGCCGATGTGTTCGACCGCAGGATCCGACCTTCGCAGCGGAAGGAACGTACGCGGCTGCGTCATCCAGATTTCCCGATCATGATGCGCATCGAGGAGCATAAGAAACGCCTGATCGAACAACGCCGCTGGGCGGATCGCAACGACCAGGTCGACCCGCTCACCGTCGAGTGGATGCGCGAACTGGGATACGAGGTCGGGCAGCCGCGCGAACCGCAACGTCCCGCGCCGCAGGCTGAATGACCGGCACCGCAACTCTCCGCCGGTAATTCGGACGGTCTATGCAACCATACGGAAACCGTAACAAAAGGCGAAAAGCGAAAAACTTTTCGCCTTTTGTGTTATTTTTGCAGCCGGTTATTCGTCAGTTGGTTTTACACATGAAAAAAAGTCTGATTGCACTGGCATTCGGGACGCTTGCCCTGGGGATGTCGGAGTTCGTGATGATGGGCATCCTGCCCGATATTGCCCGCAGCCTCGGGGTTTCCATCCCCGAGGCCGGACACCTTATTTCGGCCTATGCCCTGGGCGTTTGCTTCGGGGCGCCGCTTACGGTGCTGGTAGCCCGGACGCGCCCGCTGAAACAGATACTGCTGGCGCTCACGGCTCTGATCGCCGTCGGGAACCTGTGCGCGTCGCTGGCGCCGAACTACTGGATGCTGATGGCGATGCGTTTCGTGTCCGGCCTGCCGCACGGTGCCTTTTTCGGTGTCGGGTCGATCGTCGCAGAGCGGGTGGCAGATGCCGGGAAGCGCACGGAGGCCGTTTCGATCATGATCGTCGGGATGACCGTCGCCAACCTGTTCGGCGTGCCGCTGGGCACTTATATCAGCAATGTGCTGTCTTGGCGCACGACCTTTGCGATCGTCGCCGTATGGGGCGTGGTGGCGCTGACGCTCGTAAGGATGTGGGTGCCCCGCATGGAGCCGCTGCCCGATACGGGGCTGAAAGGGCAGTTCCGGTTCCTGCGCAGCCTTGCGCCCTGGCTCGTGCTGGCATCGGTGATGCTCGGCAACGGCGGGATCTTCTGCTGGTACAGCTATGTCAGCCCGCTGATGATCCATACCTCGGGTTTTACGGAGGAGAACCTTACGCTGATTATCATGCTGGCCGGTTTCGGCATGTTCGCGGGCAATATCCTCGGCGGGCATCTCTCCGACCGTTTTACGCCCGAGAAGGTCGTGCGTTTTACGCTGGCCGCGGCCACCCTGACGCTGCTCGGGATTTTCTTCGGGGCACATGTCCACTACCTTTCCGTCATGCTGATGACGCTCTGTACGGCTTGTCTGTTCTGTGTCTCGTCGCCCCAGCAGTTGCTGATCCTGGAGAATTCGCGTGGCGGCGAGATGCTCGGCGCAGCCCTCGTGCAGGTGGCTTTCAACCTGGGCAATGCACTGGGTGCCTATTGCGGGGGCCTGCCGATCGCCCACGGGCTGGGCTACGAATATACGGCGTTGCCCGGTGCGGGTTTCACCCTGTTGGGGCTGCTGACGGCCGTGGTTTATATCCGTAAATATCCCCGCCATGCGAAGCGATAACGGTGCGGAGCTGTTTCCGGTGGTCGACGAAGCCGGGAACGTGATGGGGGCGGCGACGCGTGCCCAATGCCACGGCGGCGGAATGTTGCTGCATCCCGTGGTACACCTGCACCTGTTCAATTCGCGGGGCGAGTTATACCTGCAACGGCGTCCCGTGTGGAAGGATATCCAGCCCGGGCGCTGGGATACGGCCGTGGGTGGGCATGTCGACTACGGCGAAACGGTGGACGACGCATTGCGGCGCGAGGTGCGCGAAGAACTCGGCGTGACCGGGTTCGTGCCCGAACGCGTGGCGGTGTACGTGTTCCGCTCGGAGCGCGAGCGCGAATTGATCTATGTCCACCGCACGGTGTACGATGGGGAGGTCGTCCCGAGTGACGAGCTCGACGGCGGGCGTTTCTGGAGCCGGGACGAAATCTTTGAAAATCTCGGCAAAGGCGTCTTCACGCCCAATTTCGAGGGCGAGGTGGAACTGGTACTCGGGGTATAGTTTTTTTTCGTATCTTGTAACCTGGAAACCGACAATGAAGCGACTGTCCTGTATGCCGCAGGGCATTGTCCAGCACTGACCGGTGCGAGGCGCAGGGATTGGTGCCGTTCCCCAAACGCATGTCCTATGGTGATGGCTGGTGCCGGATTTTTGCCTTCCGCAGTCGTTATCCTGTCGCCGGGGTTTCCGCCGCTGATGATTACAAAGGCCGTTAGGTCTGAAATTTGATAGAAATACCGTATGCAGTCTCTCCTTACACGTTGGGCCGACGCCCTGCTCGCATGGCTCGGACTCACTTCCGCATTGAATAACGGCTGGGATCGTTGGGTGGCTTTCGCCCTGGTGGTGCTGTCCGTCGTGCTTCTCGATTTCCTGTGCCGTAAGGTGCTCGTGCGCGGGATTAGGCGCATCGTGATGCGCACCAAAGCCACGTGGGATGACGAACTGTTCAGTTCCGCCGTGTTGAGCCGGCTGTGTAATATCGTCAGCGCCATCGTGCTGGTCATCGTCCTCCCCGTAGTTTTCGATGAACAGTCGGAAGCCAGGACGATCGTCACACGACTGATACAGGTGTACATCGTCGTCACGGTCTTCCGTTTTATCAACGCCCTGCTTTATGCGGCCTTCAATATCGTCTCGGCGCGTCCTGCGTGGCAGAACAAACCGATCAACGGATTGCGCCAGACCGGGCAGGGAATCGCAGCGCTGATCTGCGGTATCCTCATCGTCTCGATCCTGATCGGCAAGTCGCCCGCCATTCTGCTCACCGGACTGGGCGCTTCGGCGGCCGTCATCATGCTGGTCTTCCGCGACAGCATCCTCGGCTTCGTCTCGGGCATCCAGCTTTCGGCGAACGACATGCTCAAGGTCGGGGACTGGATCACCGTACCCAAATACGGTGCGGACGGTTCGGTGATCGAGGTGTCGCTCACGACCGTCAAAGTGCAGAACTGGGACAATACGATCGTTACGCTGCCGCCCTACCTGCTGGTGAGCGATTCGTTCCAGAACTGGCGCGGGATGCAGGCGTCGGGCGGCCGCCGCGTGAAGCGTTCGGTGAATCTGGACATGACGAGCGTGAAATTCTGTACGCCGGACATGCTGGCCCGGTACCGCAACATAGACATCATCCGCGAATATATCGACCAGACCGAGCAGCGGGTTGAGGAATACAATGCCGTGCATGGCATCCGCCCCGGTGAACGCAAGATCAACGGCCTGCACCAGACCAACCTCGGGGTGTTCCGTGCCTATCTGGAACGATACCTGCGCGATGAGGTGCCTGTCAACAAGGGGATGACCCTGATGGTGCGCCAGCTGCAACCGACGGAGACGGGATTGCCGATGGAACTCTATTTCTTTACGGATACGGTGGTGTGGGTGGATTACGAGCGCATCCAGTCGGATGTCTTCGACCATGTGCTGGCCGTCATCCCCGAGTTCGACCTGCGGGTGTTCCAGAATCCGTCGGGAAGCGATATCGAGGCGCTGCGCTATCAGAGGCCGGAGCCGGACGTGCCGGCCAAACCGGATGTTACAGAAAAATCATCAGCATCACCTGAATGATAATTACCCGCAGGAACATGCAGAGAGGGTAGACCGTGGCGTACGATACCGACGGGTTGTCTCCCTCGATCGTGTCGTTGGCATAGTTCAGTGCCATCGGGTTGGCCATGCTGCCGCACAGCATGCCTGCGACCGACCCGAAGTCGATGCGCAGGATGCGCAGCGCGAAGATACCCAGCAATACTACGGGGACGAACGTCAGCAGGAATCCCAGCAGCAGCCATAGTGCCCCTTCGGGGCGCATGACGGTCTCGAAGAAGTGCGTGCCCGCCTCGAGCCCCAGGCAGGCGAGGTACATCGACAGGCCCAGTGCCCGGAGCATCAGGTTGGCGCTGTACGTGGTGTAGGTAATCATGTGAAGGCGCGGGCCGAACGTGCCGATCAGGATGCCGACGATGATCGGGCCGCCTGCCAGGCCGAGTTTTACGGGCAGGCTGATGCCCGGGATGCTTACGGGGATGCTCCCGAGCGTGAGCCCGAGGATCAGGCCGACGAAGACTGCCACGAGGTTGGGCTCTTCGAGGTTTTTCACGGCGTTGCCGAGTATCTTTTCCACATGCTTGATCGCTGCGGCTTCACCCACGACCGTCAGGCGGTCGCCCATCTGCAAACGCAGGTCGGGTGTGGCCAGCAGTTGCACGCCCGAACGGTAGACGCGGCTGATGTTGATGCCGTAATTGTTGCGCAGGCGCAGCGAGGAGAGCTTCTTGCCGTTGATTTCGGGGCGCGTCACGAGGATGCGCTGCGAGATGAGCTGGCTGTCGACGGCGTTCCAGTCGATGTTCTCCGTGTTCCAGTCCTTCTGTTCCTGCTCTCCGAAGATCAGGCGCAGCGCATCGGCCTCGCCCGGGGTGGTGATCACGAGGATGACGTCGTCCTTCTGCAGCGTCTTGTCGGAGGTGGGGATCGAAACCTTTCCTTCGCGCCATACGCGCGAAATGACGAAATGGTGGTGGCTCTGAGCGGCTATTTCGTGTACGCTCTTGCCGAATACGGCCGGGTTGGTCAGGTGGTAGCTGGCAATGAAGACGTTTTTCCGGTGTTCGGCGTCCGGCTCCGGCATGTCGGCGGGGCGGACGAAGAGCTTGCGGATGAAGACGATGGCCAGGATGACGCCCACCACGCCCAGCGGATAGGTCACGGCGCAGCTCAGGGCGGCGCCGCTGGAGTCGACGCCCATCTGTTGCAGCGCCTGCTGCGCCGCTCCGAGCGCCGGGGTGTTGGTCGTGGCGCCGCACAGGATGCCCGACATGTCGGGCATCGAGACGTGCAGCGTATAGCTCATTGCCACGGCCAGCCCCGTGCCGAGCAATACTACCGCAAGGGCGGGCGACATCAGGCGCAGTCCGTCGGCGCGCATCGAGCTGAAAAAGCCCGGGCCGACCTGCAGGCCGAGGGCGTATACGAAGATGATGAGCCCGAAGCTCTCGGCATAGTTCAGCATCGCCGGGTCGATCGACAGTCCGAAATGCCCGGCCAGGATCCCTGCGAAAAAGATGAATGCCACGCCCAGCGAGATGCCGAAGATGCGTATCCGGCCGAGGGCGATCCCGATCGTCGAAATGAGCGAAATAACCACGACGGCCTGCAGGGCCGAGTGTTCGACGAATAAACTTTTAAGCCATTCCATCCTTTCCGTTTGTGAATTTGCTGCAAAAGTAGGGCAAATTTTCCAGATACCCGCCTTTTTGCCGAACCTTTTGTGGGCTCATTGTGTCTGTGTGCAACATTTTCGGTCGGCAAGGTAAATCATTTTAGCTCCATGTTATGACAAAACAGACCCCGCACTATGCAGTTCAGGATAATTTACATATCTTTGCACTACCCTACTTCACACAGGGGATGGAGGGGGTAATTAGTGACGCAAAAGGGCTTCTGTGCCGGGTGGGAGTCTGAAAACCTTACCCGGTCGCTGCCGGAAAACTTTAGGGATTGGTTGTTCCGGACAGCATCAGGGCGGTCGATATCGGCCGCCCTGATTTGTTTATTATGTACGATCTGTTTACCTGCCCGGATTACAGTTTCAGCGGTTTCCCTCGGTAAAAATCCAGTATTTTCGAACGGAATACGAATTCGTATTTCGCCTGAACGAGTTCCGACTCGGCTTTTTCCATGCGGGTCTTGGCATCGTTGAAATCGAAAATGGTCGAACGGCCCGATTCCGCCTTCTGCTGTTCGTAGGCGAACGCTACCTCGGCCGAGGCGAGGGCTACGCCGGCCGAACGGTATTTGCTGTACGCCGCGTCGGCGTTGTACCACGCCTGTTCGATCTCCTTGCGCAGCGCCAGCTCGGCTTCGGTCAGCGCGAGCCGCTGGCTGCGGGCCGAAAGCTGTGCCGAGCGGATATTGTTGCGCGTGGCGCGGCGGTTGAAGATCGGGATGTTCATCGACAGTCCGACGTATTCGCGGCTGTTATGGCGCATCTGGGCCCAGAACTTATCGCTGTCGGCGCTGTACACCCCCGTGCCGTAGCCGCCTGAAAGCGAGATGGAGGGATAGAGTGCCGATTTGGCAATGAGGACTGAATTCTCCGAACTTTCGAGCCGCAGCCGCTCCGCCTTGATATGCGGACGGTTTTCCACTGCATAGTTGTAGACCCCGTCTGCCGTGCCCAGCCGGTGCAGCGAGGCGAGCGTCACGCTGTCGAGCTCCGGAACCACGACGTCGAACCCTGCGGCGCTCTCGCGGTTGAGGGCCTGGCTCAGGTTGAGCAGTGCCAGTTGCAGGTCGTTGCGGGCCTGGGTCAGGCTCAGCTGGTCTTTGGCCATGAGCGCCTCGCTTTCGTACCGGGCCGATTCCGGCTGTTTGCCGGCGGCGACCAGTTCGCGACTCTGCGTGGCCTGCAGGGTGCTCAGGGCGAGCTGGCGTTCGGCAACGTCGGTGAGTTCCTTGTTGTAAAGTACCTCCAGGTAGAGTGTCATGACGTTGATCGACACGTCTTCGCGGGCACGTTCCAGATCCTGCATGGCTGCGGCCAGGTCGAGTTTGCCGCCTTTGACCTGGCGGTTGATGCGCATGCCCTGGAATACGGGGAGGCTGGTCGAGATGTTGAGCGAACCCGAGGTCTGGTTGTTGTCCTTGTAAGTATTGTCGCTCGAGAGTACGCGGCCGAACGATGCGTCGCCTCCGATCGAGGCGTTCAGGTCGGGCAGGCGGCTGTATTTGGCCGTCGAGAGTTCCACCTCGTTCTGTTCGACCTGCAGGGCGCGTTGCTGCACGTCGATGTTGTTGGCCAGGGCATAACCGATGCAGTCGTCGAGCGACCAGGGCGTGCCGGGTGCCGGTGCTGCGGCGGCTTGAGGTGCAGCCGGTGCGGTCTGGGCCTCCGCGGACATTGCGCAGAGAGCAGCGGCAGCTGTACAGAGAGCGGCGAATAGGGTGCTGGTTTTCATGCTGCGGTGCATTTGGGGTTATTTCTTCTTGTCTTCCTTCGCGCCGCGGACTTTGTCGTCGGCGGTCACGCCTTCGGTAAGTTCGATGTTGATGCCGTCCGAAAGGCCTATCTTGACCTCGCGTTTATCGAAGGTCTGCTCTGCGATGTCCTCGGCGCTGGTGAGCAGGTAGACATACGTTTTCTCACCCTCGAATTCGACGGTGCTCTCGGGAAGCGTGAGCACGCCTTCGCGGCTTTCGATCACGATGCTGGCGTTGGCACTGTACCCGGCGCGCTCGGTCGCTTTGGGCGAAACGTACTCCAGGTTGGCATCCAGTTCGACGTTCTGCAGGGCGCCGATCGTCAGTTTCACGGGCATGCCTTCGTGCAACTTGCCGACGTCCGTTTCGTCGACGTTGCCCCGGAAGAGCATGTTCGACATGTCGGCTACGGAGGCGATGGTCGTACCGTCGTTGAACGTGTTGGCCTGGATCACCGAGTTTCCGACCTTGATCGGCACGTCGAGGATCATGCCGTCGATCGTCGATCGGATCTGCGTGTTGCTGAGCTCCTTGTAGCGGCTGGTGATGCCGTTTTTGACGATCTCCAGGTTCTCCTTGGCGTTCTGCAGTTCCTCCTCGGCTTTCTGGAGGTCGGTGCGCCCCTGTTCGAACTCCTCGTCCGAGACGACGCCCTTGTCGTGCAGTGTTTCCGTGCGGCCGAATTCGCGGCGGGTCTGCGCCAGCGATATTTCGGCTACCGAAACGCGCGATTCGGCGCTCGAAAGCTGTCCCATCTCCGGGACGACCTTAACCGTGGCGATCACCTCGCCCTTGCGCACCATCTGGCCGGCCTCCTTGTAGACGTCGGAAACGATACCCGAAATCTGGGGCTTGATCAGCACCTCGTCGCGGGGTTCGACCTTGCCGGTGGCGACCACGAATTGTTTGAGCGTGTCGAGTTTGGGTTGTACGATCGTGTAGACTACCTTTACCGGACGGGTCTTCTGCCACAGGAACACGAACGTTCCGAGCAACAGCGCCGCAAAGAGCACACCCAGAAAGATTTTCAGAAATTTTTTCATAGCCGTAATCTATTGAATTTGATAGTTATTCTTCACGTATTGCATCTACAGCCTTGATGCTCAGGGCCCGGTAGGCGGGGATGACGCCCGCCAGCAGGCTGCCCGCGACGAGGATGAAAAGCGCCAGCATGCCTGTCCCGAACGAGATCTGCCACGAGATTTCGGCCCCCTCCTGGGCCACGGTCACCGCCTGATAATAGATCGAGTCGGCGACCGACAGCACCCCGACCGCGGCCGTGAGGCCGACCACCCCGGCGATGAAGGTGAGGATGAAACTTTCGGAGAGTATCTGCGAGATGATGGCCGTAGGCGGTGCGCCCAGGGCGCGGCGGATGCCGATCTCCTGCGTGCGCTCCTTGACCAGCACCAGCATGATGTTGCTCACGCCGACGATGCCGGCCAGCAGTGTCCCCAGGCCCACGATCCATGTCAGGAACCCGATGCCCCAGAAGAGGCTCATCACCTTGTCGAACATTTCGGCCGTGGCCATGCACCAGGCGGCTTTCTCGTCGTCCGGCGAGATCAGGTGCTTGGCGAAGATCACCGACTTGCAGGCGGTTTCGACCTCTTTGCTCGGGGTGTCCTCCCGGCCGGCGATGGCCAGCATGTGGATCGAGTTGCCCCCGCCGTACATCTGCTGCGCGAGCGAGATCGGGGCTACGACCGTGCGTTCGACGTTGCTGAACGACATGGCCGTGCTCTGGCGCCGCATGACGCCGATAATGGTGAAATAGCTGTTGTTGACTTTGATGACCTTGCCGGTCGGGTCTTCCATTCCCGGAAACAGGTCTTTCTGTATCTGGGTGCCGATGACGCAGACCTTGCGCTTCTGCGCCATGTCGACGTCGTTGATGAAGCGGCCGTAGATGATCTTCTGTGGGTTGATCTGCTGGTAGTCGGGCATGTAGCCCATCAGCGAATAGTCGCCCTTGCGTTCGTTGTAGCTGCAATGGATCTCCCCGCCCCAGTAGACGCCCGAGGCGTACTGCACCTCCTTGAGCCCCCGGACGTTTTCCACGTCGTCGTTGTTCATGCGCCACCAGCGGTTCTTGGGCATGCCCTTGTAGGGGAGAGAGGTCTGCGAAGGCTGTATGAGCAGCGTGTTGGTCGACATGTCGCCCAGCTGTGCCCGGAACAGACGTCCCAGCCCCATGCCGGCACCCAGCAGTACGGTAAGCATGAAGATGCCCCAGAAGACGCCCAGTGCCGTCATGATGCTGCGCTTGCGGTTGCGGGAGATCGTCTGCCATATCTCGTTCCAGCGGTCTGTATCGAAAAATCCCATGGCTTCTACTTGTTATAACGCAGGGCGTCGATTGTCTTGAGTTGTGCGGCCCGGTAGGCTGGGACGTAGCCTGCGATCAGGCCGGCGATGACCAGCACGACCGTCGCGCTGACCGCAACGCCCAGATCGAGCGTCGGGTTGAGGAAGATCGACGGCGCATGGCCGCCGCCCGTCTGCGGCGTCTGGTTGAGCATGTAGTTGACCCCTTCCATCATCGCCACGCCGAATACCATACCCAGGTAACCGAATACGGCGGTTATCATCACCGACTCGGTAAGGATCAGCCTGATGATCGACACGGGCTTGGCGCCCAGCGCCTTGCGTATGCCGAATTCGGAGGTGCGCTCCGTGACCGTCACGAGCATGATGTTGCTTACGCCGACGATGCCGGCCAGCAGCGTCCCCAGGCCGATGATCCAGACGAAGATGTTGATGCCTGCGAAAACCATCATGAAATTCTTGTAGGTTTCCATCGTATTGTCGAGCCAGATGGCGCTTTCGTCGTCGGGGGCGAAGTGGTGTTCGGCGGAAAGGCGCCGGATGACGCGCTTTTCGAACTCCTTCATCGCCTCGGTGGTGTGGACGCCCTTGATGGTGATGATGGCATTGTTTACTTCGGGGCTGTTGGCGTTGTAGAGCAGCTGTCCGGTGGTCAGCGGGATGTAACACGACGAACTGCTGCGCTGGGCGTCGCCCTTGTAGACGCCGACCACGGTGAATACCGTGCTGTCGAGCTTGATCCTTGCCCCCAGCGGATCGGCGCCCTTGAATAGCAGGGACTGCATGGCCTGGTCGATGACCAGCGACTTGCGGTATTCGCGGATGTCTGCGTCGTTGACGAAGCGCCCCTTTACGATCTCCACGCCCTCGATCTGTTCGATCTTGGGCAGCGAGCCGCGCAGCCAGACCTTGGTGTATTCGTTCCCGTAGGTTGCCGTATGGTTGTCGAACCACGAGTTGGCAGCCACTTCGTCTACCTCGGGGAATTCCCGGGCGAGGATTTCGAGGTCGCTGTTCCACAGGCGGATGCGGCGCCCCTTCTGGTAGCCCATGTAGGGCTTCGAAGTACGGCCGCCGTAGAGGTTGATCGAGTTGGTGGCGTAGTTGCCGAAATTGGAGGTTACGCCGTTCTTGAGCCCGTTGCCCGAGCCCAGCAGGATGACGAGCATGAAAATGCCCCACGCGACCGAGAAGCCCGTGAGGAACGTGCGCAGCTTGTTGCGGCGCACCGATGTCCAGATCTCCAGCAGCAGTTCCCTCATCGCTTTCCGAGTCCGGTTTCGGTGATACTGCTGATGACGCCGTCCGTAAGACGGATGATCTTGTCCGTCTGGTCGGCGATCGACTGTTCGTGCGTGACGCAGATGATGGTCATGCCCATATCAACGTTCACGCTGCGCAGCAGGTTCATCACTTCCTGCGAGGTGGCGCTGTCCAGTGCGCCCGTGGGTTCGTCGGCAAGGATGATCTGGGGCTTGTTGATAAGCGCCCGGGCGATGGCCACGCGCTGTTTCTGGCCGCCGGACATTTCGTTGGGCATGTGGTCGGCCCACTCCCTGAGCCCCAGCATGTCGAGGTATTCGAGTGCCAGGGCGTTGCGTTTGCGGCGCGAGACGCCCTGGTAATAGAGTGGCAGGGCGACGTTTTCGACGGCGTTCTTGTAATTGATCAGGTTGAAGGACTGGAAAATATAGCCGATCATGTTGTTGCGCGCAGCGGCGGCCTGCGTTTCGCTGAGGTTCTTGATCAGCCGTCCGGCCAGGTAGTAACTGCCGCTGTCGTAGTCGTCGAGAATCCCGAGGATGTTCAGCAGGGTGGATTTTCCCGAACCCGAGGCGCCCATGATCGAGACCAGTTCGCCCTTTTCTACATCGAGGTCGATGCCTTTGAGCACGTGCAGGGGTGACCCATTATTATAGGTCTTGTTGATGTTTTCCAGCTTTATCATATTCAGTCTGCCGTTATAAAGCGGTTTGCGATGTTGAGGGTTACAATCTGTAAGCGGTGTGTGAGGCGCTTGGGACAAAGGTAATAATATAATCTTGAAAAACAATTTATTTTTATCGAAAATCAATAAAAAATTACCAAACACCAATAAATGTGGTTATAATATCGGCAAATGTAAGCAAAAAATACATACTATGCAATACAGAGTACTGAAAATCATATATTAATCTTTCCGACCTATATAATATAAAGGTGGGAAAACCCCGTTTTATGCGCATATCCCGGTAGGGTGGCCGGTGAAAATCCCCATAAATGGCGATTGCCGCCTGAGGCCCGAATCGCTATTTTTGCAGGCAAAAATTACGTTATATGTTAAAAAAATAACATAAACGGTTTATGGGTAATGCTTTTTCGTTATATTTGTTGCGTTAGGTCAAGCATATGAGGAAACTTTTACTACTGTTTTTATGCACGATTGTCCCGGCTGTCGTGTCGGCGCAGCGTCTCGACGTTACGGGACGGGTGCTTGTAAAGGATACCGGCAAGCCGATCGGACAAGCAGTCGTCGAATTGCCGCAGTCCGGATTGTGGGCCGTGGCCGATGCCGACGGAAACTTCACGGTGAAGGGAGTCCCGGCCGGGGAAACGCGTTTTGTCGTTTCCTGCCTGGGGTTCGTTACCACCGAAGCCGAGGTCGACGTGCGTACGGGGATGGGGCCGGTCAGGCTTTATGCCCCCGAGGATAACCTGAAACTGGAGAGCGTCGTGGTGACGGCCAAGGAGGCGCCCAACGCCATGGCTACGTCGCGTACGATCGGCGGCAATGCCATCGACCACCTGCAAATGGTCAATGCGTCGGACATCTCGGCACTGCTGCCGGGTGGCAAAACGGTTAATCCCGACCTGATGAAGGACAATGTCTTTTCGCTGCGCAGCGGCGGGAGCACGGCCGGCAATGCGGCGTTCGGTACGGCCGTCGAGGTCGACGGCGTACGCCTTTCCACCAATGCTTCGCTGGGCGACCCGACGGGTGCCAGCACACGCAACCTGTCGGCGACCAACATCGAGTCGGTCGAGGTGGTGACCGGAGTACCTTCGGCCGAATACGGCGACATTTCGTCGGGTGTGGTGAAAATCTCGACCCGCAAGGGCAAGACGCCCTATACGGTGACGCTCTCCACCAATCCGCGCACCAAACAGATCGCCGCCTCGAAGGGCTTCGACCTGGGGCGGAACCACGGGGTGCTGAACAGCAACGTCGAGTATACGCGGGCCACGAAGAACCCCACGTCGCCCTACACCTCCTATTCCCGCACGGGGCTGGCGCTCAACTACCAGAATACCTTCGCCAAGGTTCTGCGTTTCAATTTCGGCGTAACGGCCAATATCGGCGGTATGAATACCGAGGACGACCCCGATGCCCAGAAAGGCGAGTGGGAGAAGGTGCGTGACAATGTGCTGCGTGCCAACACCTCGCTCAAATGGCTGCTGAACAGGTCGTGGATCACGAGCCTGGACTTCGACGCGTCGCTCAACTATACCGACAACCTTGCACGCAAGCGCACCTATAACCTCAATTCGACCTCCCTTCCGGCCGTCCATGCCGAACAGGAAGGGTATTACATCGCCGAGATGCTCCCTCCGGTCTATTATTCGACCAAATACGTCGATTCCAAGCAGCTCGACTATGCGGCCAACCTCAAGGCCACGTGGGTGCGCAGCTGGGGCGACGTGCACAGCAATGCCAAGGTCGGCGCTTCGTGGCGGGCCAACGGTAATGTCGGGGACGGGGAGTACTATGCGACTCCCTCCCTCGCGCCTAACGGTTACCGCCCCCGTCCGTATACGGACATCCCCTATATGCATAACCTCGCGGCCTACGTGGAGGAGACGCTGACTGTGCCGCTGGGGGCGACCACGCTGCAACTGATGGCGGGCCTGCGTGCCGAAAAGACCTTTATCAAGAATACGCAATACGAGAATACGTCGAGCCTCTCGCCACGCTTCAATCTGAAATTCCGCATCAACGACCATCTGACTGTCCGCGGAGGCTGGGGCATCACCGAGAAGCTGCCGTCGTTCAACGTGCTTTATCCGCTGCCCGAATACCGCGATACGCCCGTGTTCGCAACCACCTATGGCTCGGGGCAGAGCGCCTATGTTTATCACACGCAGCCTTACCAGATACTCTACAACGACAACCTGAAGTGGCAGCGCAACCGCAATTCAGAGGTCGGCGTCGACCTGCGTATCGGGGGCACCTCGGTCTCGCTGGTCGGCTATTTCAATCGCACGAAATATCCCTACAAGCTGAGCGCCTCCTTCGAGCCGTTCTCCTATAACATGATGGGCGTGCCGTCCACGCTGCCCGACGGGACGGCCTACACGATGCCGGCGAACCCGGCATTCCGCGTCGACAGCCAGACAGGCGAAATCTTCGTCCGCGACAAGGACAACCCTTCGGCCGGCTGGATCGCCATGCAGACCACTTCCACCAAGCGGACGTTCGTCAAGAATACCTACCAGAACAACGGTTCGCCCGTGGATCGCATGGGGCTGGAGTTCGTCGTGGAGTTCCCGCAGATCAACCCCATCCGCACGCAGCTGCGGCTCGATGGGGCTTACGGCTATACCAAATACGTCAACGAGGGTGAGGCATGTTACTATCCCTCGACCTCGACCGGCGGCGAGTTCTACCCCTATGTGGGGGTTTATCTCGATAACGGGGGCAGCTCCAACGTCACCTACAACGGCCGGAAGCTGCATGCGCTGGATATGAATCTCACGGCCACGACGCACGTGCCCTCGATCCGCATGGTCATCTCGCTGCGGCTCGAAGCCTCGCTCGTGAAGCGCTCGCAGAACCTTTCGGAGTACAAGGGACGCGAGTATGCCTTCAACGTCGACGAAGACCGTAACCCCACCGGCGGGAGCATCTACGACGGCGACAGCTATACGGCGATCTGGCCTGTGGCCTACATCGACCTCGATGGCAATCGTCATCCCTTTACCGATGCCGAGAAGAACGACCCGGCCTTCTCCTCCCTGCTGTTGCGTTCGGGCAATGCCTACTCTTTCAACGGCGACGGTTACGACCCCTATTTTTCGGCCAACCTGAGCATCACGAAGGAGATCGGCGACCATGTCTCCGTCTCGTTCTACGCCAATAACTTCACCAATTCGCGGCCTTTCGTCGCTTCGTATGCCACGGGTGTCAAGGCGGTCTTCACACCCGATTTCTATTACGGACTTACGGTACGCCTTAAATTCTGAAAACGATGAGAAAGATATTTTGCATATTGTCCTGTCTGCTGGTGGCCGGTTGCACGTCGTTCGACAGGAACCCTTACGACGGTGCGCTGCGCGAACTCCGTGTGACGGCCGTGTATCCCGAGGGATACGCCGGCTATCTGCGCGAAGGCGTCGCGGTGAAACTCTCCGACCGCAATACGGGCAATGTCTATACCGCCCTGACCGATGCGCAGGGCCACGCCGGGTTCCGCGTCGCTGCCGGGCATTACCGGCTCTCGGTGCTCGACCTGCCCGACGATTCGGCGGTTTTCAACGGTACGATCGAGCAGGTCGACCTTGTCGGCGGGGACAAGGACGTCGACGTGGCGCTGAAATTTTCCAAGCCGGGTACGATCCTCATCAAGGAGATCTACTCGGGCGGCTGCATGCAGGATCCGCCGGCGACGGGGACTTATGCCGACGACAAATATATCGTCCTGCACAACAACAGTTTCGAAACCTATTACCTCGACGGGCTGTGCCTGGCGATGGTCGCCCCCTACAACTCGAACGCCAACAATCCGTGGACGAGCACCGACCCTTCGGGCAATATCGTTTTCCGCGATTACGCCGCCATCCCCGATTGTATCTGGATGTTCCCGGGATCGGGGACGGATTTTCCGCTGGAACCCGGCGAGGATGCCGTGGTGGCCTACTACGGCGTCGATCATACGCAGACCTATTCCCAGTCGGTGAACCTCAACCGCAAGGGTTATTTCGTGCTCTACGATATGGTGCACTATCCCGGCAACAAGTTGCACCCCACGCCTGTTCCGGGCGACCAGATCGACCAGGCGCATTACATGAAGGTGCTGAAAAAGACCGGGACGAATTCGGCCGTTGTCTATGTGATTTCGCAGAATTCGCCCGCCATGATCCTCTTCCGGGCGCCCGAGGAGTTCGATATGGATGCCTACCTGGCCGACGACCTTCAGTCGACGGTTCAGAACGGCAGCATCACCTATTCGAAGATACCGTGGGACAACGACTGGATCGTGGACGGCGTCGAGGTATGCAACATGACCGAGGCGACCAAGAACAAACGCCTGCACACCGATGTGGATGCCGGGTATATCGGTTTCTCGGCCAAAGCGCAGGGGCATACCCTGCATCGGAAGCTGGATGAAGAGGCCACGGCGGCTGCCGGCTTCGAAAGGTACGTGGATACCAATAACTCGTCGAACGATTTTTATGAGCGTGAGACACAATCTTTGCGTGATTAGCCTATGAGACGGATTTTAACGATACTGATGCTGGTTGCCGTCTCTGCTGCCGCGGCACAGGAGCGTTTCGACCATATCTTCCGCCGCAATCCCTGGAACGGCGGCCTGAACGCTGCGGGTATCCGGCAGGACTCCCTGAGCCGTTCTTATGCCGAGATCTATTTCACCAAGGAGAACGGCGGGCTTGCGGGCCACTCCGCGTCGGACGACAGTTGGAATGCCGGGGCGAAAACCGAGTCGGTGCGCCACCTGAAGAAGGTCTCGTTCTCGGGCGGTTTCGGCTACGACTATTTCGACGGCCGCAACATGTGCGGCTCGATGTTCACCGAGCCGGGGTATTATCCGGTAGACATCCTCGAATTTACGCCGGGGCGCAAGGTGCGCGAGGATTACACGTTCACGGGCGGCGTATCGGCCGTGCTGGGCAACCGGTGGACGGGTGGCCTGCGCGTGGAGTTCGAAGCCCGCAACTATGCCAAGCGCAAAGACCTGCGCCACAAGAATACACGGCTGGATTTCGAATTTTCGCCCGGCGTGATGTACCATGCGGGACGCTTTGCCGTAGGGGCGGTCTATATCGTGGGTACGAACAGCGAGAAGGTTGCTGCCGAAGGGGTGGGCCCCGGTGCCGACTTGTACGAGGCATTCTTCGACCGGGGATTGCTCTACGGGTCGCTGGAGAAGTGGGGGAGCACCGACATACACCTCTCGACCAACGGCGTTTCGGGATTCCCCGTCCGGGAGAATACGCAGGGGGGGGGCGTCCAGTTGCAATACGGGCCGTTCTATGCCGACGTCGCCTACCGCAACAGGCAGGGCGAGACGGGCGAGAGCCGGATTATCTGGCACCTGTTCGAAACGCACCAGGTGACGGCCAATGCCGCCCTGTCGCTGGGGACGGCACTGCGCAGGCATTTCGTGCGTGTGAACCTCGACTGGCAGACGCTCGGCACCGACGAGAACATCATCACCACCGAGACCATCAACGGCGTGCAGATCATCACCATACACGGTTCGACGCCGACTTTTGGGCGCAAGGGACTCGACCTGGGAGGCGAATACGAGTTCGTGGCTCCGCATACGGATTTGCGTGCCGGGGTCGGTTATTCGCAGCTCAACCGCGAATCGACGCTGATGTACCCCTATGTCAAGGGGCAGAAGCTCCACTTTACGAAGATATATGCCTCGCTGATCCGCACGTTCGGCCTCTGGGAGCTGACCCTCGCGGCGGATTATCGCCTGGGCGGTTTCACGGAGCGCGAAAAGCGGTTCGAGACCCCCGGCGTGCAGCCGGGCGAGTATCCCGGACAGCTGACCGCTTATTACGATTACGAAAACGAATACCTCACGGCCAAACGGCTGGGGGCGGCGCTCGGGCTGCGGCGCAATATCAAACGGTTCTATATCGACGTATTCGCGCGTTACGAACACGGCTTCGGTCTGGAATACGTCGCGCAGCCCAACCGGGTCGCGGCGACGCTGAGTGTAGGATATAATTTTTAATTTAAAGGATAGGATTATGAAAAGGATTTTGACATTGACGGCAGTCGCGGCGATGGTTTTCACCGCCTGCTCGAAGGAGGAAAGCACCGGGACGGGCGACAAGCAGGTGCGCATCACCCCGACGATCGCCAATCCGGCGCTGACGCCGGCAAGCATGTCGTCCGGTACGCGTGCGACGGACACCGATTTCGAGCTGAACGATAAGGTCGGCCTCACGATCACGATGACGGCGGACGGTTCGGCGTTCGTGGCGAACAAGGAGATGTCGTTCGACGGAACGGATTTCAAGACCGAGGGTTTCCTCTGGTACGAAGATGTCGACGCCACTTCGACGCTTTTTGCCTATTATCCCTACCAGGCCGGTGCCGCGGCGCCCGCGGAATTCTCGGTGAAGGCGGATCAGAGCGGCGCGAATTACACGGCCTCCGACCTGATCGTGGCCGTGAAGACGGGGGTCAAGCCTACGCTGTCGGCCACGCAGATGACCTTCAAGCATAAAATGTCGCGGATCGTTATCGGAGTGACGAACGAATCGGGTTTCGACATTACGGACATCGTCATCAAGGGTGCTGTCGGCACCGGGGTGCTCGATCCCGCCACGGGCGATTTTACGGCTAAGGCGGGTGTCGAAGCATCCGACGTGATTGCCAACACGGCCACTGCCGAGAAGGTTTACTACGCGCTGCTGGTGCCGCAAAACGGTGTGCAGCTCAGGGTTACGGTCACCACGGCCGATGGCAAGAAACGTACGCAGACGCTCGGCACGACCGACCTCAAGTCGGGTGAGAACCGCCGCATGGACTGCAACGTGCAGCCGGCGGACATCCAGGTGAAATTCAGCGGCCCGATCGCGGGCTGGGTCGACGGAGACGACCTGCTGCCGGACGGCGGGGGTGAGGTGGAGACCCCGACCGTCGAGTGGGGCGGCGTGAAGTACAAGATCGTCACGCTCAAGGACGGCCGTACGTGGATGGCCGAGAACCTGCGCTATGTGCCCGAAGGCAAAACCATATCGAACGATCCGAAGGACGGCAACGGGGTGTGGTATCCCTGCAACCTCTCGAAAGCCGCCGACCCGTCGTTGACTGAGACCGCTGGCCTGCTGTACAGTTATCCCGTGATGCTGAGAATGACCGGCGAGATGACGGGCACCAATTTCGACCAATACGAGGGTGCGCAGGGCATCTGCCCCGACGGGTGGCATATCCCGACGAGGGACGAGTGGCTCAAGCTGGCGGGTGTCGGCAGCGGCAGCCTGTCCGACCCGACGTCGCCCTATTTCGACAAGACGCAGAGCGGCGGTTCGATTGCCGCGCTCAACAAGGACGGTTTCAATATTGCGGGCTGCGGCTATATCAATGCGGCGAGCGCCACGGCGACCCCGGCCTATATGGCCACGGTCTCGGCTGCCGACGCTTCGGCGTTCGGCATGGGATATTTCCCCAGCTCGACGGGTTACAAGGTTACATACAATACGGCCGACGATCCGGAAAGCGGCATCAAGAACATCCAGTATTATGCCGGTATGATAACTTACAACAAGAGTTACAATCGCATGACAATCGCTTACCAGGGTGGTTATGGCGCTGCCCCGGTTCGCTGTATCAAGAACAAGGAGTGATCCTCACCCCCGCACACAAACACACACAACACAAACAACAATAAATGAAACGTAAACCTAATTATTTGAAGCACCTGCTGCAATGGGGCGTACTGGCTGCCATTGTCGGCACGGTGCTTTGGGCCAAATTCAGCGACAAACCCGTCGATGTCGAGGCATATTGTCCTTTCGGCGGGTTGCAGGCCTTCGGTACCTATCTGGTGAACAATTCGCTGGCCTGTTCGATGTCGATGCTCCAGATCATGATGGGCCTCGTGCTCGCCGTGGGAGTGATTCTCTTCAGCAAACTTTTCTGCGGATACCTCTGTCCGCTGGGCACCGTCGGCGAGTGGATGGGGCGTGCCGGGAAAAAACTGCACCTGCAGGTCGATGTCCCTTCGGGGAGCGTCGTCGACAAGCTGCTGCGCGTGGTGAAGTACGTGCTGCTCTTCACGATCCTCTATTTCACGCTCTCGTCGAGCGAGCTGTTCTGCAAGAAACTCGACCCGTTCTATGCCGTGGCTACGGGTTTCAAGGGCGAAATCGTGCTTTGGATGTCGCTCACGAGCCTTACGCTGCTGCTCTTGGGCGGCTTCGTGGTAAAGATGTTCTGGTGCAAATACATCTGTCCGCTGGGAGCTGTCAGCAACATTTTCAAATTCACGCTGCTGTTCGTGATCGCCGCCCTCGGCGGCTGGGCGCTCGGTGCGCTGGGCGTTGCGAACGCGTGGGTCTGGACGATCGGCGGCGCATGTCTTGCCGCCTATATCGTCGAGATCGCCAAGATGCGCAGCTGCACCTTCCCCCTGATGTACATCAGGCGGGATTTGAACACCTGCAATAATTGCGGACTGTGCGAAAAGAAATGTCCTTACCAGCTTCCGATCCATGACTATGTGAAGGTGAAGCATGTCGACTGTACGTTGTGCGGCAACTGCATCGGTGCGTGTGCCAAGGATGCCTTGCAGGTCAACGGCCGTCGTTCGCTGCGCTGGGTGCCCGGGTTGCTGGCCGTGGTGCTCTTCTTCCTGGCCATATGGCTGGGTTCCACCATGGAACTGCCGACGATCGACGAAAAATGGGGCGACTACGAGAAGGTCGAGAACCTGCAGACGTTCGAGATGGAGGGCTTGCAGACGATCAAGTGCTTCGGTTCGTCGAAGGCTTTTTCGGCCAAGATGCAGGCCGTGCAGGGCGTATACGGCGTCAAGACCTTCGTACGCCGCCATGGCGTCGAGGTGCTTTACGACCCGGCTGCCACCGATACGCTGAAGATACAGGCTGCGATCTTTGCCCCGACGCTGCGCAAATATGCCATGCCAGGCGAGCAGGTGCCGGTGCTCGACGTGGTGAAGCTCGGCGTCGAAGGGCTTCACGACCGGATGGACATGATCTATTTCGGCATGGTGCTCCAGAAGATCGAGGGAGTCTACGGCTTCACGTCGGAATTCGCCTGTCCGGTGGATGTGACGGTCTACGTCGATCCGGCCGCCGGTATTACCGAAAAGATGTTCGGGGAGGCGATCGACGCCAAGGAGCTGATCATCCCGGCCAAGGAGGGCGAGAAGGTGATCCCGATGCATACGGTGCTCAAAACCTATGCGGTCGCCGGACAGGTTTCGCGCGAAGAGTTTGCGCAGGTCATGTTCCGCGATGTGGAGAAACTCGCGGGCAGGTTCGTTGCCAACCTGGAGAAATGGGGTGACGACGAGCAGTTCCCCAAGGCGGTCTACGAGATGGTATTCCCCGGCATCGAGAAGATGCCGATCCGCAATGCGTTCCCCTATTTCAAGAGCTTCCTTTCGTGTACGGACGGCATCGTGTCCGTGGATTTCGTCCTGCGGGATATGAAACCCGTGATGCGTATCCACTATGTGAAGTCGATGTGGGACGACGCGAAGCTGTGGAAAGAGGTTTTCCAGACCGAAAAATGGACGCTGCGCATGGCTGACGGCACCTTCAAGGAGGCCGACCCGCGGCTGAAGTTCACCAATCCGGGGAAAACGGTTGGAGAGTAATTGAAAAAACGGCTGCAAAAATGACTGTTTCATGCAGGATATTCGGATTGCTGTCTGTGGTTTCGTTGGCGGTTTTCGTACTTGCAGGATGTGCTCGTGCGAAAAATACGAACTGCCGCGAGCTGTTCGAAAAGTATTACGAAGTCAATGTCGCGGCATTTATGCGGACGATGCCGGCGGCAGATTCCGCCGCGGTGCGAAAAAAGGCCGAATACGCCTTGGATAAAATGTACCGGATCGACTCCACGTTCGTTTTGATGAGGGGAAAGGAATTGGACGATTTTATCAGGGTCAATTTGCCGGCCATTGTCGGAGCCGATGCTGAGGATTGAATTTTTGTTGTCGGTTTTTAAAAACAGACCGAATGTGGGGAGAACCGGGAAAAAGGTTCTTTCCCATTGGTGAAAAATGAAGAATATGAGAAGATGGATAGCCTGTCTGGCCGTTGTGCTGCTCTGTATGCAGCCTGCGATGGCCGACGAGGGCATGTGGCTGATGCACCGGCTGGCGGAGATTTATCCGCAGATGAAGGCCCGGGGACTGAAAATCAAGGATAAGGAGATTTACAACGAGAAATCGGCGGCGCTGGCCGATGCCGTGGTGGCTGTCGACGGCGGCATGGGAACGGGCAGCATGATCTCCGACCAGGGGCTGATGATTACCAACCACCATGTGGCTTACAGCGACATCTGCGCCCTGTCGACGCCCGAGTGCAACCTGCTCGAAACGGGATTCTGGGCACGCACGCGCGATGAGGAGATTCCCGTCCCCGGCAAGACCGTGTGGTTCGTGCGCAAGGTGGTCGACGTGACCGACGAGGCCAATGCGCTCAAGGAGGAGATGAAAGCCGCCGGGAAATGGGGCATGATGGCCCCGCGCCGTCTCTATGCCGAACTGGAAGGGCGCTACGGCCGGGAAACGGAGTGCGAGGTGTCGTGCTACTCGATGTGGGGTGGCAAAATGTACCTGATGTTCTACTACGACATCTACAAGGATGTGCGGCTGGTGGGTACGCCGCCTGCGTCGATCGGTGCCTTCGGCGGCGATTACGACAACTGGGGCTGGCCCCAGCACAAGGGCGATTTCGCGCTTTACCGCGTTTATGCCGACCGGGAGGGGCGCCCTGCGGCCTATTCCGCCGACAATGTGCCGCTCAAACCCCGCCGCGTGTTGCAGGTCGCCACGGGCGGCGTGCATGACGGCGATTTTGCGATGGTGATCGGATTCCCGGGGCGTACGAACCGCTATGCGTCGTCGTTCGCGGTGGCTGAGAAACAGTGTGTCCGCAACCCGATCGTCGTGGCCAACCGCCATGACCGGATGGATATTCTCAAACGCCATATGGAACGCGATCCGCGGGTGCGCATGGAGTATTCGGATGCCTATTTCGGCCTGAGCAACTACGCCGACTACGCCAAGTGGGAGAACAAATGCCTGCGCCGCTTCGATGTCGTGGCGATCCGTGAGGCCGAGGAGGAACGCCTGCAGCGCTGGATCGAGGCCGATTCGGCCCGCAAGGCCGAGGACGGGACGTTGCTCGAAGAGCTCGCGCGCGGTTACGAGGCGCGGCAGGGCGCCGAGCGCAACCTCAATTATTTCCGCGAGGCATGGCTCGGCCCCAGCGAGGCGCTGCTCGTGGCCAACCGCGTGTCGTCGTACCTGGGCAAGCTCGAACGGCTGAAGCAGGACTCGCTGATCGTGGATTCGAAGGATGCCCGGAGCGTCGTGGCCGGGAGCGGCCGCCTGCGCCGTAACTACGATGCCGCGACCGACCGCGACCTGTTGGCGCGGATGGTAGTGAACTTCACGGCCAACGTGCCGCGCGAGATGTGGGGTGCGCAGTTGCAGGCGATGTACGACAAGGCGGGAGGCAATGCCGACCGCATGGCGCGTGCGGCGTTCGATGCCTCGTTTTGCAGCGATCCTGCGCGTTACGACGCCTATTTCTCGAAGAACCGGTCGGTTGCCGAAATACGCCGCGACCCCATGGTTGCGCTTACCGAATCGGTCACAGTACAACGTTTTACGGGCGGTGTGGACAAGGCCGAGAAGCGCGGCCGTGCGCGTGTCGGGCGAAGCGAGAGCCGCTATGCCGACGTGCTTTACGATTTCCGTGCTTCGGAAGGGCTGGCGCAGTATCCCAACGCTAACTCGACCATGCGCCTGACCTACGGTAGCGTGCAACCCCTGAACCCTTCGGACGGCGTGCATTACGATTCGCGTTCGACGATCGCGGGCTATATGGAGAAGTACAACCCCGACGAATACGAATACCGCGTCGACGACCGTATGCGGCGGCTGATCGCCAAACGGGACTGGGGACGCTGGGGCGAGAACGATACGCTCTATGTCAATTTCCTGACCGACAACGACATCACGGGAGGCAATTCGGGCAGCCCCGTGCTCGACGGCAAGGGGCATCTTATCGGGCTTGCGTTCGACGGCAACCGCGAGTCGATGGCCGGCGACGTGTGGTTCCATCCCGAACTGGCGCGCACGGTGTGCGTGGATATCCGCTATGTGATGTGGGTGATCGACAAGTATGCCGACGCCGGGTGGTTGCTCGACGAAATGAAGTTCGCAAAATAATCCGGTGTGCCGGTGGTAACCGCGGCATCCCGACGTGTCAAGCAGACCTGCCATATGGCAGGTCTGCTTGTTTGCGGAGGGGTGGAGAGAGTGTGCCCGGGCACACGGATTTGATCTCAGATCCCCGTTGTCCGGCAGCAATGCCTGGTATAGGGGCTGGGTAGATGCCTCCGATAAGCGTCCCGTTTGATCGGGGCGCTTCTATTTGAGCCTCAGGAAGGAGTAGCCGAAGCGTTCGCAGGCGGCTTTTTCCAGTTCTTCGCGCACCGAGGGGTGAGCGACGGCGATCAGTGCCCGCGCCCGCTGGGCGAGGTTGCGGCCGCGCAGATGCGCAACGCCGTATTCGGTCACGATGTGCTGCACCATGTGGCGGGTCGTCACGACGCCTGCGCCGGGCGTCAGCAGCGCCTTGATCTTCGATTCGCCCTTGGGGGTAGTCGACGGGATGGCGATGAAGGTTTTGCCGCCCTCCGACAGGGCCCCTCCGTACATGAAATCGTGCTGCCCGCCTACGCCCGAAATGATGCGCTCGCCAACCGAGTCGGCGCAAACCTGCCCCGTGAGGTCTACCTCGACGGCCGAGTTGATCGCCATCACGCGCGGGTTCTCGCGGATGCGGAACGGGTCGTTCGTCCATGCCACATCCTTCATCACGAGGTCTTTGCGGTAGTCCATGTAATCGTACAGCCGGCGCGAGCCCAGCGCCAGCGAGGCGACCGTTACACCCGGCATGACCCGTTTGAGCGAGTTGTCGATCACGCCGCTTTCGAGCAGCGGCAGCACGCCGTCGGTCATCGCCTCGGTATGCAGCCCGAGATGTTTGTGGCCCGTGAGCGCGGCCAGCACGGCGTTGGGGATCCCGCCCACGCCGATCTGCAACGTCGCCCCGTCGGGGATCAGTTCGGCGATGTGGTTGCCGATCCTGCGTTCGATGTCGGTGGGGGTCGCCGAGGGCACTTCGACCAGCGGGTCGTCGACCTCGACGGCCGCGGCGACGCGCGAGAGGTGGATCATGGCGTCGCCGTAGGAGAACGGCATGGCCGTGTTGACCTGCGCGATGACTGTCCTGGCGCATTCCACGGCCGAAACGGCCAGGTCGGCCGATACGCCGAACGAGCAGTAGCCCTCCTCGTTGGGGCGAGAGAGGTTGAGGATTGCCACGTCGACGGGCAGCGTCCCGTCGCGGAACAGCCCCGGGATTTCGCCCAGGAAGGCCGGGATCGATTGCCCGTAGCCCTGGGCCAGCCAGCGGCGGATGTTATTGGCCACGAACAGGCTGTTGACCAGGAACGTATCCTTGTATTCGGGGCTGCAATAGGGGGCGTCTGCCCTCCCGACGGCGAATCCGGAGTAGAGCGTGACATCGGTGAGCTCGGCGGCACGGTCGGTCATGGCACGGACGAGTACTTCGGGGATCGAGGTGCTGCCCTGAATGTAGACGTTGCTGTGCGGGCAGATGAGCTTTACGGCTTCGGCGGCTGTCGTGAATCGCATAGGCTTATCGGTGGTTTTGCCCGAAGGCGGTTAGGCGTGTTTCGAGCAGTTCGAACTGCTCGGGGCAGTTCAGTTGCGAAACGCAGACCCGGATGCCCGGCTGGCGGCTGCCGGTCGATGTGAGCGATATGGCGCAGATGCCGTAAAGGAGCAGTTCGCTCAGCAGCTCCGCGCTGGAGAGTCCGCCGTAGCCGACGGTGTAGAAGAATCCGTCGCTGACGGTTTCGTCCTGGTCTTTGTCGTAGACGATGCGGAAGCCGTGGCGCCGGAAGATCTCCTTGGTGAGGCGGGCGCGCCGGGCGTATTCCGAGGTTTCGCCCACGAAATCGAGCTGCCCGTCGGCCGCAGCGCGGAACATCGCCGCCAGGGCGTGCTGCGCCGAGTGGCTCGTGCCCGACGAGGCGGCATAGAGGAACGTCAGGACATAGGCGTCGCCCAGGCGCCCCATGCCGTAGCGCTGTTTGAGCGCGGGGTAGTGCCGCGGGTAAAGTTTGTCGGAGATGGCCGCGATGGCGATGCGCTGGCCGGCGTAGCTGAATATCTTCGAGCCGGAGATCATCAGGATGTAGTTGTCCGTGTATCTGGCCACGGTGGCCTGGTAGGGCGCTTCGAAGGGGCGTCCCAAGGGTTTGCGGAAGTCCATGCAAAGGTAGGCGAGGTCTTCGATGACGATGGCGTCGTATCGGGTAGCCAGCTCGCCGATCGTACGCAGCTCATCCTCGGTGAGGCATATCCACGCCGGGTTGTTGGGGTTCGAATAGACGATGGCGGCGATGTTGCCCTGTGCGAGGTAGCTTTCCAGCTTCGGGCCCAGTTTTTCGGCGCGGTATTCATAGATGTCGAACGACGCGCTGGGGATATCGAGGATCTGCACCTGGTTGCGCTGCACGGGGAACCCGGGGTCGATGAAGAGGATCGTATCCTTCCCGGGCGCGAGCTGCGAGCAGAGCAGGAAAGCCGTGAAACTGCCCTGCATCGACCCGACCGTCGGGATGCAGCCCTGCGGTGCGACCCCGACGTCGAGGAACGCGCGGATGAAACGCGAAGTCTGTTGTTTGAGTTCGGGGATGCCGAACATGTTGGGGTACTGCGATGCCACGCCCGATTGCAGGGCCCGGCATTCGGCTTCGACCCCCGCCTTTTCGGGCGGAAGCCCCGGCACGCCCATTTCGAGGTGCAGGAATTCCATCCCCGTCTGCGTTTCCATGATGCGGGCTATGTCGCCCGACTGGCGGATCGTCGCCTGGGCGATGTCCGCAATGTCCATGCGCTCCAGCGCGGAGTCGAGCACGGAGCGGTCTATCGGTAGCCTTCCCATTGTGCGGCCTGTTTTTGTGCGTATGCGTAGCCTGCGCGGAATGCCGCGAGGTTCGTGTCGACGATGGCGTCGCCCTTGCGGGCGAAAATGGCGCGTATGCCCGCTTCGAGTTTTTCGGGTGCGATGCCCAGGAACGGTGCTGCGGCGCCCAGCAGCACGATGTTGGCGGCACGGGGCGATGCGGCCTGGCGGGCGATGGCATCCACGTCGAGCGCCACGCTGTGCGGCAGGGAGGCTATCTCCCGCCCGAGCGTATCGGCATCGGGATAGTCGGGGATGTTGACCCGCGGGGCGGTGTTGGTGATGACCCAGCCCCCGGTCGAAAGCCACGGCAGGTAGCGGAGTGCTTCCATCGGTTCGAGCGAGATGATCAGGTCGGCGGCACCTCGCGGAATGAGGTCGGAGGCGATTTTATCCGACGAGATGCGCAGGTTCGACTGCACGTCGCCGCCCCGCTGGCTCATGCCGTGGACTTCGGCCTGCTTGATGTGCAGCCCCTGGTCGAGGGCAGCCCTGCCGATGACGGTGGCGATCGAGAGGATGCCTTGTCCCCCTACGCCCGAGAGTATGATGTCGCGTTTCATGGTTTGCCTGTTTTTAGGGTTTTGCCGCCGGGTGGTCGCCGCGACGGGCGTGTCGCTATTGTTTCTGTTTGGTTGCGTTGTGCCGTTTGGCGGTCTGTATGCATTCGCGGCGGGGGATGATGACCGAAACGCCGTCGTAAGCGATCTCTTCGCGGAGCATGGCCTTCATCTCTTCGCGGGTTCGGGGCAGCGGCACTACGACGCGGATGTGGGCGGGGTCGACGCCCAGGCCGGCGCATATCTGTTCGAGGCGTCCCGTGCCGGCCGAATCCTGGCCTCCGGTCATGCCGGTGGTGAGGTTGTCCGAAATGACGACCGTGATGTTCGTCCCCTCGTTCACGGCGTCCAGCAGCCCGGTCATCCCCGAGTGGGTGAAGGTAGAGTCGCCGATGACGGCCAGGGCGGGGTGCTGTCCGGCGTCGGCTGCGCCTTTGGCCATGGTGATCGAGGCGCCCATGTCGACGCAGGTGTCGATGGCATGGAACGGCGAGAGCCACCCCAGCGTGTAGCAGCCGATGTCGCTGAATACCTTGGCATTTTCATATTCGCCGGCGACCTCTGTCAGTGCCGTATACATGTCGCGGTGGCCGCAACCCTGGCACAATGCGGGCGGACGGGGGACGACGATGCCGCTGGCGGCGAGGGTCGCGTGCGGGGCGAGCCCCAGGGCCGTGCGTACGCTGTCCGGAGTCAGTTCCCCGGTGCGGGGCAGTTCGCCCGACATGCGGCCGCGGATCTCAACGGGCGCAGGCAGGATGCCGCGCAGGGCTTCTTCGACGACGGGTTGTCCCTCCTCGATGATGAGCAGCGCCTTGCATTCCGACGCCATGCGGCGCACGAGTTCCTGCGGCAGCGGGTATTGCGATATTTTGAGCACCGGGTGCGGGCATCCGTCGGGATAGTTCTCCGCGAGGTAGTTGTAGGCGATGCCGCAGGCGATGATGCCCAGCGATTTGTCTTCAGCATCGGCGTAACGGTTGAAGGGGCTTGCGGCCGCCTCCTCTTCGAAGCGGGCATAGTCGGCGAGCAATGCCTCGTATCTTACGCGCGAATTGCCCGGCATCAGCACCCATTGGCGCGTCCGGGCGGGATAGGCGAGGCTGTTCTCGGGGCGTGCCTCGCGCGGTTCGACCATGGCGCGCGAGTGGGCCATGCGGGTCGTAAGGCGCATCAGTACGGGAATGCGGTATTTTTCCGAGAAATCGAACGCGGCCTGCACCATCTCGTAGGCCTCCTGCTGCGTGGAGGGCTCGAACGTCGGGACAAGGGCGAACTTGCCGTAGAAGCGTGAATCCTGCTCGTTCTGGGACGAGTGCATCGAGGGGTCGTCGGCTGCCACGACGACCAGCCCGCCGTTGGCTCCCGTCATCGCCGAGTTGACGAAGGCGTCGGCGGCGACGTTCATGCCCACATGCTTCATGCACACCAGGGCGCGTTTTCCGGCAAACGACATGCCCAGCGCCTCCTCCATCGCCGTCTTCTCATTGGCCGACCATGTGCAGTGGATGCCCCGCTGGGCGGTGAGCGGATGTCCTTGTATATATTCGGTGATTTCGGTCGAAGGCGTGCCCGGATAGGCATATACACCCGATATGCCGGCATGTATCGCTCCGAGGGCAATTGCCTCATCGCCTAACAATAATT
>OLXH01000167.1_pt1 | contig 35720 bp, 30 predicted proteins | sample 1673391 | NCBI WGS metagenome assembly OLXH01 (sample SAMEA103958110, study PRJEB25191) | human gut metagenome | reverse complement strand
TGTACATCTCATTCCGGGTGAAAAGGGTCTCAAAGCCCGGCTGGGTCAGCGCCCAGCGCAGGATCTGCGCCATGTCGTAGCAGCTGGTGTAGTGGTCCTCATCGCTGATGCCGTGGGGGTTGGCAAAGTGGGTGTGTTCCAGCCCCAGCTCCTTTGCCTGCGCGTTCATGGCGGCCACACCGCCCTCAATGGAGCCGCCGCCGAAGTATTCGGCCAGCAGATTCGCGCCGTCGTTGGCACTGGCGATCATGGTTCCGTAAAGAGCATCCTGCAGGGGGACTTCCTCCCCCTCCCGCAGGGCGATGTGGCTGGAATCGGTGCCTGCGAGGGAGTAGACGTCCTCGTGGGAGACCGTGAGCTTCACGCCGTCCCAGTTTCCCTGCGCCTTCTGGCAGGCAAGGCCCAGCGTCATCACCTTGGTGATGGACGCCGGATGCAGTTCTTCGTTCATATTCTGCTGTGCCAGCACGAGGCCGGTGTCTGCATCAATGATGCAGTAAGCCTCCGTCGTGGTCAGAGCCGGCCCCACCGCCCCGGCAGACAGCGCCGTGCAGAGCAGGAGCAACGCTGTAAGAAGTGCAGCGATGTATTTTTTCATTCGATCAATTCTCCACAAATCTTCATAGATAAACTTAGTATACCACACTTTCCCCTGCCTGAAAAGACACCTTTCATCCACACGGACATTGCAGCACCGGCTGTAATTGCCGCCCTTCCAGCGCCGCTTCCAGCGTCTCCACGGCACGAACATCCGGCGTACAGCCGAGCGAGAGCACCGGCACGGCGGCCGCCAGCGCGAAGGCCAACTCCAGCAGCCGCTGGTGCTCCTCCGGCACGGCAGTGCTCAGAAACACGTTCGGCAGCAGCGCCGTCGCCGCCCGCACGCCGTACAGGCGCGTGACCGTGTTGACCGGACTCTGCCGCAGCAGCACGACCGCCCGCAGCGGCAAGGAAAACCGCTCGCAGATGCCGCTCGTTCCGGCAAACGGCACGCCGTAGGCCCGCACGCCGTCCGGCAGCACGCGCACGCCTGCCTTGTCTCCGTTGCGAATGTGCGCGCCGCGGTGCCGCGCCCAGAGCGCCGCCTGTGTGCTCTTGCCCGTGCCGCTCGGCGCGGAAAAGAGTACAGCCCCGCCGGCGTATTCGATCACCGACGCGTGCAGCAGAACGCAGGAAAACGGGAGCAGAAGCTGCGGCAGTGCCTGCGTGTGCCAGAAGTAGCGTGCATCCGTTGCCCACGACCAGGCGTTGCCCATCACGGTCGTCGTTCCGGTGCACGGCTGCGTCAGGTCGTACTGTGTCTGCGCATACGGCGGCAGCCCGGCACCCTGCCCGCGCAGGAGCGTAATGTGCGTGCCACGCCGATAGGTGCGCAACGCACCCTGCACTGCCAGCGGCGTGCCGTCCGGCTCCGGCAGTGCGTGCGCGCAGACGCACCGCAGCATCAGGTCCGGCGGCGACGGCGGAACGGAAAATGCCGCCCGTAGTGTATCCGGCTCGACCGATGCCGTATGCGTGCAGCGCAGCGTCAGGCCGCAGAAACGACAAAATTCTGATGTCTCCATATCGTTCTCCGAATCTCCGAAAAAACGCGCCTGTGCCGCAGCGCAGGCGCGTTTTCGCTTATGTTGGATTTGCTCTGCTCAGGACATGAATACCTTCATGCCGTCGCCAACTGCCGTAAACTTGCAGTAGCCGTCCACCTGGTACTGTCCACACTGCTCCTCGCCCGTGCCAAAGCATTTGTTGATATCCCAGCCGAATAGCTCCAGCTGCTGCTTCACGGTTTCCGTATTATCCGGGCTGCACTGGCAGAACATATCACTCGTCGAGTAGCGCACGACGCAAACTTCGGGTTTTGTATAGGCTCGCTTCATCGTTCACGCCTCACTTTCCAAGTACGTTCACATAGTTTTTCACGATCTCAGCGACCTCCGCGCGGCTCGCATGATTCTGCGGGCTGAGCTTGCCGTCACTGCCGACCATGAGCTGCATGTTCACCGCCCAGGCCATTTCGGTCTGCGCCCAGCCAGAGACACTGGCCCCGTCGGCGAACGCCGCCAAGCCGGCCGGATCCGTCTTGCTGACGTCTTCACCGGCGTACTTCGCGTAGTTATACATGATGATCGCCATCTGTTCGCGGGTGATCTCCGCGTTCGGTTCGAACGTTGTGGCAGAAGTGCCGACAACGATCCCATTTTTCTGCGCCCAGGCCACATAGGGGGCGTAGTACGCATTCGGATTTACATCCTCGAACGTCGAGGCTTCTGCGGCTGTTTCATCCACACCGGCAAGCGTGCCGAGCACCGTGACGAACATACCGCGCGTCATGGCCATACGCGGGGCGAAGGTCGTCTCCGTCGTGCCAACAAAGAGCTTGCGCTCGTTGACAAACTTGACAGCGTCAAAGAACCAGTCATTCTCACTCACGTCTGTGAAGGGATTGACCCAAGGCGTGTCCGGGCCGGAGGGATCGACCGGCGTGGGCGGTTCCGGCGTACCGGCAGCCAACAGCTGGCACGCTTCTTCCAGCGTATCCTGATCGACCATCGGAGCTGCGTTGGCAGCGGTCGCCGAAGCGATCTTCACGTTGACGAGCGCCAGCATGCCCTCGCCCGTGTTCTGGATCACGACCGTGCCGTCATTATTGGGCCGCACCTCGTAGTACATTTCCGTGTTGGAGGCAACGTCCTTATCAGTATTGATCCGCGCCGCCTTGTCGGTCACCGCGCGGGCGCTGACCTGCACCACGCTGCCGCTCGCCACCTTGAACGTGATGGCTCTGTTCTTTGCGAGATAGATCTCATTCTGCGGGCCGCTCTGCTGATAGGTCGCAGGATTGAACGTGGTATCACCCGTACCCTCGATGTAGGCGAAGCCGTTGGTGGTTTCGTTTGTGATCTGATCAGCAGCGATCATGCTGTTGATGATGTTGTAGTACGTAACGTTCTTCTCGCCGTCAAGGTAGACGCCCTGATCCCCAGCTTTCAGCGCGCCGTAGACGCGCACGCCGTCGACATAGGTCGTCCAATCCATCGCCGTCTGCTCCTCGCCGTCAAAGACGTCGGGGCTGGGCTGGTGCTTCGGGGAGAGGATGCTGTTGTCGTCCATGTAGACGAGCTCGACCTTCGAGGGATCGACATCGGTCATGCCCGCCTGCGCAAGAAGCTCACTGACAAGGGCAGAACTGCCGGCGCCTTGCAGATCCGCGGAGGCTTCCGCCTTCTCGATCTCGCTGCGGCGCAGATACATGGCGTTCATCGTGACCGTGTAAGTACCGTAATCCAGCGCCAGATTCTGAACCACCGGCGTCTGATACAGCGTCGTGCCGTGTGCGATCGTGCCGTCGCCCTTGAAATAGGTGTCGACCATGTAGACCTTAATGGTCTCACCGGCGCTGTTTTTCACAGCAGCAGCAAGAATACCGGTCCTGTTGCCGCAGTCGGAAATGATGTCAAACCCGGTTCCGGTGAAGGTAAAGCTCAGGCTCTGGCTGAACTTGTTGTCTTTATTTACGGTCGCCGCATAGGCCGTACCGTTGCTGTAGGTGCCGAGTTTGTTCTCGTACACGGTGTCATAACCATAGCGCAGGCCGTTATTCACCGTCTGCCGCAGGTTATCGGACGTGCCCGCAGTGGTCCAGGCCACTTTGCCGCTCTCATTGCCGCGGGTCAGTTTGTCCTCTTCATAAAGGATATTGCTGGCCGGAACAATGGTGAGCTTGACCCATTCGAAGGTACCATCCGCAGCTTGCGCGAGCACATAATTACGCTGCGTACTGCTCCAGTTGGTGCCAGGCGACACAACGGCGTTCGTACCGTCGGCACTGACTTTCACGCCGCCGTCCTGGCGGCTGTATGTTGTGACGTAATTGTTCGGATCCTGCTTCGCCGGCGCCGCCGAAACTGCAACAACCGTATTACCGATATTTGCCACGGCGTCCAGACCGAAGTCGAGTGTGCAGCTCACAGAGGGTACATCGACCGTCGGGACCTCAAACTCGTTGGTCGCCTCCGTATCCGCCGCCGTTTTGTAAATACCCGAATTCTCTGCGTTTGTCGCAAGCGTCATGCCGCTCACACCGTCGTTGAGCAGGACGCCGTTGATGCTGACGAGCATCTTGTAGCCAGGATGGCTGTAAGCAATGTAGTACTTCGAATAGTCGAAGCCCGTGACCGTGACCGTTTTTCCGTCTGCGGACAGCTCCGCCGAGATGTTGCTCCCGGTTTTTGCCTCAAACTCCGCTTCGGTCAGTGCTTTGTTGAACACAAAGTTGCTGCCGTCAGACGTCGTGCCGGGCAGGAAGGAAACCTCCACCGCCGCACTGCGCGTGTCGAAAGAATCCGTAATTTTGTCCCGGAGGACCGAATCGGCATTGAGCGTAACATTCGTCGTCGCACTGTCTGTCTTACCGGCGACCGTCGTCGTGCAGATCTTCTGGAAAATACCCGTCAGCTGCGACTGATTGTCAGCCGAATAGAAGTAGCGATTGCTGGTCTGCGCGCCCGTTATCGTCAGATCCGTCGCTTTCGGATAGTTGGAGGACAGAACGCTCATGAATTTGTTGGTCGTGAAATAGTAAGGGCTATCGTACTCTGTTTCGAACGCGACCTTCAGGCCAACGGTGTAGACATCCGCGCCAAGCGTCTTGCAGTCTTTCGCCTTCGAGATCGCGTCGTTGGCGATACTTACGGTATTATTGCTCCAGTTAGTATTGTAAGGGGTACCGTCTGTAAACACGACCACCGCAGCATTGCGATAGTTTGCGCTCAGCGGATTCTTGTAATCCGCGCCCGAATTCTGGAGGATACCATAAGCCAGCTCCATACCCAGTTCTGTATGTGTGGATGCAACCACCTCATCATTGTAACTTAGATTCTGGATCACGCTCGTCTTCAGGTCACTGCTCACGTCCATAAACGCCTTGCCATAAGACTTATCGCGGTCCTTATAGCCAACAAAGTTGCTACCCACATAGTAACCCGTCATTTTATACTTAGTCAACGTCCAAAAATCATCATTGTTACTGAACGTCACAACAGCCACACGATATGACTTTCCACTCGCCTTTTGAGCCGCGACCAGATCATCGACAAATTTATCGAGTGCTGCCTTGAGCATGTCCATTTTTCCGTCATCATTCATGGATCTCGACATATCCAGCACAAACACATAGTCCGTGTCGGCATAGGTCATCTCGCTGGCTGTGCTGTCCGACGTGGTCGTCGTACCGGTCGTGAACACCGACATGTCAATGTTGTAAGTGCCGTTGTCCTGCAGCTTGGCCGTCTTATCCAGGTTCGTGCCGCTCTTGCCGGTCTGCGTCGTGTGCTTTTCATAGCGCTTATAGATCGTGAAATAGCTGTACTGATCCGGTACGGCAGCACCGGCATTGGGGCTGCTCAGGGACGCTGTGCTCTTGTTGCCGCTTTCCGAGTCCTTCTGGCTGTGCTTGGCGTCGCAGTGGAACGTACCGTTCTCTTCCTTATCGCCCACATGCTGCGATTTCTGATTACCGTATGCATAGAACGCGTCATACTGCGTATTGTACTGGCCGTCATTGCACCAGAGATAGTAAGAACTGCCGTTGCTCAAATTCTGATAATAGAACTGGAACAGGCCGCTGTCGGTGACCGAAATACGCTGATAGTTCTGACGCTCGTACTTGCCGAACTGCTGCATATACATCAGTCGGGAGCCGAAATAGAAGCACGGGTTCCCGGAATACGTCAGGTCATTGGACACGACCGTGACAACATGGTTGCTGTCCTCGGGGTCCAGCTCAAAATGCCAGAGCGCAGAATCCGGGACATTCTCAAAGTAGTACCGTTCTGTGCCATCCACAGTCTTGATCACATAATTGCTCTGCTCGGCCGACTTCATATACATGCTGTCGCCGTCGCTCTGCGAGGGATTGTCCTTCGTAGTCGAACCTCTCTGGCCGGCAGCGTTCAGACCGGCAGCCTGCATGGCATACTGCGTGGGGACAGCGCCATCCTTCGTGTTATAGGCGATCAGGTACTGGCCGGTGACATCGGTCAGGTCTGCCAGCGTCGTCACGCGCTCATACCACACCTCATCCGTCGTCACGACCGGGTCGACCGCGCGCTCATTGAGGAGCTTTCTAACGTCAACTTTCCAAACCTGATCGGTCGGATTGGAACCTTTTGCTTTTCCGTCTTTGCCTTCACGGTAATACGCCGCGCCGGATTCAAACAGATTGTAGAGCATATTGGTGCCGGCCAGGGTGATCCCCTCGCTCATCGGCAGACTCTTCACTTCTTTGATCTTATCACTCAGGACCGTGGGGTTGTCCACCGTGGAGCTCTTGTCCAGCGTGCAACTATAGATCGTAAGGTAACTGGCATTCTTGCGCCCATAGGAACGACTGAGAATGATCTGGCCGTTTCTATAGGCCACACCCTGGATCTGATCTACGGAATCCGGCGCCGCCACGACATAGGTTGGATCCGCAGCGATCGCCTTCAGGCTCGCGAACTCGGACGCCGAATCCGTGCCGCTGATCTCATAGCCGTACATCATGCTAAGATATTTACCCGGGACCTTCGAATAATCTTTATTATAATTATAGAAATTGCCCGTCCACAGCAGACCGTTGCTCATGCTGAGATACGAGGTCTCCGCGCCGTTATTGATGCTGGCAATGCTGACGCTTTCTCCCACCGAAATGGAGATCGTCTTCGTTTCGGCGGTCAGCTCCGTCAGCGGGATGTAACCAATGCCGTGGTGGCCGTCCGTATAATACAGGTTGTATGTACCGACCGCAATGCCGCCCATATGTGCCGTAAACGCGCTGCCGTCCGCTTTCGTGAACTTGTAGACGCCCACGGTCTGATTCGTGTTCAGATCGAGCGCTGCGATCACGGCCGCGCCAGCGTTGGCCGAATCATATTTATCCACATAATAGCTGACCAGCAGCCAGTTCTTCTCCGCCCAGTAGGCGATCCCCTGCGGGACCAGGTTCTCACCATCGGTCAAGCCGGGAAGCACCACATCCGGTGCGGCGTTTGCCATATAATCCGGATATGCCTTCTTATAGGCATCGGATGCAGCAGTGCCGTCGGCATTGGTATCGTCCGTAACGACCGGTACCTGCGTATAGTTGCTGCCTGCCGCGGCGGCGCTTGTGGGAACGACACCGGCAAACAGACTGACGACCATCACCAATGCCAGAAGCATCGTGATGCACTTTCTCCTCATGTCAACTCCTCCATTCGTTTTGTGGGATATGCAGAATTAAGGGATTTACAGACCGGGGCGGCGCCAATGCAAAAGCGAACGGTCACGCACTGGGCAGACTACCCCTATCTTTTCAGAATGATTATAATCTTTCACGACAAACAAGTCAAGAAATGGTTCCATTTTTCCCGGAATTGTCCGATTCTACAGCCGGATCGGCAAGGGCTTTTTGGCAGATAGCCAGATATTCCGCCGTGCGCGCGCAGAGATACTCCGGCACGGCGGTGAAATCCGCGTGTTCGGCATAGGCCACCGCCGGGCAGAGGTCGCACGCCGCCCGGTCCGGACAGGCTGTGCATTTGGCCGGCAGCAGGATCCGCTCGCGCGCGGCGCGGATCGCCGACCACGCAGCCACGAAATCGTCCCCGACCGGTACGCTCGGCGTGCACATCATGCCGCAGGGGCGCAGCTGCCCGTCCCACGTGACCCAGAACGTGGACAGCCCGGCGCGGCAGCGGATCTTCTCCGTAGGCAGCTCCTGACAGGCGTCGGCCGGGGGCGGCGTCTGCCCGTCGAGCAGCGCGCGCGCACGCGCGCGGAAGCCCTCCTCCCCGAAACGGAAGCGGTCGTAGCGTACCTGCTCGCGCGCCGATACCTCCGGCGAGAAGCGCGCGGACGTGCAGGCACCATTTTCCCGCGCGCGCACCGGCGGAAAGCAATAGGTCACCGCGTCGACGCGCAGGCCGCGCGAACGCGCGAACGCATACACCGCCGGGGCGTCCGCCTGATTATACGGCGTCTCGGTAAAGTTCAGCTTGAGCGGCACGCCCGCTGCCTGCAGGGCGTCGATCGCCCAGAGGACGCAGTCATACGCCTCAGGCCGGCCGCAGAGCGCGGCGTACGTCTCTCGCGAGGCCCCGTAGAGTGTCAGATTTATGCGCTGCGGCGGGGTCTGCGCCAGCAGCTGCACCAGCTCCGGCGTCAGGAGCGTGCCGTTGGTGTTCACGGACACGAGCAGCCCGAGGTTCCGGCAGGCCGTATAGATCTCCGGAAAATCCGGGCGCAGCAGCGGTTCGCCCCCCGTGAGTAGAAGCGTGAGCATGCCGGCGTCGCGCGCGGAGCGCGCCAGCGCCAGCCACCAGGCGGCATCCCGCTCCGCGGCACGGGCAGACGCATCGAACTGACTGCGGTGGATATAGCACATGCGGCAGTCAAAATTGCAGCGGCAGGTCAGCTCAAACGTTCCGGCCAGCGGCACGCCGGCCGCGCCCGCGCGGGAAAACAGATAGGGCATGTATTGATCATAGGATGCCTGCACAGGCGTCTCTCCTTTCACTCTGGCTCCGGCCGGGCGGAACCGCAAAAACTATAAAACCCCGTATTGCCGCAGCAACTCCACGCGCTGCGCGCCGATGCGCAGGCTGCCCTGCGCGCTGGTATCTTTGCCGCGCGTGCGCAGGTAGCGCCAGATGCGCTGTGCCCACGCGGCCGGCAGCAGTGCCGGACAGCGGGCGACATACGGATACCAGTTTGCCATGACGTCGCGCCCCGGGAACAGCGCCGCGCGAAGCGACGCCCGGCCCACGCCGCCGCGATGCGCCTGATCGGCCGCCCGAATGGTGATCGTGCAGCTGTGCTTGCGCGTCATATCCGCGCTGCCGTACACACCGCCGGAGAGCGCGTCATCAAGCAGCGGCGCACTGTCGAGCACCGGCCAATCGGCCGGGATATGCGCCGCTGCGCGGTCAAGCCCAAACCAGCGCATGCCCGCATCCATGACCGCGGCGGCAAAGCCCTCGCTGCGTGTCGCACACAAGGCTGTGCGCACACGCGGCCAGTCGATCTGCACGCCGTAGTAATTCATCCAAAGCGCAATATCGCACAGCTGCCGAACACCGACGCCGCTGCTGACAAAATGCTTGAAAGCGTGCAGGAGCAGGAAGATCAGATGGTCGCTGGGATCGGGGATACGCAGCGTCACGCCGCCGGTCTCCCAGTCCTGCGCCCGCTCCTCCAGACCGGTCAGCTGTGCGTTGAGCGCAGTATAGACCTCGTACTCCGTCGGAAACAGCGCCCAGTGGCCTTCAACGACCAACCCCGTGCGCGGCTGCACATAGCGCGCCTCGTGCGCAGTGCGGTAATCACGTTCCGGCTCCGTGAGCACAAAACCGGCGCGCAACAGCACGGCGTGAAAGCGCGGCATCTCTTCCGGTGTGAGGTACAGGTCCTCATCGCCCGAGGGACGCAGATCCGGCTGCGGATACCGTGCACGGCAGACAATGCCCTTGACGACGACCGGCGCAAGCCCCTCGGCACGCAGTGCCCGATAGAGCTGCAAAAACGCCTCGGTGTGCACGGCCTGCGCCGCTGCTTCCTGCATGGTCTGCAGACGCGCGGCCGTGCGCACCTCCTCGGGCGCAGCGGCAAAGGCCGGCGTACCGCGCACGGCCTCATACACCATGGGCAGGAGCTTCTGCTCCCCCGCCAGCTGCAGGAGCGGCCGCCAGTCGTCCGGTGCGAGCGTCAGGTTGCAGGATCCCCCGCGCAGGGAAGCGGATATGCAGTTGAGAAATGCTTCGTTGACCGTCATGTCAGTCTCCTTCTCCGGGCTGCAAATCCACCACGCAGACCTCCGGCCGGTTGAAAATGCGCGGCACCCAATCATACCCCGCGAGTCCGGATGTAATGATGAGCGTCATGCGTCCGTCGATCGTGAATTCTCCCTGATCGTACTTTGGAAAAAAGCCTTGCGTCGGCGCGACGAGGCCGCCGATCAGCGGAATGCGGATGACTCCGCCGTGCGTGTGCCCGCTGAGAAACACCTGCCCCGTCCAGCGCTCACGTGCATCATCGAGCAGGAGGCTCTCCGGCATGTGCAGCAGCACGATGCCGGGCACACCCGACGCGCCGATGGACTCCTCCATTGCATAGTCGAGTTTGACATACTGATTGATGTCCCGGCAGTGACCGCAGCTGCCACCGATACGCACAGCCGCACCGCCGAGCGTCGTCTGCACCCAGGTATCGTAGAGCACGGTCGCTCCGGCCGCGGCCACGGTGTCAAGCAGGCCGAATCCATGGTCGTTCATATATGCGACCTCATGGTTGCCGGGCGACCAGAACACCGGTGCGATCTCGCCGAGGCGGCGCAAAAGTGCATCCAGCTGCTGCAGCTCGGCCTCTGTCGCGTCGCGGCTGATGAAATCGCCAATGCAAAAGATCGCATCCGGCTGCTGCTCCGCCACGCGCGCGAGCAGCGCCGCATTCTCTTTGCCATACTCCCGGCTGTGCAGGTCGCTGAGCACGACGGCGCGGCACGGTGCCGTAAGTCCCCGGACAGCGACGGCATATGCCGTCACTTTCAGCGAAAACCTGCACACGACCGCCGAAATACCCGCCGTGAGTACAAGCGCCAGCAGCAGCGCGAGCAGAGCACGACGGATGCGCCTTCCCACGCGCCTCACGGCTGCTCCGGCGTCTGCCGGGCGCCGTACATGCGCGCGTAATAGGTCCGGTATTCGCCGCTGAGGATCTCCTCCCACCAGTCCCGGTGCGCAAGGTACCAGTCGATCGTCTGCCCGATGCCGTCGGCAAACTTCGTCTCCGGCAGCCAGCCGAGCTCCGCGTGGATCTTCGTCGGGTCGATGGCATAGCGCAGGTCGTGCCCCTTGCGGTCGGGCACGTAGGTGATGAGGCGCTCGGGTTTGCCGAGCTTGCGGCAGATCAGGCGCACAATGTCGATGTTGCGCATCTCGTTGTGGCCGCCGATGTTGTACACCTCGCCGATGCGGCCGCGGCGGATCACCAGGTCGATGGCCCGGCAGTGGTCGCCGACATACAGCCAGTCGCGCACGTTCAGCCCCCGGCCGTACACCGGCAGCGGCCGGTCAGCGAGGGCGTTGACGATCATGAGCGGGATGAGCTTTTCCGGGAACTGAAACGGCCCGTAGTTATTGGAGCAGCGCGAGATCGTGACCGGCAGGCCATACGTGCGCCAGTACGCCCCCACCAGCAGATCGGCCGCTGCCTTGGAGCTGCTGTAGGGCGAACTGGTGTGCAGCGGCGTCTGCTCGGTGAACAGCAGGTCCGGCCGGTCGAGCGGCAGGTCGCCGTACACCTCATCGGTCGAGACCTGGTGAAAGCGCACGTTGCCGTATTCGCGGCAGGCGTCCATGAGCACGGACGTACCGATGATATTCGTCTGCAGGAAGATCGACGGATCGGCGATCGAGCGGTCGACATGGCTCTCGGCCGCGAAATTCACGACGATGTCGGGCCGCTCTTCTTCAAACAGGCCGTAGACCGCCTCCCGGTCGCAGATGTCCACTTTGGCAAAGCGGAAGTTCGGCTGCCCGAGCAGCGGCGCGAGCGTGGAGAGATTGCCGGCATAGGTGAGCTTGTCGATGCACACGAGCCGGTCGTCCGGATAGTGCTCACGCAGATAAAACAGATAGTTTGCGCCGATGAAGCCGGCGCCGCCGGTGACGAATCTAGTCATGCAGGATCCTCTCAAACACAAGTTTGTCCTCCGCGACCGCGCGCAAGTGCGTGCCATAGGGCGAGTGGTCATACCGCGCGGCGGCGGCCAGCAGCTGCGCCTTCGTGAGCCAGCCCATGTGATAGGCCACCTCTTCCGGCGCGGAAATAATCACGTCCTGGCGGTTCTGCACCGTCTGGACAAAGACCGCCGCGTCCATGAGACTCTCGACCGTGCCGGTGTCAAGCCAGGCAAAGCCGCGGCCGAGCAGCTGCACCTTCAGCCGGTCAGCGTCGAGATAGAGCCGGTTGAGGTCCGTGATCTCCAGCTCGCCGCGCGCGGACGGCCGCACCTGCCGCGCCATATCCACGACGCGATGATCGTAAAAATACAGGCCCGTGACGCAGTAGTTCGAGCGCGGGTGCTCGGGCTTTTCCTCGACGGAGAGCACACGCTTGTCCCGGTCAAACTCCACGACGCCGAAGCGCTCCGGGTCCTTGACGTGGTAGCCGAAGATGGTGGCATAGCCCGCCTCGGCGTTCGCGACCGCCTCGCGCAGGTTGCTGCGGAAGCGGTTGCCGTAGAAAATATTGTCGCCAAGGATCATGGCGCACGTGTCATCGCCGATGAAATCCTCCCCGATCAGAAACGCCTGCGCCAGACCGTCCGGGTGCGGCTGCACCGCGTAGGACAGCCGGATGCCGAACTGGCTGCCGTCGCCGAGCAGGCGCTCGAAGCGCGGCGTGTCCTCCGGCGTGGAGATGATGAGGATGTCGCGGATGCCCGCGAGCATGAGCGTCGAGAGCGGGTAGTAGATCATGGGCTTGTCGTACACGGGCAGCAGCTGCTTGGACGTGACCCGCGTGAGCGGGTACAGCCGCGTCCCGGAGCCCCCGGCGAGGATGATGCCTTTCATCGTCTGTACCTCCTTATGGTTTGCGCAGCAAAAGTGTGGTGAAAGCACACGGATCTGCAGCAGTAGCGTTGACTTATGGGTACGAGAATGGTAGATTAGGAGAGATTTCTGTAACAGAGCAGGACGGTGAATGTATGTCCAGAACGGATAACTCGCTCAAAAATCTGAAAACAGCCGTGTTGTTCAAGCTGGCTGCGATCGTGGTGAATTTCATCGCCCGTAAAATCTTCGTGGTCGTGCTGACCAAGGAGTATCTTGGGCTGGATGGCACATTTGCAAACATTCTCACCATGCTCTCGCTGGCAGAGCTCGGCGTCGGCACTGCCATTACCTACAGCATGTACAAGCCGCTGGCTGAGGGTGACCGGGAGCTGATTTTGTCGCTGATAACGCTCTACCGGAAGTTTTACACGGTCATCGGCATCACAGTAGGCGTGCTCGGTGCGGCACTCACACCGTTTTTGCAGTATATCATCCGCGACATTCCCGACATCCCGCACATCCGCCTGATTTACCTCATGTTCGTGCTGGATTCTTCGATCTCGTATTTTCTGGTCTACAAGCAGTCCCTGATCAGTGCGGACCAAAAGCAGCACATCGTCACGTCCTACCAATATAAGACCAGCATGGCGGTCACGGCCGCGCAGTGTGTGGCGCTGCTGCTGACCGGGGACTACGTCCTGTACCTTACGCTGAAGCTCTGCGCAACGTTTGTCTGCAATGCACTCCTTGCGCGCAAAGCCGACCGGCTCTACCCGTATTTGAAGCAGAAAACCGTGCAGCCGCTCCCCGCGCCGGTACGGCAGGACATCTCCAAGAACATCCGGGCCATGATCGCCCACAAACTCGGCAGCGTCGTCGTGTTCGGGACGGACAACGTCCTGATCGCCTATTTTGTCGGTGCCGTCTCCGTCGGTCTCTATTCCAACTATCTTCTGATCACACAGAGCCTGAAATCCGCCTACTCCATGATCTTCCGCGCCATGACGGCCAGCATCGGCAATCTGTGCGCTGCGGAGGACACCGCACACGCGCAGGCGGTCTTCTGGCGGGTCGATCTTCTGACGCGCTGGATCTACGGCTTTTCCGCCGTGTGTCTGGTCGTCCTGTTCAACCCCTTTATCTCGCTCTGGCTCGGTGCGGACTATCTGTTTTCCATGCCCATCGTGCTGCTGATCGTTCTGAGCTTCTATATGACCGGCATGCGTCAGAGCGTGCTCACCTTCCGCGAGGCCATGGGGCTATACTGGTACGACCGGCACAAACCGCTCTTCGAGTCTGCGATCAATCTTGCCGTGTCGATCCTGCTGGCCAAGCCGTTTGGCATCGTCGGCATCTTCATCGGCACCGTCGTCAGCACGCTATCTACCTGCACATGGATCGAACCGTACATCCTGTTCCGGCATGGCTTCGGTGCTCCGGTCGGCAAATATTTTGTGCGCTATGCGCTCAATGTGCTGCTGACGGCTGCGGCCGGCGCAGCGACATGGTATATCTGCGCGCTGCTCCCGGCTGCCGGGTTTGAGGCATTTTTGGTCAAGGTGCTTTTGTGCTGCGTGCTGCCGAATCTGTTTTTCCTGCTCGTGTACGGAAAAACAAGCGAATTTCGCTACTTTCTGACTCTGGGGAAGTCGGTACTCGGCAAGTGGATGCACAAATCTGCTTAAGTGCAAATCACAGAGAGAACACATAGGGCAGATGGCACGCTTGTGCCATCTGTTTTTTATTTGTGCACATACTGCCACAGCTTTCTGTACACGCGCAGCGAAGCCGGACACACATAATACGCACCGACACGCAGCAGCATTCCGGCGGAGATATAACCGGTATACCATCGTCCATGCAGACAGCTTTTCAGCTGCGCATCGCACCGGCCGTCGTACTCCATTGAGTCACAGTACAAAAACCGGAGCGCTCTCGCCCAAGAAAGTCTTGCGAGCTCCTTTTCCCGCTCCCGCTCAAAGAACTCTGCGCGGCGTATCAAGACCTGCATCCGGTCGGTGTCCAGAGCCTCTGTACGGCGCAGATTTGCAATGATCCCGTCATTATTCTGATAGTACGCATAAAGCCGGTCTGAGCAAATTGCCACTTTCTCACTGGCGTACAGCCAGCGGTAGGACACATCTGTATCCTCCCATTTGATCCCATAGGTGAATGGAAAACGTTCCGCAAGCTCTCTATGCAGTAGCTTTGCCCACGGAACAGCAAATATGATCGCGTATGGGTTTTCTCCCGATGCCTGGAGCTGCATTTTGCATGCCTGTTTACCTGTCACTTCCCGCACCGTCCCCGTTACCACGCTAAACTCGCATTGTCCGCTATCTGTTGCGGCAAACCCGCAGACTGCGACCTCCGCCCCCATTGCCTGTGCTGCGAAAACAAGTCGCTCAATATAATTGCCCGCAACGTAATCATCGGAATCAATATAAGCAATGTATTCCCCACATGATTTGGACACGCCGAAATTCCTTGCAGCAGATGCTCCGTTATTGGTCTGATGATAAACCGTAATCCGTGCATCCTCCAGTGCCAGCCGATCACAGATCTCGCCGCTTTTGTCCGGCGACCCATCGTCCACCAGAATGATCTCTAAATTGCAATAAGACTGTGCCATGATGCTGCGAATGCACCGCTCTACATACGGCTCAACTTTATAAACCGCAACGATCACCGACACCAGCGGCCGTGCTTGCGCGTCCACCGCCGTTTCCCCGGAAAAGCGCCTTTTTCCATTCTGGCCTGCCTGTTGCATTCTTTACAGCCTCCAATCACATCTTTTGTTGCGTCTGTTGCATCGAATGTTGCGTCTGTTATATCGAACGCTTGGAATTGGGGAGATACTCCTTCCATTCTCCGCGAGCAACAATATCCAGAAAGCGGAACAGTCTGCTGTGCGAATACAGGAAAAAGCCGACCTTCCCGCATTCCCGGTATGCCCGGCGCATACGCATATTTCCCATGCGGGCGCGTGTCCCCCAGTGCGTGGATTCATAATGATGAATGCTGACTGTGTGCTCCGTAAGCGTCAGCGCCCCGGTCTCGTAATGCATGGGGCAAAAATACTCCGTGGGATAGATCGTCATGCTCTCCACCTGCTGGAGCCTGTTTTCATCAATGAACCCCTTTTCTTTCAACAGCCGCGTCTGGTACTTGACACAGGGTGCCGTGTTCAGCGAGCCGTCCGGATTCAAGAAAGAGACCGTATCATAATCGTCCCGCATTTCTTTCACCAACGCGTTCCCGGCCTCTGCGCCAAACCCCAAGCCAAGGTTTACACCTCCGGTACAACCAATACCAGCAAAGGCCGCATGGGTGCGCAGCGCATCCAAGCTCTGAAGCAGTTCCACATCGGTATCCAGATAGATCCCGCCATGCTGATATAGAATGTCCAGCCGCGCATAATCAGAGACGAACGCCCACTTCTTTGCCGCGTACGCCTGCTGCATATACAGGTTTTTCGTCACGTCATAATTCGTTTCGTCCCAACGAATGATCTCATAATCCGGGCACTGCGTCTTCCAGCTCTCGATGCATTTTTTCTCGAGCTCGCTCATTTCATTGCCGCCAAACCAGCAATAATGGATCACTTTCGGAATCATAGCTTCTCTCTCAATCCCTTCGATACAAATCTCTGGTATAGACCTTCTCCCGCACATCGTCGAGCGCGGGCTCGGCACGGTTGGCCACGATGACGGCCGACATGCGCTTGAACTCCGCCAGCGACGCAATCACCGGCAGGCCGGCGAAGGAGGCCTCCTTGAGCGTCGGCTCATAGATCACGACGCTTGCACCCGCGCGGCGCAGCCGCTCGATGACGCCGCGAATGCTCGACTCGCGGAAGTTATCCGAATCGGCCTTCATCGTCAGACGGTACACGCCGATGACACCGCCCGCCGCCCGCTGCAGCACCATGCGGGCAATGTGATCCTTGCGCTCGTCATTGGCAGCGACGGAGGCGCTGATGATCTTATTGGGAATGTCGCCGAAATTCGCGACGAGCTGGCGCGTGTCCTTCGGCAGACAATAGCCGCCGTAGCCGAACGAAGGGTTGTTATAGTGCGCGCCAATGCGCGGGTCGAGGCACACGCCGTCGATGATCTGGCGTGTATCAAGCCCTTTGAGTTCACAATAGGTATCGAGCTCATTGAAATAGCTCACGCGCACGGCGAGGTACGTGTTGGCAAAGAGTTTGATCGCCTCGGCCTCCGCTGCATTTGGGTACAGCGTCGGGATATTTCCCTCCGCTGCGCCCTGCTGCAGCAGCGACGCAAACAAATGCGCGTCCGCCTCCGTCGCCGTGCCGCCATGCGGGCGACCGACCACAATACGGCTCGGGTGCAGGTTATCATACAGCGCCTTTCCCTCGCGCAGAAACTCCGGCGAGAACAGTAGCCGCTCACAGCCGAACCGGCCCACGACGCGCTCCGTATAGCCGACCGGCACTGTGGACTTGATGACCACAAGCGCGCCGGGATTGACCCGGCCGACGAGCGTCAGCACCGCCTCCACGGTCGAGGTGTTGAACAGGTGACGGTCAGGGTCATAGTCCGTCGGTGTGGCGATGATGACCACGTCGGCCGTGCGGTAAGCCTGCACGGCGTCCACGGTCGCCGTGAGCGTGAGCGGCTTCGTGCGCAGAAAGTCCGTGATCTCGGCGTCGACGATCGGCGAGACGCCGCGGTTGATGTTTTCGGCTTTGGCGGGGGTCGTGGTCACGGCGGTGACGGCGTTGTGCTGCGCGAGCAGCACCGCCTGCGCCAGACCGACATAGCCCACGCCGGCTACGGTGATGTTCATATCGTTTCTCCGGTTTCTTAAATGATCTCGGGGTAGTGCGATGTGTCTTTCCCCTGTGCGGTATCTATAACGAGCTGTGCCTCCATGCCGAAGCGCTTTTCGAGCGTCAAAAACTGCTCGATCGCCGTCCGGTGTGCGTTGGCGCGGATGCGCTGTGCACGCTGCGGGTCGTTGAGCAGCGCAATGAGCAGCTCCGCCGCCTCCGCTTCCGTATCATAGACGAGGCAGTTATTGCCGCGGTCGATGAACTCATCGACCGAGTGGTTGTTGTTCGTGAGCACGACGCTGCCCTCGCCCATGACTTCATAGAAAATATTCACGCGGTTCCACTCACCGGGCAGCAGCGTGGCAAGCGCATTGCGCGCATACTGCCGGCAGACGCTCTGCGGTTGGCTACCGGTCATGTGCACATAGTCCACAACGCCGTATTCCACCGCCGCATCCAGACACGCCCGGTACATGGCCTCGCTGCTTTTTTCGCCGACCAGATACAGATGGAACGGATAGCCGCGGCGGTGCAGCTCGCCAAGGATGCGCACACTGCGGTCCTGCCGCTTGACGTCGGCAATGCGGCCGATGTGCGACAGGCACAGCGGCTGAAATGCCTGCGGATAGTTCCCCTGCGCGTCCATATCCACGACCGGCTGCTGCGCCGGGATGTCGACTGCCGAGCGCCAGAAGTAAAATGCGAACTTCTTTCTGTCAACGCCCAGAATGTCGTAGAGCGCATCGGCGCGGCTGCCGTCATTCGTTGCCAGCAGGAAGTTTTTGCGGCTGCGCATCGACAGCGTGATATAGGTATAATCCTTCAGCGCCCGCAGCTGACGCCGCCAGCCGGAAGGGATCGTCTCGAGGACGTTTGCCATCTCCTGCGTGCCGAACTGCCGCAAAGCGCACGGAATGCCCATATGCGCCGCCGTCAGCACCCCCATATGGGAGCCTTCCGTCATGCCGTACACGAAATCATAATGCCGGGCACGCAGACATTGACGCGTTGCACGCGCCAGATGCAGCGGCAGCTCGAGCGTACCGAGCGCACCGCGGTACCTCGGCCGGATCTGGATCAGATTCTCGCGCCGGAAATGTGCGCTCTCCACGACCGTTTTCGGCTCGGACGAATAGAGCAGCAGATCGATCGTGCAGCCGCGCGCAAGCAGCATCTTAAACGGGTAGTAAAATGCCGGCAGCCCGGAGAGCGTCTCGTCGTGCATACCGCCGAGGATCGTCTCCACGGCGGGGTTGTCCATGGTGATGTATAAGATTCTCATAGTTTCCCTTTCTTGCAGCGGATATCCGGCCGTAGCCTTACCGCCGGACTGCCGAATTTGCGTCAGCTCCGGTATCCCTCCACACGAACAGCGCCTGCAGGCGCACCCCGTTGCGTCTGGCGCAGCAGGATAGAAGCGCCGCCAGGATCAGCGGGATATAAATGTAATAATCCAAGCTCTCAAAGCACGTACGCAGCAGACCACATACCAAAAAGGACAGCGAGATCGCTCCGGCCGACTCAAAAACACAGGACAGAAAAAACAGGATCAGGATCACGAGCCCTACCATGCCGATCGATATCAGGAAATTCGTATACACAAAATGCGAAAGAAGCTCTCCGGTCTTCAGAAAGCTCTCCTCATAGGTGAAGCCGCAGCCGAATATTTTTCCAAACAGATCCGCATTCTGATATGTCCGCAGTGCGCGGCGAATGCCCTCGTCACGACCGGAAGTGCTCTCTCCGTCTACGATCCTGCTCATGGAGCTGTTTTTGATCAGAAAATAGAGCACGATCACCATAATGACCGTAAGCAGGATGCACCGGTAATATCTCGCACGGTCAACCCGCCGGATCTCCGAAAACTTTCCGTAAAGCGAGATCAGGCTGCCCAAGACCGCGCAAAGAAACGCACCTCTGCATTGGCTGTACAACAGCGCATATACAACAAAGCTCATGCCGATCAGCGTGAAAGAGCGCTGAGAACGCTTCCCGTAAATAAGGTAATTGAGGCCCAGGATCGTGCCGATTGCGTAGCAATATGCGTTGGTGTTCCGATTATATTGCGTATGAAACAGTTTGACATGGTCGGTATTGGCGACCGTAAAGTCCATGAAAGGATTGCTGAACGTCAAAATCACCGCGCAAACGACCGCGGCAAAAAAGCACGTAAACACGATCAGCTTTGTCTCCCGCACGTTCCATGCAGCGGCAACGACCGCTGCATACATCAGTGCAAACAATGCCGCTGCACCGCCGCCGAGCAGATTTCCCGTTTGCAGCCCTGTCATTACAGCAGCTGCCAGACAGTAGATCGCCAAAGCAACGGAAAGCACAGCCGATCTCGAGCGCACTGCCCCCTCTCTAAGCAGCTTCGGCAGCAGCGCAAGGATCAGAATCGGGCGAAAAATCTGCGACATACCGCCCGGAAACAATTGCATCGGCGCTCTGGCCAAAACAATGAAAAACGAAACGCAAACAGCCACGCAGCCAAAGGAGACCGTCTGCGGCCGATCCCATATGCAATTGTTGCTTTCCAGACGGTCCATGTGTGCTCACATCGCTTCCCTCAAATATGGTCCGGCTCTTCCAGCCGGCACAGCTCAGACATATTTAGGCTCTGCATACCGTATCTGTCCCGCTGCTTTTGATAACACGCCAGAAATCGCTCCAACTGGCGAAAATTGATCTCTGTATACTCTGTGAAATTATGCGGATGCCAGTACGTATGGTACACCTCTCCACGCTTTGCCGCACGCCGCAGATCCCGCTTATAATGCTGCAGTTTCCACGCCTCCAGCAGCCGGTATTGCGGCCGGTACGGCTTATAGAAGCGGCTGTTGCGGACATTGTATCGACCATCCTGCATGATTTCGGCGCGATCATAGCTGCAATGCTGCAGCGGCAGATAGTGATCTGCATACCACACAACTCTGCCGAGACGCGGGTATTTTAAGGACAGGCTCTTGATCCATCCGCGTTCTTCTCCGCGGAAGATCAGTGGAGACACGCTATCCATCGCACGCAGATATGTCTCCCGGAGCTGATTGCGCGGAAACACCGCTGCGTGAATCTCGTATCCGTTATCTTCTGCAATCTGCATAGCCGCGCGGATCTCCGCCGCAAACGCCTCCGGGGTACTGTCGGCATTGCTGCAATAGTAATGCGAATACGTATGTGTACCGATCTCCTGCCCGGGCGTTGCAGCAACTTTATGTATCAGCTCCGGCGCATACAGGATCTCTCGCGGGCATTTTTTTGCACCGTCCGGCTGTCCAATACCGAGCTTGTCAAGCATCCGCGCCGTCTGCGGAGCGGCCGGCTTCGGCAAGTAGCGCAGAAACTCCGCGTCATCATGAGCCATCATACCGCCGACCGTCGCCCACGTTGCATGGACGCCATACGTCTCAAATAACTTCAGCAAACGCGGCACGACCTCGTGCACACGACGCATTGCCGGTGCTGAATTCAAGGGCTCTAATACGTCCGCCATCCCCCAAAACATCTCAAAATCCAATGAAATGACCAGTGTTCCCGGCTTCTTTTGTGCGTGCTTGCTCATGTACAGCCTCCCATTTCCCCGCAATAGATCTCGCAGAGCGTCTGTGCCACGCTCTGAATATCGTACAGTGCTTTGACCGTCTCGGCGCTGCGGCCATCCGTTTCACGCGCCGGTGCGGATAAGACCGCCTCCGCCCATACGGTGTCCGGCGCGCGCAGCGGCAGATACGTCACGCGGCCGGAAGCATTCGTCTCCTCCGGCACAACGTCGGAAGCAACGCAGGCAAGCCCGCTCGCCTGTGCCTCGACCACCGCCATGCCAAAGCCCTCATAACGCGACGGAAACAAGAACACATCCATCGCCTGATAGGCACGCTCCACATCCTGCATTGCCCCGGCAAACACGACCCGGTCGGCGATCTCCAGTTTCTGCGCCATCCGGCGCACATCTGCCTCCAGCTCACCGTCACCGACGAGCAGCAGTGCCGCATCCTGCCGCCTGCGGCAGAGCGCTGCAAAGACACGGAGTATCTTTTCATGATTCTTCGCCGCCGTAAAATGTCCGACATGGCCAACCACAAACCGCCCATCGAGCCCATAGGCCGCACGCATTTCGCTGCGCACCTCCGCTCGAAAAGCGAAGCGATCACAGTCGATCCCGTCTGGAAGGACATGACAGCGTGCGTCACGCATCGCCGCATCGCCGAACACGTAGCGGCAAGCTTTCTCTGAGCAGCCGAGCAGCAGTGTCGCATACCGCCAGATCAAAAGCCGCATCCCCCGCTCATATGCCAGCCGCGGCAAGCTGCGGGACTCACCCGTGTGCGCATTGTGCGCGTGGGCGATGCGCACCGGTACCCCCGCGCTTTGCCGCACGCAGTACAAGTCCGGAATAGAAGAACACATGGCTGTGCACCACCGCGAACGGGCCACTGTCTTGGAGTACATCCTGTAAATTGTCAATCAGGCTGTGTGCAGGATCAAAATAAAAGATCCGGCCGCCCATGGCGAGCACTTGCTCATCAAAAAGTCCGGTTTTCCCGGACGTCATGGCAAAATCGAACTGGAATCGTGTCCGGTCGATATGTCGATACACGTTCATAACAAAATTGGACACGCCGCCGGAATCGAGCGCGCCAAACACGTGCAGGACACGAATCGGCTCTGTCATACGCCAGCACCTTCGGCAGCGGCCGCAAAGGCCGCATAAAATTGTGTGCGCTTGCGCGCAAGCGTCTCTTTTTCAAACGCCTGTGCGGCCGCGAAATTGTGCTCCGCCATCGCCGCCATCCGCTCCGGCGTGCAGGCGTCCAGCAGGCGCACGATCCCGCGCACGTCCTTCTTGGCAAAAATGCAGGCGTCACCCAGCAGCTCCGGCATGCCTCCGGTGTGCGCGGCAAAAGCCGGCAGACCGCGGCTCATCGCCTCGATGAGCGCACGCGGCATCGCCTCGACTGTACTCGGCTGAATATACAGGTCCAGCCCGTCAAGCCACGGGAAAACCGCATCGTGCGGCAGACTGCCCTCGAATATGACCTGCTCGGCCACGCCCAACCGCCGTGCCAGTTCCCGGAGCGCAGCCGGATCACCGCCGCCAGCCAGATGATATTCCACATCCGTCCGACCGGCCGCCTTCATCTGCGCCAGCGCCTCGATCACATACCGCTGCCCCTTAAAGGCCACGTTCACCGCCGCAGCCGTGCCCAGAACAAGTTTGCCGGAATGCGTGCAGATCTTTTCCAGCCGGCGCGCCAGCACGGCGGCATCTGCCGGCGCAAGCTCCACGTCCGAAACAGCGGCCGAGATCCCGCGCGTGGGATACCGGCGCTGCAAAAATGCATTCGTCACATACACCGCATACGGCGCGTGGCGCATACACCAGCGCATACGCAGCCATGCGCCCGGTGCAAGCACCTTTCCGCGCAGACTGTGGTGCGTCAGGCTGTCCCACGGGCAGCCGACGGCCTCGGCCAGAAACGGCTTTCCGATCCGGCGGCAAAAGCGCGCCGCGATCGTGCCGGCGTCCGACGGTACGCGAACGATGACCGCGCGCTCCGGTGTGATATTGCGTGTGATGATCTGCCGGATCTCCCGGTAGCGCCGAAGGCTCAAAAATGCACGCAGGCTCTCACGCCGGTCCGGATAGAACACGACGCGAATGCGCGCATCGGTCAGCCGGTTCATCCGGGCGAGCGTCTGCACATCGTCGGGGCTGACAGGCGCTCTGCGCATAACGAGCGTGAGCGTGTCAAACTGAGCGAGATAGCGGTCAAAGATCTCCTGAGAGAACGCACTTCCGGTATAATAATTTCCGTCGCGGTCGCAGGCGATCTTGTCATCATACACATACAGCAGGTCCATTGTTGCTCCTCACAGCAGCGCCGCGACCGTCTCGGCCACAACTGCCTTTTTGTTAAAATTGCGCGCGATCCAATCGTGCGATGCCGCGCCCATCGCCGTCCGCTGCGCGGGGGGCAGCTCGAGAAACCGCCGAATCGCGGCATAGAGCGCGTCCGCATCGCGCGCGGGGCACAGATACCCGCTCACACCGGGCTCGACCGCCTCGCGGCAGCCGGGGATATCGCTCGTGATGAGCGGACGGCCGGAGGCGGCAGCCTCCAGCAGCACGTTGGACATCCCCTCGTGATACGACGGCAGCACGACGCAGTCCGCCATGGCGTAAAAGCGCTTCATGTCCGACTGATAGCCGTGGTACTTGACCACGCCAGTCTGCTCCAGCTCGTCCATAAGGGGCTTGTAGCCTTCCTCAAACGAGCCGACGATGTGAAACTCCACACTGTCGCCATACGTCTGCTTCATCCGCTTTGCGGCGGCAAACAGCTCGTCCACGCCCTTTTCGTGCATGACGCGCCCGACGAAGAGAAAGCGCACCGTCCCCTCCTGCGGATAGGGCTGGCAGGGGTAATCCTCCAGATTGACGCCCGCGCCATGGAGCACAACATCGCGCCCGCGCGGGACAACACCGGTGGCTGCAAGGGTGTCGCGGTTTCCAGCGTTTTCGAAAAACACGACCTTTGCCCCCGCCAGCACCGGCTTGTAGAGCGTCAAAACAAACCGCTTGAGCCAGCCGCCGTTTTCGATCGCGCTGCCGAGACCGGTGATGTTGACGGCATAAGGAATGTGCAGTTCCCGGCAGGCAAGGCCGCCGTAAATATTTGGCTTGATGGTGTAGGTCAGCACCAGATCCGGGCGAAGCAGCTTCAAGATCGCGCGGTACTGCCCCAGGAGCTTTGCATCGCGCGCAGGGTTCATGCCGCGCCGGTCGATGGGCGTGTCAATAAAGCGGCAGCCAAGCTGCACAAGCTCCGAAATGAAACCGCCGTCCGGCAAAGAGATATACACCTCGTGTCCTGCACCCAAAAGCGCTGCAAGCAAGTCCTTTCGAAAGCGATACAGGCCAACATCGTTGTTGGCAAGCACCAGAATCCGCTTATTTGATTTTTCTCGCAGGGATTCCGACATAGGTTCCGCTCTCCTTGATATCACGAACCACCACCGCGCCCGCGCCGATCGTGCAGTGGTCACAAATGCTTATGTTATTGCTGATGGCCGCTCCGATACCGATCCAAGTGTGGTTTCCGACCGACACCGTTCCGCCAAGCCTCGCGCCGACGGAAATGTGGGCAAAGCTGCCGATGTGGTTGTCGTGCTCCACGACTGCCGCCGTGTTGACGATGCTATGCTCTCCGACATAGGCAGACGGATTGATTGCAGCATTTGCCATAATGACACTGCCCACGCCGATTTTTGTATCCAATGCAGAAATGACCGCAGACGGGTGGATTGCCGTGTACCAGCGTACACCGTCAAGCTGACGCGCAACCTTTTCACGAACGCCAGAATTTCCAATCCCCACCACAAAGGACGCTTCCGGGTATCTTGCGTAATCCGCAACCTTTCCCAGCACGGGAATGCCTGCGATCTCAGACGGGAGCGCCTCATTGTCGTCCAAAAAGCCCAGCAGCGTATCGCCGCTTCTTCGAACGATATCTGCAACAACTTTACCGTGACCGCTGGCACCGATCACTATGACCCGTTCATTCATTGGTCATCGCTCCCGTTCCCGTAAATGCCTCCATCGTCGCGCTGCCCTCGGCGCTGATGCCCTCCCGGCTGAGGACGCACTGGATCGTCATGAGCACAATCTTTGCATCCAGCGCGAAGCTGATGTGATCCACATAGTCTACATCATAGGCAAAGCGCTCCGCCCACGACGTCAGGTTGCGCCCGTTGACCTGCGCAAGGCCGGTCAGTCCGGGGCGCACGGCATGGCGGCGGCGCTCCTCTGCGGTGTAATACGGCAGGTACTTGACCAGCAGCGGGCGCGGTCCGACGATCGACATATCGCCGCGCAGGATGTTCCACAACTCCGGCAGCTCGTCGAGCGACGTGCTGCGCAGGCGGCGGCCAAACGGCGTGAGCCGCTGCGCATCCGGCAGCAGCTCACCGTCCGCACCGCGTGCATCCGTCATGGTGCGGAATTTGTACAGTTTGAAAATCTGCTCGTCCTTGCCCGGACGCTCCTGACAGAAAATCACCGGACTGCCGAGCTTTTGGCGCACGAGCAGTGCCGTCACGCCCATGACCGGCGAGAGCACCGCGAGCGCGCAGCCGGAGAGCGCCACGTCGAGCGCGCGCTTGACATAGGTCTCATAGATTCGTCCCATCGTTTCCTCCGCTCAAAACAGGCCGCGAATGACGGCGCAGACCTGCGCCTGCTGCTCGGGCGTCATCTTCGTGTCGCTCGGCAGGCAGACGCCGCGTGCGAAAACGTCCTCGGCAACGGAGCGCTCCGCCGTCCGGACGAACGCACAATCCTGAAACACCGGCTGCAGATGCATGGGCTTCCAGATATGACGCGCCTCGATGTTGTGCTCAGCCAGCGCCGCGATGATCTGCGCCGGGGTGACACCGCAGTCCGGCGCGAGCAGTGCCGCCGTGAGCCAGCGGTTACTGCGCACGCCCTCCGGCTCGTCCGGGAACTGCAGCGGCAGATCCGCCAGCGCCTCCCGATAGCGGGCATGGATGGCGCGCTTTTGCGCCACGCGCTGCTCGAGCACCTCCATCTGTCCGCGGCCGATGCCGGCGCAGATGTTGCTCATGCGATAGTTGTAACCAAGCTCGGTATGCTCGTACCACGCGACCGGTTCACGCGCCTGCGTGGCCATCTTCAGCGCGTGCTGCGCGTCCTTCTCGTCCTGACAGACGAGCGCGCCGCCGCCGGAAGTCGTGATGATCTTGTTGCCGTTGAACGACAGCACGCCGTAGTGTCCGAACGTGCCGCATTTCTGCCCGTGGTACACGGAGCCCAGCGCCTCGGCCGCATCCTCGATGAGCGTGATCCCGTGCGCGTCGCACACGGCGCGGATGGCGTCGAGCTTGCCGGGCAGGCCGTACAGATGCACGGCGATGAGCGCCTTCGGCACACCGAAGCGCGCGATGGCCGCCTCGATGGTCTCGGGGTCGAGATTCCAGGTGTCGGGCTCGGAGTCGAGAAACACAGGCTCGCCGCCCTCATAGACGATCGGGTTTGCCGAGGCCGAAAACGTCAGGCTCTGGCAAAAGACCCGGTCGCCACGCTGCACGCCCGCAAGCCGCACCGCCAGATGCAGCGCCGCCGTACCGGCGGACAGCGCCGTGACACAGCCCGCACCGAGATACTGCTGCAGATCCTGCTCGAAGCCCGTGACGTTTGCGCCGAGCGGCGCGATCCAGTTTGTATCGAACGCCAGATCCACATACCGGCGCTCACTGCCGCCCATATGCGGCGAGGCAAGATAGATTCGCTCAGACATCATGACATCTCCTTTTCATCCAACCGTGACCTTCTCCGACCGGGTCTGCCCGTCCGGCGCGTGGAACGTCGGCACCATTTCGCGGAGCTTTGCGCGCAGCGCGGACTCATTCGTCTCCGGGATGGCGCGCAGGAGCATCAGGTCCTCCTCAAAGGCCGCGGGGTCGAACGCGATCTCGTGGCCGATATAGATCAGATCATTTTTCGTTTTCTGCATGCCCTCGCCGCTGAGCAGCAGCTCCTCATAGAGCTTCTCGCCCGGGCGCAGGCCGGTATACTCGATGGGAATGTCGACATCCGGTTCAAAACCGGACAGGCGGATCATGTTGCGTGCCAGATCGTCGATGCGCACCGGCTCGCCCATGTCGAGCACGAAGATCTCCCCGCCGCGGGCATACGCCCCCGCCTGAAAGATGAGCTGCACGGCCTCGGGAATGGTCATGAAATAGCGGATGACGCGCTTGTCCGTGACCGTGACGGGGCCGCCGGCCTTGATCTGCTTGCGGAAGAGCGGAATGACGCTGCCGGCCGAGCCGAGCACGTTGCCGAAGCGCACGGCCACATACTCGGTGGCCGAACGGTCGTTCATCATCTGCACGATCATCTCGCACAGGCGCTTGGACGCACCCATGACGTTCGTGGGATTGACGGCCTTGTCCGTCGAGATGAGGATGAACCGCTGCGTGCCGTACAGGTCCGCCGCCTGCGCAACGTTATAGGTGCCGAACACGTTGTTCTTGATGGCCTCAAACGGCGAATTTTCCATGAGCGGCACGTGCTTGTGCGCCGCCGCGTGGCAGACAACGTCGGGCCGGTAGCGGTCAAAGACCTGCATGACACGCTGCCGGTCGCGCACGGAGCCGATGAGCACGACGAGGTCCAGCTCCGGGTGCGTGCGCCGCAGCTCCATCTGGATGTCGTAGGCGTTGTTCTCATAGATATCGAAAATGACGAGACGCCGCGGCCGCTGCGCCGCCGCCTGCCGGCAGAGCTCGCTGCCGATGCTGCCGCCGCCGCCCGTGACGAGGACGGTCTTGCCGGTGATGTAAGCGGCGACCTCGTGAAGGTCGACCTTCACTGTCTCGCGGCCGAGCAGGTCCTCAATGTCCACCTCGCGAATCTGCTCGATGCGCACCTCGCCGTTGGCGAGCTGGCAGATGCCGGGCAGCGTGCGCAGAGTGCAGGACGTATTGTGACAGTAGTTGAGGATCTGGAGCTTCTCCTGCCGGGACGCCGAGGGAATGGCAAGGACGATCTCGTCGACGCGGTACTTTTCCGCCATGGCGGGGATGACGTCCCGCCCGCCGACGATCTTTACGCCGCGCAGGTAGCTGCCGTATTTCTCCGGCGCGTCGTCGATGATGCACACGACCTTGTTCTCCGAGCGCGGGCTGGTCTGAAACTCGCGCAGTGCTATGGCGCCGGCCTGACCGCCGCCGATGAGCATGGTGCGCTTTTCGCCCCGGCTGCGCAGCCCGGCGCGCGTGCGCCGCACGCCCCGGTAGGCAAAGCGCAGCGACCCGCACAGCAGGCACAAAATGAGCATGTACATGACCGGAAAGCTGCGCGGCATGGCCAGCTGCAGCATGAACATGCCGACCATATACGTCACGGACGAAAACAGGCAGCCCATGGCGATGCGGAGCAGCTCCGGCACGCTGGCAAACTCCCACAGGCTGTTATACAGATTCAGGATGCGGAAGATCACGATCGTGCACACGGTGTTGATGCCGGCATAGACCAGCATGTCGTGCAAAAACGCCGTGGCACGCAGCTGCCCGAGATCAAACTCAAAGCGTATGTAGAGCGCCAGGAACGCCGACAGATTGATCAAAATCAGATCCGCCAGCACAAGGCAGGTCACGCGCAGCGTTTTCTGGGCGCTGTGCGGCCGTTTGATTTCTTTCATCGTATCCCCCCACCAGCGCAGGATCAGTCCGCGCCGTTTTTTCCTCTTCGTTCTCCGTAACCATAGCCATAGCCGTAACCGTAGCCATAGCCATAGCCATAGCCGTAACCATACCCGTAGCCGGAGCGGCCGCTGCGGCGGCAGGCATTGAGCGCATAGCCGAGCACGGGCACACCGTACTCATCGAGCGCGGCGAGACTGTTGACAACGCTGGCGCGGCTGGAAAAGTTCTGCCGCACGACCAGCAGCGCACAGTCCGCTGCGGCGCCCGCTTCCATCGCGTCCGTCATGAGCGAGCACGGCGGCGTGTCGAGCACGATGAAGTCATAGGTCTCGCGCATCGTGTTCATCAGCGCGCGGAATGCCTCGCCGCCGAGCAGCTCCGTCTGCGTGCCGGCATGCCGGCCGGCAAAGATGACGTCCGGCTTGTCCTTGCCGAGCGCGGTCACGATCTGGCCCGGTTTGGCCGCGCCGGCCAGATACTCCGTCAGGCCCGCCTGCACGGGGCGGCCGGCCAGCTTCTGCACGGACGGATTGCGCAGATCGCAGTCCACCAGCAGGGCGCGGCGGCCGTGGCGCGCAAACGACAGCGCGAGCTGATATGAGACCGTGGTCTTACCCTCGCCCGGGATCGCGCTGGAGACCAGCAGCGTGCGATAATCATGGCGCTGCATGGACTTGTCGATGCGCATGGCAACGATGCGCATCGACTCACAGTAGGCACTGCTGCGTGCCATCTCCTCCGGCAGGGCCGCCGCTGTGGTGCGGCTGCGCTTTTTCACGCGCACGGCCGGCAGCGCGCCGAGATAGCGCGCGCTCGTCACCTGCTGCAGGTCGTCGCGGCTCATGACCGTCACGCGCGCACGACCGGACAAATACAGCAGCAGCAAACTCAGCAGCACACCAATGACCGCGCCACGTATGAGCGGTTGACGCCACGAAAACGGATTCGACGGCTGGGCCGGCACGCCGGTCTGATCCATCATGACCAGCTCCGTCGGCCCGACGACCAGCTCCGCCACGTCCGGGTAATGCGCGATGACCGACTGCAGCACGTCGTAGCACTGCTGTGCATCGCTACCGGTCACGCTCAGGGTGCACAGGTTCGTGCCCTCCTCCGACGATGCGGAAATCGCGGGTAGAGCCGCTAGCCCGGTGTCCGTGCGCACGGCGCTGTCGAGCAGGCCGCTTGTGAGAATGTAAGGAAACGTCTTTGCCATCTGCGCCGCCGTTGCCGTGCTGGCGGCGCTGCCGGACTGCGCCGCGCCGCCGACATTGACGAGAAACGTCATCGAGGCCATATACTGCGGCCGGTAGCTCAGGCGGGCATAGCCGCCGAACGCGGCGGCGCACAGCACGATCAGCATCAGGCACAGCCACCACAGGCGGCGGAGGCTGCGCGCAAACAGGCCCAGCAGATCCGCGACCTCGACGGTATGCTCTTGTCTCTGTTCATTCATGACTCTCCCTCCGTCCGCGCGCCGTAGCCATAGCCGTAATCATAGCCATAACCGTAACCGTAGCTCTGCCGGTCGCCGATGGACGCAGCATAGGCGTTGTTGAACACGCAGCCGAGCACCTCGGCGTCCGACCGGCGCAGCACGTCGATGCAGTCGTTGAGCGCGCGCACCGGGGCCTGATCCTGCCGGACAACGAGAATGGCCGCGTCCACCAGATCGGCGATACATTCGGCGTCACCGCCGGCGCTCATCGGCGGTGTATCGATGATGATGATGTCCATGCGCTCGCGCATCTGCGCAAGCAGGTCGCGCAGCCGGTCGCTGCCGAGCAGGTCGGCGGCGCTGCCTGCGCCTTTGCGGCTGAGAATGGTGTCGATCCCGCGGGCCGCATCGTGGCGGATCAGTGCATCCGCGGACCCGCCCTTGGCGAGGTAAATCTCCAGCGGGAAAAACTTCTCCTGCTGGCAGTCGAGCAGCTTATAAAGCGCGGGCTTTTTCAGGTCGAGGTCGATGAGCAGCACGTTCTTATGCCGCCGGGCCATGGCCAGCGCCAGGTTGACGGCCACCGTGCTCTTACCCTCATCCTCGAGCAGGGACGTGACCATGACGGTCTTGCCCTGCGCGCGGCGCAGCAGATAATCCACGCGTGTGCGCAGCCGCTTGAACGTTTCGACAAAGGCGAAGCCCGTCGTCGGGTTCGTGATGAGGATGCTCGTCTTACGGTTGCGGAACCGCAGTTGGGCGCGCAGCGTTTTGTACTTTTTCTCATGGCGCACCGTCGCCAGCAGGCGCGTGTCGAGCTTTTGCTCGACGTCCGCCTCGCACTTGACCGTGTCGCGCAGATACACGCGCACCGCCAGATACACGACCGCCGCAAGTGCCGCCGCGAGACCGCTGAGTTCGGCGATGCGCATCGCGCCGGAGCCGTTCGACGGCGCGACCGGCACCGTCGGCCGGCGCAGCACATCCAGCGCCACGTCGCCGAGGAGCTTGCCCGCCTGCTCATTATAATTGTGCAGGATGCTCTGCGTGATGCGGTAAGCATCGCGCGGCGTGTGCGCCGAGACCGTCATCGTCAGCAGGTTCGTCTCCTGAATCTGCTTGGCCTGGATCGTACCATTGACCGTGCCGATGTCGTTGGTGATGCACTTGCGCATCACGTCGCCCTCAAAAAACGTCGAGAGAGTGTCCGCCATGCTCGTTGCGGTGCTGAGATTCGCGTACACCGTGCCGCCGTTGCGCACCGAGACCACGAACGTCGTCTGCGTCTGGTACACGGGACGGTAGAGCAGCGTGGCGGCAATGTAGCCGCAGGCAGCGATCGTGGCGGCAAACATCAGGATCAGCCCCAGCCTGCGCCACAGCTCACGCGCAATCAGCAGCAGCGGGACGTGCTGTCCCGGCTGTGCGGAGGTCTGCGTTTTCTGTTCGTCCATGGATCCACCGCCTCTCATTCCACCACGACGATCTGCCGCGTGTGGCTCTCGGTATTGCCGCTGCGGTACGAGAAAACCACCTCGTACACGCCGGGCACCTGCGTATTCACGGCCGAATCCGCCGTGACGCCATTCTTGCTGTCGCCGCCGTTGACACCGGAAACATAATCCAGCGGCGCATAGCTGCTGCCGGCCGGAAGATAAATCAGATACTGTGTGAGCGTGATACGCGCGGGGTTGACGTCCCCGGCCGTGACCTCAACCGTCACGGGCACCGTCGCCGTATCGCCGAGGCTGTTGGTAACGCGCAGCTCCGCCGTGTGCGTGCCGGCAATGGCCAGCGAGCTGCCGTCGGTCAGCGCGATCTTGATGCGGCCGGAGAGGTCGCCGTCGATGCTGTCGCTCGCGGTGACATAGGTCGACAGGACGCGGCTGCCGCCCGTGCGGCAGACCAGCGGCTGCGAGAGTGCGAAGCGCGGCGGCGTGTAGTCCGTGTAGCGCACGGCACGCGTCGCCTTCGTCACGTGGCGGTCAGAATCGAAGGCCGCATACGTGACCCGCACCGTACCGTCGTCATTGCGGCCGGAGACGCCCTCAACAAGCAGCGACGCCGTAACGTCGCCGTCCTCGGCGTCCGTCGCCGTGACGCCGGCGAGCAGCGCCGCATCGTCCGCGCCGGTGGGCACCTCGAGCACATCGGCATCAAACGTGATCTCCGGCGCGGCGCCGCCATACGCTACCGCCTGATAAATGCGCGTGCCCAGCATGCCGAGGATCGACAGCGCGAGCGCGACCGCCAGGATCACAGAAGTCAGTTTCTTCACAAAAACACCTCTCTACTTGCTTCAGAAAAACGGCCGGAACCGGCCCTCCGGCAGCGGCTCGCTGCGCAGAATACGCCCCGGATTGTCCTCAAGCAGGCAGCGCGCCAGCTCCTCGGAGTAGCGCTCAGCCAGATAGTCCCACGCGCCGGCCAGATCCGGCGTGCGCACATCGGGGCCGTGCGCATCGCTCGCCACGCAGCCGACCAGCCCGCGCTCGAGCATGGCCGCGGCCAGGGCCTGCGCCCCGCGGCCGAAGCGGCCGAACAGGCTGCCCTTGTTCACCTGCAGCACGATGCCGCGGTTGGCCCAGTCAAACAGATAGTTGGGCATGCGCTGCAGGCCGTAATACCGCTCCGGGTGCGCGACGACCGGCCAGTATCCGTCCGCGAGCAGCGCATCCAGCAGGCGCTCGATGCGCAGCGGGTCCTCGTGGAAGCCAAACTCGATGAGCAGATAACGCCCGCCGCCCAGCGTGAGCAGCCGTCCGTCGTGCAGGAGCTGCAGCACATCGCCCGTGCCGAAGATCTCCATGCCGAGCGAGAGCTCGAGCGGGATGCCCGCCTCGTGCACGGCCGTGCACAGGCAGTCAAAGCGTACCTGCAGCGCCGGCGAGGCATAGTTTTCAAACGCGCCGCGCTGGTTGCTGTGCGGCGTGGCGACCAGATGCGTCACGCCCGATTCCGCCGCCACGGCGGCCATCAGCACCGACGTCTCCAGATCCGGCGACCCGTCATCCAGGCCCGGAAGAATATGTGTGTGCAGATCAATCACAGACGTTCCTCACTAAAAATGCTCCAGCGCCCCGATTTCATGCAGAGACTGCAAAAAATTCTCCGCGTCGGCGCGGGCCGTGGCATCGTCTACGTCGTACTCGGCCGTGATGCGCGCTGCGATCGTGTCGAGCGTGCAGTCATCGGCAAGCTGCTGCCAGATAAACGCGCCCAGTTCGTTGAGCGTGACCAGGCCGCTGAGCTGCCGCGCCGCCGCGCCGGTCGGGATCAGGATTGTCTCCCCGGCGATGGTGCGCAGCAGATAATCTTTGGATCTGCGCATGGTTCATTCCTCCATTTTTATCTCAGATGCGGCCGCAGACGGCCGTAAACATGCAGGATGCGCTGCCGCCGGCCGATCACGCACAGCCAGGGGCCGGAAAACAGCGCCCACAGGGGCGTGCCCGGCTTTTCCAGCCGCCCCTTGCGGCGCACCGCCGTTACATACGCGAACACGCACGACGCCGGCAGCGGCCCTTCGCGCACATCCTGCGCGTCGCCCACAAACCAGAACTGCCCGCCGCGCGCGCGGCAGATGCGGTGCAGCACATATTGCCCGTCGGCACGACGGTAAAACGCGATATCGCCCCGGCGGAGCGGCCGGTCGGGCGCGCGCAGATATACCGTATCGCGCCCCGGCGCGAGAAACGGGCGCATGCTCCCGCCCGAGACCACGAGCGGCAGCTCCGCACCGTCGGCAAGAGCGCTGCGGTAGTCGCGCATGAGCGATTCCGTATCTACAACGCGCATGCTGCCATCTCCTCCGTCAGGCGCGTGCCGCGCAGGGTGTAGCGGCGCGGGCAGCGCTCGGCCGTGGCTGCACGGTGCGTGATGAGCACGCACGTCTGCACGCGGCCGCTGTGCATGAGATTTTCGAGCATGCGCTGCTCGGTGGCCTCGTCGAGCGCGCTGGTGGCCTCGTCGAGCAGCAGCACCGGTGCGCCGCGCAGCACGGCGCGGGCCACGGCAATGCGCTGCGCCTGCCCCTCGGACAGGCCGTGACCGAGCTCGCCCGTGCGGGCATAGATGCCGTCCGGCAGCTGGCGCACAAAGTCATAGGCGCAGGCGGTCTCGAGCGCGGCGATGAGCTCCGCATCCGTCGCCTCCGGGCGCACCATGCGCAGATTGTCCGCGATCGTGCCGGCAAAGACGGTGTTGCCCTGCGGTACATAGCTGAACGCCGCGCGCGTGGCGGCCGAGACCGGCAGGCACTGCCCGTCCGCCCCGGCGAGGCAGACGCTGCCGTCCTCCGGCCGGACAAGGCCGAGCATGAGGCGGATCATCGTGGTCTTGCCCTCGCCGGACGCGCCGGTGAGCGCCACGACCTCGCCCGGGCAGGCGCGAAAGTCCACATGCTCGAGCACCGGCTCGCCGCCGGGATAGGCGAAGGTCACGTCCCGCAGCTCCACCGTGCATGCGTCCGGGACCGGCGCCGTCTCGCGCGCGCCGGGCTCCTCCGGCAGATCGGCAACGGCCATGAGCCGGCCGGCGGACGTCGTGATGGAAATGGCGGTCGGCACAAGACCGATGAGCGACGAAAACGCGCTGCGCAGCATGGTCGTCAGCTGCAGGAACATCATCATCGCGCCGTAAGAGATCGCGTGCGTCCACAGCCGGTAAACGCCCCAGCCGAAGCAGCCGGCCGAGACGAGCAGGCCGACGATCGACATCACGAACCCGGCAATGACCGAAAAGCGATTGTAGTCCAGGTACGTCTCGCGGTATTTCCCCTGCATGGCGCACATCCGGTCACGAAAGCCGTCCATGATGCCGAACGCCTTGATGGACGTGAGGTTGCGCAGCGAATCCTCGTGAAACGACATGACCTCGCTGCTGATATCCTTCATGCGGCGGTTATAGCTGCGCATCCGGCGCACGAGCGTGCGCGAGCACAGCACGGACAGCGGCGCGCCGATGAGCGCAATGAGCGCCATGACGGGATCGTAGCACAGGATGATCATCAGCGAACCGAGAAACTGCACCGCCGCCGTCACGAAACTCGGCAGCAGACCCGTCACGCCGCCGGACACGCTGGTGACGTCGGTATTGAGGCGGTTGAGCAGGTCGCCGGAGCGAAACTGCTCGAGCGAGGCCCAGTCGGTGCGCAGCATGCGGTCATAGACCTCGGCCTGGATGCCGTTTTGCACGCGGATGTTGATAACGGCCGCGATGCGTGAGGCGGCCGCCTGCATGGCGGCGCTGCCGAGCAGCATGCCGGCCATCCAGGCCGCGGCCGTGAAGATTGCCCCGGTCTGAAAGCCGGTGACAACGTCGATGAGCGTTTTCATGGCCACGCTCGACAGCAGCGACAGCGCCGTGCCGAGGATGCCGAGCAGAATATGGATGCCGACGACGGCGCGGTAGCGGCGGATGTAGGTGAACATCCACTTTGCCTCCCGCCACATCTCACGCAGAGAACCGTCGCGCACCTTTTGTCGGATTTTCCCCGTCATGGCCATACGTCTCGTCCCGTCCCGCGGATTTGCCCGGTCCCTCCCGGAATACAGGCATAGTCATACAGAATGTATTGTAACACAATTCGGCGGTTTTCCACAATATCCGATTGATACATCTTTTCTGGAATACGCGGTTATTTTTGCGCTTTTTTGTAAAAAAGCGGCCGGAGCGA
>OLXH01000160.1_pt1 | contig 36346 bp, 25 predicted proteins | sample 1673391 | NCBI WGS metagenome assembly OLXH01 (sample SAMEA103958110, study PRJEB25191) | human gut metagenome | reverse complement strand
TTGGCATTGATATCGGCGGCAGTAGCGTCAAGCTGGCCTACTTCGCCGGCAGTACGCTGAAAAAGGCCGCCATGGCCCCCCTGCCGGACAACATGGTGGCTGACGGCAGGATCCTGTCCATGGACGCCATGGCGGACTTCCTCCGCCAGGCCGCCCGGGACAACGGCATTCCCCTGACCAACGCCGCCGTGGTCCTGCCCTCCACCGAGGTCTTTACCCGCGAGCTGACTATGCCCGCCATGACGGAGCAGCAGCTGCGCTACAACCTGCCCTATGAGTTCCGCGACTTCCTTACGGACGAGAAAAGCAAGTACTACTTTGACTACTCCATGCGCGACATTCTCCGCGACCAGGACGGCTATCCCACCGAGATGACGCTGCTGGCCTGCGCCATGCTCAAGGAGACGGCGGAGCGCTACCGCGCCATGATGCGCCGCGCCGGCTTCAAGCTGCAGGTCCTCACCCCCAGTGAGTGCGCCTACGCCGGCGTGCTGGCGGCCTACTACCGCCGCACCGGCCTGCCCCAGCGGGATATGTGCATCGTCAACCTGGGCTACACCGCCGCCTATCTCTACATCTACCGCGGCGCCTTCTTCGAAAGCCGCCGGGAGATCGACCTGGGCCTGAACCGTCTGGAGCAGCTGGTAGCGGAGCACTGCGGCGTGGATATCCATGTGGCCCACAGCTATGTGCTGCAAAACTACAACGACGTGCTCTCCTCCGACTATGCCCAATCGTTTTACGCCCGCATCGCCGTGGAGGTGATGCGGGCCGTCAACTTCTTCAACTACAACAACCGGCAGCAGGAGCTCACTGACCTGTGCCTGTGCAGCGGCGGCTGCAATATTGGCCCCCTGCGTCAGGCGCTGGCCGAGACCACTCACCTGCACCTGCACACCGCCCAGGAGCTGCTGGGCGACGATGTGACCCTGGATGAGCCGTGGATGTATCTCCGCGCCATCGGCGGCGTGGACGAGGGACTGAGAGGAGGTCTGCAATGATCGCGGAAAAGAACGGTATCACCGTGGATACGCGCACTGCCGCGCCCGCGCGGAAAATGATAAAGTGCCCCCAGAAGACCGGCATCAACCTGAACCTGCAGGAGGACCGCCAGCGTGACCGCCGGACCCTGCTCATTGGTATTCTGGCCATTGCGGCGCTGGTAACCGTTGTGGTCAACTTTGGCGTGCTCCAGCAGTACCGCCGTCTGGACAAGGCCCAGGCCGCCTATGACCGGGTCCACACCCAGTATGTGAGCGCCCAGGAGGCCCTGTCCGACTACGACCGCGTCCTGCTGGAATACCGCACCTACTCCATGGACTGGATGACCGCCGCCGGCAGCGAGGACATCCCCGCCGCCGTGGACCGTCAGGCGGCCCTGGACCTGCTGGAGCAGGAGATGCTCAGCTATGGCTCCCTCACGGCGCTCCAGATCACCCAAAACACCATGAACGTGGATATGTCCGGCATGACCCTGGACCAGATCTCCGCCATGTTCGCCCGCCTGCGCCTCTCCCCCATCGTGGACAGCGTCTCCCTCAGCGTCGCCTCCACGGAGGAGGGCAAGGCCGCCACCATCATGGATTTCACCGTCCGCATCGAACTGCGCCAGCCGGAGGAGGTGTCTCAATGAACCGCGAGCTTACCAAGCGGGAAAAGACCCTGCTGCTGGTCCTGGTGGTGCTGGTGCTGGTCCTGGGCTACTGCAAGCTGTTTCTGGAGCCCATCGACCGCCAGATAACCTCCCTCCGCACCAACACCGACATTGAGCAGGCCGAGCTGGACACCGACCGTGTCCGTCTGGCCCAGCTGGAGCAGATGCAGCAGGCCATTGCTGCCATCAAGGCCTCCGGCCAGGAGCGTGCCCTGCCCCAGTACGACAACGACCAGGCCCTGATGACCGAGCTGGACAAGCTCATGGCCGCCACCCTGCAATACGAGGTGGACTGCACCGAAGGCACCACCCAGGAGGGCTATCTCGTGCTGCGCCCCGTGACGCTGACCTACCAGACCGCTTCCTACGCCCAGTCCCGCCAGATCATCGACGCGCTGAGCGCCAGCGCCAATGTCAACTTCCTCTCCAACGTGGATGTACAGTATGATGCCGACAAAGCACAGTACAAAACCGTGCTTCACCTCATCTTTTTCGAGCTGATGCCCTGACTGCGTCCCCACCATTTTTCCGCCCGCGTCCCTTTGCGGGGCAGCGTATCGATTGTGTTATGCAAAAAAAGCTCTCAAAACAGAATAATTCCGGCTTTACGCTGTCCGAAGTCCTCATCGCGGTCGCCATCCTGATCGTGCTGATGGGCCTGGCCATGATCCCCATCACCCGCCATCAGCGCGACCTGCGCCAGACAGAACTGGACGCCAGGGCGGAGATCGTCTACCACGCGGCCCAGAACAAGCTGTCCGAGCTGCTGGCCAATGGCCGTATTTCCGACTGCTATGCGGAGGATCTGCAGCCCCTGAACAACACACCGCTGGACGCCGCCGAGAGAAAAACCTCCCTGTACTATGTGACCTCCGCCGCCAAGACCGGCGAAGACTCTGCCGCCGCGGCCATCCTGCCGGAGGATCAGGTGGACCGCCAGCTGTGGGATAACCATTGGGTGATCGAGCTCGACCCCGCCAGCGGCAGCGTCTATACCGTGTTTTACAGTGAAAAACCCCTGACCTACGACTTTGACAGCTTCAATCCCCTGCGGTTCCGTGATGGCCGGCTGAGCGCCGGTGCCACCGTGGGCTATTACGGCGGCGACAGTGTGCAGTCCGAGATCACCGGCAAGCTGACGCCCCATATGGAGATCATCAACAAAGAGCAGCTTCTTCTGCGCGTCACCTGCGACACGCCTATGGAGCCGCTGCACTTCTATGTGACCGTCTCCGACGGCGTCCACAGCACCTCCCGCATCGAGCTGACCGGCAGCGAGGTCAAGACCGACTATCTCACCTACACCGCCACCATGGTCCTGGACTCTCTGACAGACGGTATGCGCTTCGGCCAGCAGGCCCGCTTCAAAAACAAAAACCTGACCCCCGGCGCGGACCTGACCATCACCGTGGAGGTGACGTGTGAGAACCGTCTGGTGGACTCCGCCTCCGGCACGCTGACCGCCAACAGTCTGTTTGCCGAGGTTCGCGGCGGCGACACCGCCGTTGTTACCTACGCCCGCCACCTGCAAAATCTGGACACGGCCTCCCGCTTGCCCGACAGCATCACCCGCGCCGTGCAGGAGCAGGATATCCAATTTGTCAACGAAAACGCCGACGACGGCTGGGACCGTCTGTACGGCTCCCGCACGTTCACGCCCATCACCAACAGCCGCCTGACCTACTGCGAGAGCAAGGCCACCGTGAACGGCCAGGTCTACCACCCGGTCATCTACGGTCTGACCGTGAACACCACCGGCGACGGCGGTCTTTTTGCCGCCTTCTCCGGCACGCTGAAAAACCTGCGCCTTTGCGGCGCCGACATCACCGCCTCCGGCAATGCCGGCGGCCTGGCCGGCCGTCTCAGCGGCAAGACCGAGATTCTCGACTGTCAGGTGTACCTCAGTCCCACCCGCGACAAACTCAGCACCAAGACCGAACAGGACATCTGGCTCCGCGGCAGCACGGCGGGCGGTCTGGCAGGCCGCTGCGACGGCACGCTGACCATCCGCCGCAGCTTCGCGGCTACCGTGATTCAGGGCGTCCGCTATGCCGGCGGCCTGGTGGGCAATACGGACAGCGCTGCTCTGACCGTGGACCATTCCTACGCGGACTGCTACCTGTACGCCGCCGCCAATAACGGCGTCGCCGGCGGCCTGATAGGCGCCTGCAACGGCACCGCCAATATCGCCCTGTCCAACTGCTACGCCGCCGGCTTCCAGAGCGCCGGCACCACCGCCGGTCTCTCCGGCGGCGAGCTCTCCGGCGGCGACAGCCTCAAGGCCTGTTACAGTGCCTGCGTCCGCCTGGGCACCGACATGAAGCTGACCTACTCCACCGTCAAGCCCCCCGCTGCCGGCACGGCTCCCGCCGACATAGACGCTGTCTATTACCTGTTCCCCAGCCGGAACGATCTGTCCGGCACCAGCTTCGTCAATTACGCCGAATGGAGCGGCCAGAACCGTACCGAGGGTGTCAAGGCCCTGGGTGCCGCCTTTACCGCGGAGACAAGCGACACCGTGGCCTACAACCTCATGGACAACATGGGCCTGAGCACCTACTCCTATCCCCGGCTCACCGGTCTGTCCCACTACGGCGACTGGCAGGCGGATTTCGAGTCCGGCGCGCTGGCCTACTATGAAAAATACAGCGACGGCACCTACGGCTTCCTGGGTGCCAACCGCTCCACCCTCCGTTCCGGCGGCACCATCGTGGACGACGGCTACGGCATGGTCTACCGCGCCCAGCCCACGGACGCCATCACCGTTGCCTATACCCTGGGCGATACGGCACGCACCGCCACCCTGCGGAATTCCATCAAACTCGACAGCGAATACTGGCTGGTACGCCTGCCCGACGAGTTGGTCTATACCAATGAGGTGTCCCCCACCTTCTACCGTCAGGTGACGGTGGATGACATCTCCTACTTCTTCAATCCCCACTTCGCCTGCCGCGTGATCCAGAGCGCCGCCCTGCCCAGCGCCCCGGCGGAGGTTGGCATCCGCACGGCCCGTCATCTGCACGACCTGAGCCTGTATTACGACACCTACCGTACCCTGCTGGACAAGACAGCCGTCTTCCGGCAGGAGCGCCCCATCGACTACAACAGCTACGCCCGTCTCACGGTGCACACGCAGCCGCCTATCGGTGCCGCGGACGGCAAGCCTTTCATCCACACCTACGACGGCGGCGGCTATACCATCGCAGCGCCCTCCTTTACCGGCGCCGTCAACACCGACGGCACCAGCTATGCCGGTATGTTCGGTCTGAACCGGGGCACCCTGCGCAATATCATACTGCTCACCGCCAATAAGGATCGTACCGTTTCTCTGGAAGGTCAGCTCTCTCTGCAAACCGCCTGCATCGGCGCCCTGACCGGCTGCAACGAGGGCACGGTCTACAACTGCGCCGCCGCGGGCTTCTCCGTGAACGGCGACGCCCGTCACGGCAGTATCCTGTATCTGGGCGGCCTGGTGGGACGCAACAGCGGTACGGTCCGCGCCTCCGGCGTCAGCGCGCCGCGCCTTTTCGCCAATAGCCTGTACGCCACGCTCTGCGCCGGCGGCTTCGCGGGCGGCAACAGCGGCGTCGTCCAGCAGTGCTACGCCATGGCCGACATTGAGATCGGCACGATCAACGGCGGCGGCGTGACGCTGGGCGGCTTTGCCGGCAGCAACACCGGCTCCCTCCGCGCCAGCTACTGCGCCACAGCCATGACTTCACCCAATGCGGATATTCACGGCTTTGCCCCCACTGCCGGCGGCGTATCCGGCTGCTGCTACCTCAACGGCGGCACATACCGCTTTGTAGACAGCGTTCACCTATACCAGTACACGGACAGATCCGGCGCAGCCCCGGTGAACGAGCCGGCCCTGCGCGGCATGGCCACCCGGCTGGGCGGCTTTGGCGCCGTCTCCGCCGCCAATACCTTCCAGCACGATAAGACCCTGGACTCCGCCGGCAAGGCCTACCCCTATCCCGGCATCGTCGCCGGCCACGACGGCAGCCGCGTCCATTACGGCGACTGGGTGACCCCTGCCGATATGGGCGTTCTGGGCCTGCTGTACTGGGAATATGAGTCCAAGCCCACCGGCAGCGGCTACTATTTCTCCTCGATCGGTGTCGAGGACGGCGAATACAAGACCAACAGCAGTCTCTGTGTCTCCCATGACGACGGCGGCACCGTCACCGCTTACGGCTACGGTTACTATTGGTCCGCCGGCAGCACCACCGAGCCTGTGCTCTCCACCGACATCACCGTGACCGGCACTCGCTATACCGCGGCGGCCGATGACCTGCACCGGCAGATGCCGGAATTCAATTTCGTCACCTACAAAACCTCCGATGACGGTCTGCACCTGACCAGCGGCACCCAGGCCAACGATGCCTGGACGCTGACCCACGAGGACGCCGCGCTGACCTACACCGTCAGCCCCTTCTTTGCCGACGCCTTCGCCCTGTCCTCCAACAATGCGCCGGGAACGGCCTCCAAGCCCTACCAGGTACGCTCCATAGAGCAGCTGCAATACATTAACTGGAGCTATATCGACAGTCAGGGCAGCACGACGCGCGATGTCACAGGCAGTAATAGTGACTACAAGTATTATCCCTATCTGCAATACACCAACCGCCGCGACAATGCGCTGCAAACAAAGGCGATGGCGCTGGCCGGCGACAGCACCGGCGGCCCTCGTCCTATCCTCACCTGGCAGCAGACCCACGACCTCAACGGCGCAGGACGCGGCACCGCCGCCGACGGCACGGCCACAAACTACGACTTCCACCCCATTGCCGGCGCGGTGAACAACGGCCAGTTGAACGACTGGGGCAATGAAACCTATGATCTGACGCTGTACAACTGGTTCGGCGGTATCTACGACGGCGGCAACTACTACATCAAGAATGTGAACATCACCTCCCATTGCTACAACGTGGGTCTGTTCGGCACCACCGCCGGCGCGGAGATCAAAAACATCGTTCTCTACAGCGACAACGACGCCGTTATCCAGCGCAAGACCGACGCCACCCCCGCCTCCGGTGCCACCGGGCCGGAGAATTACGCCACCTCCTACGCCCTGGGCGGTCTGGTAGGCATTGCCTACGACTATGATGAAAACCTGAAGGACAAGACGAAGGTCAGCACCATCAGCAACTGCGCTATCGCCGGCTACACCGTGACCGACAACAGCAAAAACCGGCAGTTCTTGGGCGAAGCCGCCATCGGCGGGCTGGTGGGCGTATCCAGCGCCAATCTGAACAGGTGCTCCGCCGTGGTCAAGCTGAATATCAACTGTACCCACCGCTACGCCAACACCGGCGCCATGAACAAGGCCCAGTGGGGCAACTATGTCCGCGTGGGCGGCCTGGTGGGCGGCGTCCGCTATGATGTGTCGGACTGCTACACCGGCGGCAGCATCACCGTCGCCAACGATCTGCTGAACGAGCGCATCCTCACCGGTGACCGGACCAACACCTCCTTCGTGGATCGCTATGAGTCGACGCCTAAATCCGTCAAAATGACCCAAGGCGGCGCGGAGGCCGGCCCGGACACCTACGTGTACATCGGCGGCATCGGCGGCAGCGGCTTCTCCGCCACCTTCTCCAACTTCTCCGGCAGCAAGGACGGCCAGCCCACCTACAACAACTGCTACACCTACATGACCTTCCCTGCCATGGAGGGCACCATCACCGGCATCTCCCTCATCGGCAGCATCGCCGACCGCGCCGGCGTGAACGGTGGCACTGCCCGGCTGACCATCAACAACTGCTACTACCTGGACAGCAGCGCCGCGATCTCCTTCAACAGCCTCTCCACCTTCTACGGCAAGTCTACCCAGTCCAATGGACAGTACACTTACTACTCCCTGGCCACCCTGTTGAGCACCGATACCGCGCGGATGGATATGCTCCGTGGCGATCTGAGCTATCTGTCCAAGTACACCTGGAACACCGGCAGCAGCCCCTACAACATCAACGGCCTGACAGCCCTGAGCTACGAGCAGATGTCCGGCCGTGCGGACATCGACGGAAAGCGCTTCACCGCGCTGCTGAACGGCGGCAGCGACGACGGCAGCTTCCACTGGGTCACCACGGAGGAAAACGGCCAGTCGGCCCACGGCAAATACAGCTTCCCCGGCAGCGCGGCAGCCCTCCGCGGACAGGACTACCCCTTCCCCACCGTATTGACCCAGGGCACCGCCTGCCTGCACTACGGCGAATGGCCCTCCCGCGGCCTGTACTGGAGCAGCGGCGTCCTTTCGCTGGACCGTATCACCACCCCCAACGCCACGCTGTCGCTGCACTTCACCCAGGACATCGGCACTGACGCCGTCCCCGTCATCACCTGCTCCCGCGAGGGCATCGTGGGCGTCTCCGTACCACAGGCACAGACGCCCCCGGCGGCAGACGTCAGGCACAGCTACGCCGTGACCCTCACCGGCCTGTCGGTCGGCTCTACCGAGGTCTTCGCCACGCTGGGTGGCTATACCGCCCGACTGCTGGTGAGCGTCACCTCCACGCTGGACATCTCCGTGGACGGCCTGCCCGGCGATGACTTCTTTGTCGGTGACACCTGTAATTTAACGCTCACCGCCCGCGACAGCCGCGGCAGCGCACTGGATGTCAAATGGACAGTCACGCCCCAGTACGGCGGCAGGGTCCTCACGGCCTCTGTTCCCGTTACCAATGCCGACCGTACGGCCTCTGTCACCCTCACCGCCGCTGGTGAGGGCGAGGACCGCACCATGGTCACCGCCACTTACACCGCCCCCGGCGGCGAGACCTTCACCAGCCAGCTGCCCCTCATTATCCCCGTCCGTATGCAGGGCGTGCTGGGAATCGCCAACGTCCCCTCTCCGGAAGCTCCGGCCTATAAGCAGGGCATTATGACCCGCGCGGGCGACGCCTTCCTGGCCGACACCTCGGCTCCCCTCTACAACGGCGCCCCCTACACCGCCGCCCCCGCCTACACCGGCGCGCCGCTGTACCTGTACGGCCAGGGCAGCGCCGCGGACCTGACGGCCGCCAACGAGGACGGAAGCTATCGCTTCACCCTCTCTGCCGCCGCCGTCACCGTGGGCGCCGACACCGACGCCGTGACTTACGACGCCCTCTCCGGCACGGCAGACTACCGCATCGTAGAGGGCGCGCCCCAGAGCCTGACGGACACCCTGTTCACCGTCCGGCCCCTGACCGTCAAGGGTAGGCGGCCCGGCCCCGTGACGCTCACTGTCACCCTCACGGACGCCGAAGGCCACGCCTTCACCCTGTCCATTCCCTACACCCTGACGGAGGAGGACACCCGGGTGACCGCCACCCTCCGGGTGGATGAGCAGGCGCTCACCCTGTCTGTCCCCTACGGCACAGCGCCTACGGCGGAGGACGTGGCCCGGCTTCTGACGGACAATGGCATCTCTCCGGACACCATCGACAGCTGGACCCCGGACATCACCCAGCCGCTGTATGCCGACACGGCCTTCACCGCCGTGCGCAAAACGGCGGACAGCGGCGGCGCCCCCACCGTCCCGGACGCCGATACCCCCGCTTCCGGCAGCAAGGACCCGGAGGACACGCCCTCCGATGATCCATCCGCCCCGGACAGCAGCAGCTCCGGCACCGGTCCCACGCCCGAGCCGTCACCGGACGCCGAGTCATGACCCACCGCAGAAAGGAGGCCCTCCCGTGCACAAACTGAAAAACCAACAGGGCGCCACGCTGATGATGGCCCTCCTTCTGCTGCTGGCCGCCAGTATGGTCAGCGCGGTGATCCTCACCGCCGCCACCTCCTCGGCCCGCCGTCTGGAGAATGACCGGGCTGCCCGGCAGGCGTATCTGACGGTCAGCTCCGCGGCCCGTCTGCTGCGTGATGATATCCTGAACGCCTCCTTTGTCCAGGAGACGGTGAAGACCACCTATACCAATGACACCTCCACCGAAACGAGCCGCGAAACGACCTCGCCCACCGGGTTTACGGCCGCATGGCTCAAGGCCGGCAAGGCCGCCGTGGACAGGGACAGCGGCAAGAGCTTTACCGACACTATCACCCTCTCCGTGGACGGGCTGGATGATGTCTCCGCCGTCTTTACCATGGCGCCCAATTACGACATCACCATCGTCCTGCACCTGGCCGGCGGCGGCGACAGTGACTGCCGCCTGGTGCTGACGCTCCGCGAAAACAAGGCCGATCCCACTGTCAGCACCGTCAGCGGCGGCGGTCTCTGGGTCCGCGACGTCACCACGACCACAACAACGATCTCCTGGTCGCCGGACAACGCCACCATCGAAAAGGAGGCGGTCGTATCAAAAAGCTGAACAGCACCCGCGGCGAAACACTGGTAGAGACGCTGGTCTCCATCCTGATCATCGTACTGACCTTCGTATTTCTGACCACCGCCGCCGTCTCCGCCGCCAAGATCAACGCTAAGGTCCGTTCCGCCGACATCTCCTTCCACTACAGCAGCGCGGTGTCGAACGGCACCGCCACCCTGACCGCCTCCGGCGGCGGCACCCGCAGCGGCCGCACCACCGTGCAGGTCTATGAGGACAACGGCTGCCTCTATTACGAGGAGGTCACGCCATGAACAAGCTTCGTGACCGCCGCGGCTTCACCCTGACGGAGCTGCTGTGCGCCGTTCTCATCGTCCTGCTCGTCAGCGCCCTGCTGACCGTGGGCGTCCGCTTCGCCGGCCGCACCTACAACAGCTCCATGCAGCTGTCCGAGGCCCAGGAGCTGTGCTCCACCCTTACCAGCGTTATCAGCGACAAGCTGCGCTTCTGCGGCACCGTGACCCCCGGCGCGGACGGCAGTCTGGACCACATCTTTATTCAGGACCTGGGCAGCGTGGAGGGCGAGGGCGCCGCCTTTCAGGTGGATGCCGACGGCCAGCTCACCCTGGGCAGCACCAAGCTGCTCAGCAGCGCCGCCTATCCCCGGGGTCTTCGGGTCCGCGATGTCAGTCTGCGCTACGACAGTGCTTCGGGCATCTTTACCGTAGCCCTTCAGGTGGGCACTGTCGACAGCACCCTGGCCGAGACAGACTTCGAGGTCCGGCGCTTAAATCACACATGAAAAAAAGCACCCCCTGTGGGGTGCTTTTTCTCACTTCTTAAAGCTGTCCTTCAGCGACACACTGCGGTTGAACACCATGTGCTCCGCGGAGCTGTCACGGTTGTCCAGGCAGAAATAGCCCACACGCATGAACTGGAACGTGGGTGCGTTGACGCCGGTGCGGTCGGCCTGCTTGTCGAACGCCTCCGCCACCTTCCGCATCTCCGGCTCCACCTTGCAGCCGGTGAGCACCGTAAGGCTCTCCGGGTTCAGGCAGTCCAGGAAGTCCTTGTCCGGGCCGTCGGGCTGCTCGTCGGAAAACAGATTGTCGTACAGCCGGACCTCCGCGTCCATGCAGCTCTCCGCGTCCACCCAGTGGAGTGTAGCGCCCTTGACCTTGCGGCCGTCGGCGGGATCACCGCCGCTGGACTCCGGATCATAGGTGCACAGCACCTCGGTGACGTTGCCGTCCGCGTCCTTCACACAGCCGGTACACTGCACCAGATACGCGCCCTTCAGGCGGCACTCCGGACCGTTGGGGGTCAGTCGCTTGTACTTGGGCACCGGGACCTCCATAAAGTCCTCCGCCTCGATCCACAGATGGCGCGAGAAGGTGATCTCATGGGTGCCCTGCGCCGGGTCGGTGGGGTTGTTCTCCACCGTGAATACCTCGCTCTTGCCCTCGGGGTAGTTGGTCACCGTCAGTTTCACCGGGTGCAGCACCGCCATGGTGCGCTCCGCGTGGGCGTTCAGGTCCTCCCGCAGGCAGTGCTCCAGAAAACCGTACTCGATGGTGTTGGGGGACTTGGCCACGCCGATACGCTCGCAGAAGCTGCGGATGGCGGCGGCGGTATAGCCCCGGCGGCGCAGACCGCACAGCGTGGGCATCCGGGGATCGTCCCAGCCGGAAACATAGTTCTCCTCCACCAGCTTGCGGAGCTTCCGCTTGGACATGACCGTGTGGTCGATGCCCAGCCGGGCAAACTCGATCTGCCGGGGATGGGCGGGCAGCTCACAGTGCTCGATGACCCAGTTGTACAGGGGCCGGTGCGCCTCGAACTCCAGCGAGCACAGGCTGTGGGTGATGCCCTCCAGCGCGTCCTGAATGGGGTGCGCGAAGTCATACATGGGATAGATGCACCACTTGTTTCCCTGCCGGTGGTGGCTCATGTGGTTGATACGGTAGATGACCGGGTCGCGCATATTGAAGTTGCCGCTGGCCAGATCGATCTTGGCCCGCAGCGTCATAGCGCCGTTGGGGAACTCCCCGGCCCGCATACGGGCGAACAGGTCCAGGCTCTCCTCGATGGGCCGATCCCGATAGGGCGATACGGCGGGGATGCCGATGTCGCCGCGGTTGGCCTTGAACTCCTCCGGTGTCAGCTGGCACACATAGGCCAGCCCCTTTTTGATCAGCAGCACCGCCTGGCGGTAGTCCTCCTCAAAGTAGTCGCTGCCGTAAAAGAAGCGGTCGCCCCAGTCAAAGCCCAGCCAGTGGATGTCCTGCTTGATGGCCTCCACGAATTCCTCGTCCTCCTTGGTGGGGTTCGTGTCGTCCATACGCAGGTTGCACAGGCCGTTGTAGCGCTCAGCGGTGCCGAAGTCGATGGTCAGCGCCTTGCAGTGTCCAATATGCAGATAGCCGTTAGGCTCCGGCGGGAAACGGGTGTGGACGGTCATTCCCTGGAACTGACCACCCTCTGCGATGTCCTCGTCGATGAAATTGATAATGAAGTTTTTGCCGGACTCCTCCGTTTCGGGGGTCTTGATTTCCTCGGCCATGATCTTTCTCACACTCCTTGTATGTCGTAATATTGTGCAAAAGCAATTTTTAATTATAACCGCCCATGAGGGGAATTGCAAGAGGTTTGCCCTCCCTCCTGCAAAAAACTCACAGGGCGTCAAATTCCTCCCGGGTCAGCAGGAGATCCAACGCCTCCAGAAGCCCGTTGGCGGTCAGCCGTGCGGGCAGACCCAGCTCCCTTTGCAGCGTTGCCCGCCTTTCGGCGGAGCCGGGGCCGATCAGTCCCTTGTCCAGAAGATCCGCCTTCGTAATACCGGCGGAGCGGCGGGGTGCGTCCTCCCCCTCGAAGGTGGCACCGGCGCGGCGAAGAGCGTCCGTCAGCACCTGCGGCGTCATACCTTCCACGCCCAGCTTGCCCTCCTTCCCCGGCTTTCTCTTGCGCTTCTCCTTGCCGTACACGTCGGGGACATACGCCTGCTTTACTCTGTCCGGGGGCAGCAGCCCCTTCAGGTGGCTGCGGAGCACGAAGCCCGCGCCGTCCGGGTCGGTCAGCAGGATCACGCCCCGCGCCTCCGCCAGACGGCGGAGATACGCCGCCTTCTCCCGGTCGTTGAACAGGGCGAAGCCGCCCACCTCCACCACGGCGGCGTCCACCGCCTGCAGGAGCGTATTTCTGTCGTACCGCCCCTCTACTACGATGACTTCCCTGACCCGCGGCTTCACTTCACACCTGCCAGTTCCATGAGAAATAGCTTCAGTTCGCCCTCATTGTCCATGTTTCGTTCGCTTTTCATGCGATGATCCAGCGTCTGGCAGCGCTTCACCGCCTCACGGCACCAGCTGCGCCGCACACCCCGAGCCGACTGCATCAGTTTTTTAGCTGGGTAATCGGACTTCATACGCCACAAATCCTTCAGCCACAGCACGTCCTTGCCGCCGTCGATCGCCAGCCGGGCTGTGTACAGCTGCCGCAGCGTCTTTCCCAATGCCGCCAGAATGCGGATAGGCTCCTCCTGCATCCGCAGCAGCTCTGCAAGGCATTCCGCCGCCTTGTCATAGTCACGAGCCGCCACTGCGTCCGTCATGTCGAACACCCGCGCGTCCAGCACAGGGTCCGCCACAGCGTCGATATCCGCCGCTGTGATTTTCGCTCCCCTGGCATAGGCGGCGATTTTAGCGATCTCCGGCACCAGACCGGTCATCAGGCTGCCGCAGGTGAACAGCAGATGGTCTACCGTGCCTGCATCGATATCCTTCCCGGCAGCGGCAAAACGGCGGCGCACCCACTTTTGCAGCTTTTGCTGGCCCTGCTGGGCAAACTCGATCACCTGGGCGCGCTCCGCCAGGGCGGCGGTGAGCTTCTTCAGCTTGGCGTCGGTCTTATAGGGTATCTGCCGGTACAAAAACACCAGCGTGCAGTACTCCGGGAAGTCCTCCAGCAACGCCACCAGCGCTCCCCGCTGGGCCTCGTCCAGCCTGAACAGGTCCATATCCTCCACCGTGACCAGGGTGCGCTCCGCCATCATAGGCATGGCCTCCGCCGCCTCGACGACCTCCTGCATAGTCAGGCCCTTGCCTGCAAGCCTGTGATAGTTGAACTCCTCAAAGCCCGCCGGCACAAGCCGTGCTTGCAGCTCCGCCACCGCCTGCTGCATCAGGTACGTCTCCTCGCCGTGGAATATATAGACATTCCTCACGGCGCCGCTTTGCAGCGCGTCGTGGAATTCCTCATAACCGGGGGTCTTTTCTTTTTTCTCCTTTGCCATGTTATCCTCCGTTCACGGTGATGCGGATGGTTCCCTGCTGGTCTGTGCGCCAGATATCCGCCCCCACCGCCAGCAGCCGCTGGAGCGTCTCCTCCGGCGGGTGGCCATAGTTGTTGTCGCCTACACTGATGACCGCCGCCTCCGGCGTCACCGACTTCAAAAAGCGTATATTTGAGCTATATCGGGAGCCGTGGTGGCTGACCACCAGCACCTCTATATCCGGCAAGGCATAGGTTTCCACCAGCTTTTTCTCGGTGCTGCCGGACATATCACCGGTAATGAGCAGATCAAAGTCTCCAGCACTGGCCAGTGCCGTCAGGCCCAGCTCGTTCAGATCGCCGCCGGACTGCACCGGCGGATAGATGGTCAAAACGGTATCGCCCAGCGTATCAGCCGTCTCCTTCGTCACATAGGTCACCTGCGCGCCCTTCTCCTCCGCCAGCGACACCAGACGCTCCCGAACGCCATACTCATCCTCGATGTCCGGCAGGTAGATCGTCTGCACCGGGATACGGCGCAGCACCTCGTACAAACCGTTGGTGTGATCGGCGTGGTAGTGGGTCACCACCACAGCGCTCAGTTCCCGGACACCCATGCTGTGCAGCGTGTCGGCGGCCAGACCGCCGGGGTCTTTATAGCTGTTGCTGCTGCCGCAGTCCACCAGTGCCGTCTCACCTCCGGAAGTCAGAATGACGCTCTCGCCCTGTCCCACATCCAGCGTCAGGGCGGTCAGCACGCCGTACTGATAGTCTTGCCGGTTGACCCAGATGGCCGCCGTCAGCGTTGCCACCGACAACATCGTAGCCAGCAGATATTTCCGCTTGCCGTCCGGCGTGGCGGCACAGCCGATAAAGGCCGCATACAAAAACAGCAGCCAGTAGATGAGATAGGGATTGGTGAAATACACCGCGTGATAGCGCCAGGACATCATGCCGTTGGCGATCCACAGGATGTACCGCACCAGCGCCCAGGAGATCCAACCCAGCAGGCTGGCCAGCGGCAGCCACACAAAGCCCAGCAGCACCGTCACAAAGGCAGCCATGAAGCTCCATCCCGCCGCAGGCACCGCCAATAAGCTGGACAGCGGTGCTACCAGCACGAAAATGCGGAAATACCAGGCTGTCAGCGGGGCAGTGAACACCACGGCGCTGAGGGTGGCGGACAGGTTCGCCGCTACAAAACACAGTGCGGTCCGCAGCGGCCGACATTTTCCCTTATACCACCCGGTCAGCAGCTTGTACAGCCGGGGTGACAGCAGCACCATACCCAGCGTAGCGGAAAAGCTCAGCTGCAAGCTGACGCTGGCGGCGGCAAAGGGATTGCACAGCAGGATCACCAGCAGTGCGGCAGCCAAGCTGGTCAGAGGGTCACTGCCCCGCCGGAACAGCGGCGCGATCAGCAGGAATATCTGCATGATGCAGGCGCGGACCACCGAGGGGCTCATGCCCACCATCACCATGTAAAACAGCAGCAACGGAATGGTCACGGCGCACAGCAGTCTCTGCCGCCGGGAGATCAGCAGCGCCAGCAGCGTCACCAGAAAAGCGCAGTGCAGGCCGGACACCGCGAACAGATGCGCCAGGCCCGTCTCCTGCATGGCCAGATAGTCTCCGTCGTCCATAGCGGACTTGTCCCCGGTAAGCTCCGCTGTCAGAAATCCGCTGACACGCGCGTCATCCCAGATAGCGGCCACCTTCTCGCGGAAAGCTTTGCCCGCCCGCTGGGGCAGCCAGCGCAGGGCATCCCCATCACCCGCCGACAGACGCACATCCTCACGGCCATACAGCAGCGCATACACGCCCCGGGCGTTAAAATGGGTCACATCATCGCTGTCGAAATGGGCGGCAGACTGCCACTGGGCCGTGCCCGTGACCGTGTCGCCCGGTCGGGCCGCCAGCAGCTCCGCTTCGCCATACAGCACGGCCCTGGCCCGATGATAGCCCTCCAGCTCCACCGTGACCCTGGCGCCGCGCTCCGTGGCCTGCGGCCAATCGCAAACGGTTGCGGTAAAGTCCGACGCCGCACCGCAGCGGTTCTCTATCGGCTGGCGCACCAGGTGGTCATACCCGGCAAAATAGGCCAGTGATACCGCCAGCGGCAGCAGGATCAGCAGCCCCCGGCGAAAATATTTTTGCTTGCGTGCAGCAAACAGCCACGCAAGCGCCAGCAGCAAAACGCCCCCGGCGGCATACAGCTGCCAGCCGTTCCAGGGCAGCAATGCCGCCAGGAAGACACCGGCAGAGAAGGAAAACCCGATCGTGGCCAGCACGCGCATATCCTCTCTCCTCCCCCCCGATGATCGTGTTGGTTTATTATATCAAATACCGCCGCCTATGACAAGGAAAAAGCCGCCCTTCCGGGCGGCCTTTTGTCTTTTACACACGCGCCAGCTTGTCATTGCACTTCTGCAAAAACCGTGCGTTGTCGATGACAGCGCGGGTATGGATGCCCTCACCGATCAGGCCATCGGCGTCGTGGGCCGTGACCTTGAAGGTGATCATCTTACCGTTGGCGGATACGCCGGTCACCTCTGCGGTGGCGGACACCTTCATGCCCACCGGCGTGGGCGCCAGGTGACTGGAACTGATCTCCACGCCCACAGTCCCCTTACCCTCGGGCAGTTCAGGCTGCACGCACTGCATGGCGGCATACTCCATCAGTCCCATCATAAAGGGGGTGCCGAACACCTCCAGCCCGCCGGAACCCACGGCCTTGGCGGTCATATCCGGGGTGACGGTCTTTTCAGCGGTATAGGTCATACCTACTTCGATCATAGCAATTCCTCCAATTAAGCGCTTTTCTTTAAATACATTTCTTGCCTATACGCGGGGCGGAAAAAACCGCGAATGTCAGACGCCCAACTGTGTCCACAGCTTATCGTAGAACTTCAGCGTCTCCTGTGGCAGATTGACATAGATCTCACAGCGCTCGCGCTCCTCATCGGGAATGGCCATGATGTTGTAGATCTCCTCGTCCAGCGGCTCGCCATACTGCTCCTCGTAGTACGCGGGATACTCCGCCAGCGCTTCGGCATTGGGAGAGGCATACCAGATGTAGTCCATGTTGGCCAGGTTACTGTCGGTAGAGGCGATAAAGTTGATCCACTCATAGGCCTCGGCCTTGTGCTGGCTGGACTTGAGCACACACATGGCGTCCACGAACCAGTTGCTGCCCTCCTCGGGAATGACGAAGGCCAGGTCCTCGTTATTCTCCAGCATGGTCAGATAGTCGCCGGCGTAGTACATGGTGATGGCCGCGTTGCCGCCCTCCATCTTGCCGAAGACCTCGTCCATGACGAAGGCCTGATACACACCCTTGTCCTTGGCATTCTTCACCAACTGGAAGGCCTCTGTCAGCTGTCCCTCATCGGTGGTGTTGATGTCGTAGCCCAGATAGCACAGGGCGGCCATCAGCGCATCGCGGGAGTTGTTGATCATCAGCACCTGCCCGGCGTACTTCTCATCGAACATAGCGCCCCAGCTGGTGATGGGCTCGTCCACCATAGTCGTGTTGTAGATGATGCCCACGCTGCCCCAGGTGTAGGGTACGGTGTACTTGTTCTCCGGGTCAAAGCTCAGGTGGGTGAACTGGGGGTCCATCAGCTGAAAATTGGGGATGGCGGCGTAGTCCAGCTCCGCCAGCATATCCTCCTGGATCAGCCGGGCGATCATATAGTCGGAGGGTACGATCACATCGAAGTCCGCGCCGCCCATCTTGATAAGGGAGTACAGCGCCTCGTTGCTCTCGGCGGTCTGGTAGTTCACACGGATGCCGGTCTTCTCCTCGAATTCGGTGATCAGGGACTCATCGATATACTCGCCCCAGGAGCACACATTGACCACGCGCTCGCTGCGGGCCGCGGCGCCGGTGACGATCAGTACCGCCAACAGCACACAGGCCATAGCGCCTGCGGCGATCTTCTTGCCCAATCCGGGATATTTCTTCGGCGCAGGAGCGAACGTAGCGCTCTCGTGATGGACATTGCGGTGATGCTCGGCATGGTTCTCCCGCAGGTTGATGATGGCCAGCAGGATGATGACCGTGACGAACAGCAGCGTGGATACGGCGTTGATCTCCGGGCTGACGCGCTTTTTGGTCATGCCGTAGATGGTCATGGCCAACGTGGAGGAGGACGTACCCGCCGTGAAGTAGCTGATGATGAAATCATCGATGGACATAGTGAAAGCCGTCAGCGCACCGGAGACGATACCGGGCTTGATCTCCGGAATGATGACCTTCCAGAAGGCCTGCATCCAGGTGCAGCCCAAGTCCTGGGCCGCATCGACCAAATTGCGGTCCATCTGCCGTAACTTGGGTCCCACGGACAAAATGACGTAGGGGATGTTGAAGCAGATGTGGGCGATCAACAGTGTGCCAAAGCCCAGGGTCAGTCGCTCAGGCAGCACCACCAGTGACTGCCAGCCGTTGACCCACACGGCGAAGCTGTGCCATCCGTTGAAGAACACCACGAACAGCAGGCACAGGCTGACGCCGGTGACGATGTCCGCGTTCATCATGGGAATGTTGTTCACGGCCATCAGCCCGGTGCGCGCCCGGCGTCGCATACCGTAAAAGCCGATAGCGGCAAAGGTGCCCGCCACGGTGGCGATGACGGTAGCCAGCAAGGATACCAGCAGCGTAGTGTACACGCTGTGCATAATGAGCCGGTCGTTCAGCAGCTCGGCGTACCAGTGGAGGGAAAAGCCCTTCCACACACTGGAGCTGTTGCCGGCGTTGAAGGAAAAGACGATCAGGATGATGATGGGTGCGTACAGGAACAGGCCCACCAGGCTCATCAGCAGGCGATCGCCGACGGAGTTGCCCTTTCTCTGTCTCATAGCATCACCGCCTGTTCCTCGCCCTCGCCAAAGCGGTTCATCACCAGCATACAGACAACGACGATCAGCATCATCACCAGGGAAATAGCCGCGCCCAGCTGCGGGTTATACGCCCCGCCCAGGAACTGCCGTTCAATCAGGTCGCCCAGCAACAGCTCCGTGCCGCCGCCCAGCATACGGCTGATGGCGAACGTAGACACAGAGGGCACGAACACCATGGTGATGCCGGACAGCACGCCCGGCAGGCTCAGGGGCAGGATGACCTTGCGGAACACCGTGACGGTGTTGGCCCCCAGGTCGCGGGCTGCCTCCAGCAGGGAGTAATCCAGCTTGCAAATCACAGAGTAGATAGGCAGGATCATAAAGGGTAGGTAGTTATAGACCATACCCAGCACCACAGCGCCCTGGGTGTCGATCATGGTAAAATACTCCAGGCTGCTGCCTGTCAGATGGTTGTACAGGGCAATGATACCCAGCTTCTGGAACAGCTGGTTCAGCAGGCCGTTGTTCTCCAGGATGGTCATCCAGGAGTAGGTCCGCAGCAGGAAGTTCATCCACATGGGCAGCATGATCAGTACCATGGCCGTGCGGCGGAAGCGCTCGCCCTCCCGGCTGAGAAGGTACGCCACAGGATAGCCCAACAGCAGGCAGATAGCCGTGGCAATCAGCGCCAGCTTGAAGGAACGGCCAAACACAGCAGCGTAACCGCCCATCTGGACAAAGTTGTCCAGCGTGAAGCCGCCCTCGCTGCCGGCAAAGGCATACACCACCATAATGACAATGGGGGCTACTACAAAAATAGCCATCCACACCACATAGGGCACGGCGAAACGGGAGAGCTTACTCTTCATCCTCGCTCTCCTCCTCTTCCGGCTCAGCACCGGCGTCCGCCAGTTCCTCGTATTCCTCGGAGTAAGAGGAATAGTCGCCGAACATACCGGAATACTCGCTCTTCTTCATAATGTGGAAACCCTCGGGATCGATCTTCACGCCGATACGGGCACCCACCGGAGAGTGATCGGTGGTTTGAATCAACCACTTGAAGCCGCGGAAATCCACGATGATATCATATTGCATCCCCTTGAACGTCACGTTGGTGACAGTGCCTACCAACTGGCCCTGCTCCACCGGCACGATGTCGATATCCTCCGGGCGAATGACCACGTCCACTGGTTCGTTTTCGGCGAAGCCGCCGTCCACGCAGGGGAATTCCTTGCCGTACATTTTCACGACCCTGTCGCGGACCATCGTGCCGTTGAGGATATTGCTCTCGCCGATGAAGTCCGCCACAAAGGCATTCTTCGGCTCGTTGTAGATATCCTCCGGTGTGCCGATCTGCTGGATGCGGCCCTTGTCCATGACCACCACGGTGTCGGACATGGTCAGGGCTTCCTCCTGATCGTGGGTGACATATATAAACGTGATGCCCATCTGCTGCTGGATACGTTTCAGTTCGTTCTGCATATCCTTACGCAGGCGCAGATCCAGCGCGCCCAGCGGCTCGTCCAGCAGCAGCACCTTCGGCCGGTTCACCAGGGCACGGGCAATCGCCACACGCTGCTGCTGACCACCGGAGAGTTGGTCGACACGCCGGCGGTCAAAGCCCTTCAGGCTGACGACCTCCAGCATTTCACCGACACGCTGTTGTATCTCGTCCTCCGGCACTTTTGCGATACGCAGGCCAAAGGCGATGTTTTCAAACACGTCCAGATGCGGAAACAGCGCATATTTCTGGAACACCGTGTTGATCTGCCGCTTATGGGGCGGGACATCGTTGATCCTCTCGCCGTCGAAGGTCACGTCGCCGCTTGTGGGCGTGGTGAAACCTCCGATGATCCGCAGTGTGGTAGTCTTGCCGCACCCACTGGGGCCAAGCAGCGTGAGGAATTCGGAATCGTTGATGTAAAGATTGATGTGATCGAGAACCAGCTCGTCGTCAAACGCCATGCAGAGATCCCGCAGGCGAATCAACTCTTTGGACATTTATCCTCCTCCATTCATCAGTAAAATAGCCCCCCTCCGGCGCGGCGGCAGCGCGTCTGTTCACGCGCTCGTTTCTGTCGAAAGATGGCGAGTACACTATATATAAAAGCGCCGGGAAAGTCAATGGATTTTCCCGTTTTTCTCCGAAAAAAATACAGCGGACAGCAAAAGCCATCCGCTGCACGGCACTCAGCCGAAATATTTGTCCCGGAAGGGCACATTTTCCACTGTAAAGCTCTGCCCGCGCAGATAGTTCAGGTGCCCCGCGTCCGTGGGCAGGTCAAAGGTCAGCTTGTAGGCATACAGGGCCTGCCGCGTCTCGCCGTAGCGGCGGTTTACGTCCCCACGGCCATATTTGCCGTCCCCCAGCAGCGGGCAGTCCATATCCGCCATCGTGGCGCGGATCTGGTGGGTCCGGCCCGTCTCCAGCCCGATCTCCACCAAGCTCAGCTCTCCCCGCGTCTCCAGCACCTTGTAATCGGTAATGGCGGTCTTTCCGCCGGGGATCGGCTTATGGTACACGGACACCTGCTTTTTCTTCTCATCTTTCAGCAAAAAGCACTCCACCCGGCCTTCCGGCTTCCTTGGCCGACCTACAGTGATGCAGAGGTAGCGCTTGTCCATTTCCCGGTCCCGTATCTTCTCGTTGATGACCCGCAGTGTCTCGGCGTCCTTAGCGGCAATGACGATGCCGCCGGTATTGCGGTCGATACGATTGCACAGCGCCGGCGTAAAGGCATTTTCCCACTTGGGGTTCCACTCCCGTTTCTGGTACAGATATGCCTGGATGTGGTTGATGAGGGTATTCACCTTTTCCGTCTCGTCGGCGTGGACCACCATCCCCTGGGGCTTGTCCGCCAGCAGCAGGTGCTCATCCTCATACACCACCGTCAACCGGGGCTTAAACAGCGTCAGAAATAGATTTTCCTCTGAGGGCTTGTCGAAAAACTCGTCGTTGATGTATAATTGCAGCACATCGCCCGCACTGAGCCGCTGGTCCCGCTGGGCACGTCCGCCGTTTACCTTCACCCTCTTGATGCGGATGTACTTCTGCGCCAGAGCAGGCGGCAGCAGGGGCAGCGCCTTGGACAGAAATCTATCCAGCCGTTGTCCGGCGTCATTTTTTCCGATGGTCAGCTCCCGCATAACGGCGTCCTCCCCTGTGTTTCTCTGTTTATTGTACCGTGTTTTTGAAAAAAGTCAAAATATTTGTAAGAAAATGTTTGACAAGGCATTTTGTGTCGGCTATAATACTACACGTGCCATTGTGAGGTGTACTATGCGTTTGAACGTCAACAAGCTGCTGCATACCCCCGATGCCCGGCAGGACATCCGTTTTGAAATGGATCTGTCCGACTTGGAATTCGGCGGTTCCTATCCTGTTTCCGATCCGGTTGTTGTGGACTGCCGGCTGGAGAATAAGGCTGGGCTGCTGCTGTGCGGAATGACGTTGACCACCACGCTGCATTGTATCTGTGACCGGTGCGGTGAAGCGTACGACGCGGACAAGACGACACGCTACGACTGCGTATTGGCAGAGGCGCGCGAGTCTGACGAAAGCGACGACATCATCCTGCTGGATAACGACGAGGTAGATGTGGAGGAGTTGGCGCGCGACGCCTTTATCCTCGATATGGACACGAAGTTTCTCTGCTCAGAGGACTGCAGGGGGCTGTGCCCCGGCTGCGGTGTGAACCTGAACCGGGAGAACTGCCGATGCAAAAAGGCAGTGGATCCCCGTCTGGCGAAGCTGGCGCAGCTGCTGCAGAAGGATGAGTGAATTACTTTTGTATTACATTGCTGCTCAGGCAATTAAGACCAAGGAGGTGTCAACATGGCAGTCCCTAAGGGAAAAGTATCCAAGCAAAGACGCAATAAGAGACGTTCTTCCGTATGGAAGCTGGCAGCTCCCACGCTGGTGGCGTGCGCCAAGTGCGGCGCGCTGCATCTCCCCCACAGAATGTGCCCGGAGTGCGGCAGCTACAACGGCCGCGAGGTCAAGGTCGTCAAGTCTGTGGCCGCGAAATAAGTTCTGTTGTGCCTTTGCAAGAGGGAAGCGCCGCTTCCCTCTTGTTTTTTTACTGCTCCCACACTTTTTGTCATGGGAAGTATCAAAATCCATCGTTTTACTTTATGCTTGTGGGCGGCTATACTATATTGTGCTTGCGTCTCACGTCAAAAAACGGTATAATGAGTTGATTATTATGTGGTATTATGTCCTATTGTGGATAAGGCCGCATTTTGCATGAGTGAGGACGTATTATGAGTACCATCATCACCGCCATCGACCGGCACAGCCCCGCGGAGCGCGCCGGCGTTCAGGTGGGCGAACAGCTTCTATCCATCAACGGCCACCCCATCGTGGATGTGCTGGACTATCGTTTTTACGGCTATGATCCCCTGTCGCACCTTGAGCTGAAAACGGCAGCAGGCAACGTGCGGCACGTCACCTGCCGCAAGGCCGAAGGCCAGGACCTGGGGCTGAACTTCGACACGTATCTGATGGACGAAATGCGCTCCTGTGCCAATCACTGCTTGTTCTGCTTTGTGGACCAGATGCCGCCGGGTATGCGCTCCACGCTGTACTTCAAGGATGACGACGCACGGCTGAGCTTTCTGCTGGGCAACTACATCACCCTCACCAACCTGACGGAGCGGGAGGCACAGCGGATCATTGACCTGCACATCAGCCCCATCAACGTCTCCGTCCACGCCACCGACCCACAGCTGCACTGCACCATGCTTGGCAACAAGAACGCCGCCCGGTCGCTGGACTATATCCAGGCCTTCTGCAAGGCCGGTATCGTCATGAACGGGCAGATCGTGGTTTGCCCCAGCTGGAACGACGGTGACCAACTGCGCCGCACCCTGCGGGACTTGACCGAGTGGCAGTTCTCCAGCTGCTCTCTTGTGCCGGTGGGTATCACCAAGTACCGCCAGGGTCTGGCCAAGCTAAGGCCCGTGGACAGGGACTGTGCCCGGGACATCATTGCCATCGCCGAGGAATTCGGGCTGGAAAATCTGCGCCGCTTCGGCACCCGTAGGTTCTTCTGTGCTGACGAACTGTTCCTGCGGGCCGGACTGGATCTGCCCCAAGAGGACTACTACGAGGGCTATCGCCAGCTGGAAAACGGCGTGGGCATGCTGCGCTCGCTGGAGCAGGACTTCCTCAGCGCCATGCGCATGGAGGAGCACGGCGAAGCGCCCTCCCCCTTCACCATCGCCACCGGCACGGCGGCAGCGCCGTTCATGACATACCTGCTGGAGCAGGCCAAGGCGTACTTCCCCGCCCTGCGGGGACAGGTGATCGCCGTGGAGAACGACTTTTTCGGCCACACCATCGACGTAGCCGGTCTGCTGACGGGGCAGGACCTGTCGGCGCAGCTGCAAAAGGTCCCGGATCTGGGCCGGGTGCTGCTGCCGCTGCATATGCTGCGGCACGGCGAAAACGTATTTTTGGACGACTACACCGTGGAGCGTCTCAGCGCTGAGCTGGGCTGCCCGGTGCAGATCGTGGGGATAGACGGCGGCGACCTCTTGGACGCCATGCTGGAAAGAGAGGGATAAACTATGGCATTACCTTTGATAGCGATCGTGGGACGCCCCAACGTGGGCAAGTCCATGCTGTTCAATAAGATCATCGGTCGGCGGCTGTCCATCGTAGAGGACACCCCCGGCGTCACCCGTGACCGTATCTACGGTGAGAGCGAGTGGGTGGGACGCAGGTTCCGCCTGGTGGACACCGGCGGCATCGAGCCCAATACAGACAGCCAGATTCTGTCCTTCATGCGGGAGCAGGCCCAGATCGCCATCGACAACGCCGACGTCATTATCTTCGTCACGGATATCAAGACCGGCCTGACTGCCTCCGACCAGGAGGTGGCCAGTATGCTTCAGCGCAGCCGTAAGCCCATCGTGCTGGCGGTGAACAAGATGGACTCTGTGGGCGCGGTCGACCCGGATTTCTATGAGTTCTACAACCTGGGTCTGGGCGACCCCGTGGCTGTCTCCGCCGTTCACGGCCACGGCACCGGCGATCTGCTGGACGAATGCATCAAGTATTTTCCGCCGGAAACGGATGAGGCGGACGACTCCGACGTGGTACAGGTGGCCATTATCGGAAAGCCCAATGTAGGTAAATCCAGCTTGACGAACCGTATTCTGGGCGAGGAACGCGTTATCGTCAGCAATGTAGCCGGCACCACCCGTGACGCCATCGACAGCTACTTTGAGAACCAGTACGGCAAATATAATTTCATCGACACCGCCGGTATGCGGAAAAAGTCCAAGGTAGATGACAACATCGAAAAATACAGCGTTCTGCGGGCCACCATGGCTATTGAGCGCAGCGACGTCTGCCTCATTCTCATCGACGCTCAGGAGGGTGTCACCGAGCAGGACACCAAGGTCGCCGGTCTGGCGCATGACGCGGGCAAGGCATGCATTATCGTGGTGAACAAATGGGACCTGATCGAAAAGGACGACAAGACCATGGACCGTATGCGTGAGGACATCCGCCGGGACCTGAGCTATATGCCCTATGCCCCCATTCTGTTCATCTCCGCCCTGACCGGCCAGCGGGTGGGCCGTCTCTTTGAGCTTATCAACTACGTCAACGATCAGGCGGCCATGCGAATCACCACCGGCACGCTGAACAGTGTGCTGGCAGACGCGCAGACCCGCGTTCAGCCTCCCACGGACAAGGGACGCCGCCTGAAGATCTACTACATGACGCAGGTGGGCGTCAAGCCGCCCCACTTCGTCATCTTCTGCAACGACAAAAAGCTCTTCCACTTCTCCTACCAGCGCTATCTGGAAAACCAGCTCCGCAGCGTGTTCGGCCTGGAGGGCACCCCCATCGTGCTGACTATCCGCCAGAAGGGAGAGGACGACGGTTGAACCATCTCATCGGCGCTACACTGCTGGCCTCACTGGTCATATTGCTGCTGGGCTATTTCTTAGGTTGTCTCAACGGCTCGGTAATGGTCAGCCACTTCATCATCAAGGACGATGTGCGGCAGCACGGCAGCGGCAATGCGGGCCTGACCAACTTCTACCGCACCTACGGTGCCAAATACGCACTGGGCGTCATCCTCTTCGACATGGGTAAAACAGTGATCGCCTGCCTGATTGGCGGTGCAGCCTTCGACTATCTGGCCGGCGACTGGATGTTGGGCGTCCTGCTGGGTGGCCTTGGCTGTGAGTTGGGTCATATGTTCCCGGTGTTCTTCGGCTTCAAAGGCGGCAAGGGCATCCTGTCCGGCGGTACGCTGGTGTGGCTGCTGGATTGGCGCGTAGGACTCATCGCTTGGGGGCTGTTCGCCGCACTGTGGCTGCTGACGAGATATGTCTCTCTCGGCTCCGTCTGCGCCGCCGTGTCCATGCCCGTCACCACATTTTTCTTCTGCGGCCGCAGCCTCCTCTACACGGCGCTGGCCGTGCTGATCGCCGCGCTGGTGATCTGGTGCCACCGGGAGAATATCACGCGCCTGCTGCATCATCAGGAGCGCAAATTCCAATGGCACACCGGCACACCGAAAGAGAAAGAGTAAACAGAGAAAGGACATCACTGACATGAAACACAATCAGATGCGGCAGGTGGTCTTCCCCATTCTGGCCGCCTTCATCTGGGGCACCGCCTTCGTTGCGCAGGATATGTGCGCCGACTCCATCGGCGCGTTCGCCTTCAATGCCAGCCGCTACTTTATCGCGGTGCTGGCGCTGCTGGTGGTCATCCTCATCAGCGACAAGCTGAAAAAGGATAAGCCCACCCTCTCCCCCATCCAGAAAAAGGCTGCCAACAAGCAGCTGTGGATCGGTGGCCTGTGCTGCGGTGCGGCGCTGGCCATGGCCTCCAACTTCCAGCAGGCGGGCATGGTCGCCGGTACTGACAGCGGCAAGGCCGGCTTCCTGACGGCGCTGTATGTGGTGCTGGTGCCCGTGTTCGGTCTGTTCTTCAAGCGTAAGGTCAACCTGCCCACCTGGATCGCCGTGGTGCTGTCCGTAGTGGCTCTGTACCTGCTGTGCATCAAGGGCAGCTTCACGCTGGCTCCCGGCGACCTGCTGATCCTCGTGTGCGCCGTGTGCTTCGCGGTACATATTCTGGTCATCGACCATTTCACCGCCACCGTGGACGGCGTAAAGCTCAGCTGTCTGCAATTCCTGTTTGCCGGTGTTATCTCCACCGTGTGTATGTTCCTCTTCGAGGAGGTGGACTTCGCCGCCATCTGGAGCTGCATCCTTCCTCTGCTGTACGTGGGTATTTTCTCCTGCGGTGTGGGCTACACCCTGCAAATTCTGGCACAGAAGGGCTCCAATCCCACGGTGGTCACCATTCTGCTGAGTCTGGAGAGCGTGTTTGCCGTCATCGCCGGTGCCATCATCCTCAAGCAGCAAATGTCCGTCCGCGAGTACATCGGCTGCGCGGTAATGTTCGCCGCCGTTCTCCTGGCCCAGATCGACTTCCCCGTGAAACAGAAAGCCGAATAAAGCGCAAAAAAGAAGCACCCGATCGGGTGCTTCTTTTTTGTGCTTTTGGCTGTCTCAGAACAACGTCACCTGACTGGTATCCGCCATACCGGCAAAGGCGCCCAGCGCCTTCAGCTGCTCGATATGGGTCTTACTAAGCTTGTTGCAGATGGTGGCGAACTCCTCTACAGAGATGAAGGTTTTTCCCTTTCGCTTCTCCACCGTGTCCAGCGCCGCCGTCTCCCCCAGACCGCGCACCGTTACAAAGGGAGGCAGCAGGCCGTTTGCAGTGATCTTGAAGTGTGTGGCATCGGAGTCGTAAATACTAATGGTGTCAAAATGGAAGCCCCGCAGATAGAACTCGTAGCACACCTCCAGCGTCACCAGCAGGTTCTGTTCCACGTCGGTGGCGTCCTTATTGTTCTCGATCTCCCTGATTTTCTGCTTCACCGCATCCATGCCGGCGCAGCAGTACTCCGCGTCGAAGGCCTTGGCCCGGATGGAGAAGAACGTGGCGTAGAAGGCCAGCGGCTCATGCACCTTGAACCACGCAATACGGAACGCCATCATCACATAGGCCACAGCGTGGGCCTTAGGGAACAGATAGCCGATCTTGGCCAGAGAGCCGATATACCAATCCGGCACCTGATGCTCCCGCATAGCCTCCTCCCAGCCGTCCTCGAAGCCCTTTTTCTTTACTTTGCCCTTACGCACCGCCTCCATGATCTTAAAGCTCATCTTCGGCTCCAGCCCCATGGAGATCAGGTACAACATGATATCATCGCGGCAGCCCACCGTCTCCAAAACGCTGGCCGTGCCGCCCACGATCAAGTCCCGGGCATTGCCCAGCCACACGTCGGTACCGTGGGAGAAGCCGGACAACCGTACCAGGGTATTGAAATCCTGGGGCATGGTATCCATCAGCATACCGCGGGTGAACCGGGTGTTGAACTCCGGGATAGCCACGGCGCCGGTGGGCCCCAGTATCTCGTCATTTTCAAAGCCCAGCACCTTGGACGAGGTGAAAATACTCATGGTATCCGGGTCATCCAAGGGGATGGCCCGCGCGTTCACGCCGGTCAGGTCCTCCAGCATTTTGATCATGGTGGGGTCATCGTGTCCCAGCATATCCAGCTTCAGGAGGTTGTCCTCCATGCAGTGATACTCGAAATGAGTGGTCACAGTGTCGCTGTTGGCATCGTCTGCCGGGTGCTGCACCGCGGTAAAATCCTCCACATCCATATCATCCGGCACCACCACCAGCCCACCGGGGTGCTGCCCCGTAGTACGCCGCACGCCCACGCAGCCCAGCGTCAGGCGATCCAGCTCCGCGTTGGAGGCCGTCTCGCCCCGTTCCTCCAGGTATTTCTTCACCATGCCGAAGGCGGTCTTTTCCGCTAGGGTACCGATGGTCCCCGCGCGGAACACCTGGGTCTTGCCGAACATCTCGATGGCGTGCTGGTGTGCCCGGGCCTGGTACTCACCGGAGAAATTCAGGTCGATATCCGGCACCTTACCGCCGCCGTAGCCCAAAAACGTCTCAAAGGGGATGTCAAATCCGTCCTTAGCGTACTTTGCCCCGCACATCGGGCAATTCTTGTCGGGCATATCCGCGCCGCAGCCGTAGCTGCCATCGGTGATGAACTCAGTATGGCGGCATTTGGGGCAGCGATAATGGGGCGGCAGGGAGTTCACCTCCGTAATGCCGGACATATACGCCACCAGTGAGGACCCCACACTGCCCCGGCTACCCACCAGATAACCGTTTTCCAGGCTGCGCTGCACCAGCTTCTGGGCGGACATATACACCACGTCGTACTTGCCCAGAATGCTTTTCAGTTCCACGTTCAGCCGGTCCACGATCAGCTGAGGCGGCTCGTCGCCATACAGCTCGTGACACTTGTCCCACACTCTGTCATGAAGTTCCTGCTCCGAATTCTCCAGCCGCGGCGGGAACAACCGTCCCGGCGGCAGCAGCTCGATATTTTCGATACGGTCGGCGATGCCGCGCGGGTCGTCGATGACCACCCGATGCGCTTCCTCTTCGCCCAGATAGGCAAACTCCGCCAGCATCTCCTCCGTGGTCTTGAAGTAAATGGGCAGGGGTGCGTCGGCGTCGGCAAACTTCTTGCTGGCCAGCAGGATATGGCGGTATACCTCGTCCTCCGGCTCCTGGAAGTGCACATCACCCGTGGCACACACTGGCTTGCCCAGCTCCCGGCCCAACCGGACGATAGTACGGTTGAACTCCCGCAGCTCATCCTCTGACTGCACCGCGCCATTGCGAAGCATGAACATATTATTGCAGATGGGCTGTATCTCCAGGTAATCGTAGAACGATGCGATGCGCTTCAGCTCCGCCCAGTCCTTGCGGTCCGCCACCGCCCGGAACAGCTCGCCTGCTTCGCAGGCTGAGCCGATAATGAGGCCTTCCCGATGGGCGATCAGCTCCGTCTTGGGGATAATGGGCACACGCTTGAAATACTTGAGATTGGAAGCCGAGATCAACTGATACAGGTGCTTCAAGCCCAGCTTGTTCTTCGCCAGGATGATAATATGCTTGGGGTGCCGGCTGCCGCCGCCCCGGGGCCGCAGCTTTTCCATCTGCCCGTTGATCTCCTGCAGACGGGAAATTCCCATCTCCCGCCGCATTCTCTCAAAAAAGGGTATCAGCATATACCCCACCATCCCCGCGTCGTCCGACGCCCGGTGGTGGTTGAAGGCGGGCAGATCCAAATGTTCCGCCACGATGTCCAACTTATGTTTGTGCAGCTCCGGCAGCAGGTTCTGCGCCAGGATCAGGCTGTCGATGTACGTGGGGTCGAATTCCAGCCCCGCCCTGCGGCACCCTGCTCGGATGAACCCGATGTCGAACTCCGCATTGTGGGCCGCCAGCGGTCGCCCGTCCACGAATTTCAAAAACGCCGCCAGTGCTTCCTCCGGCGGCGGCGCGTCCGCCAGCATGGCATCCGTAATGCCCGTCAGGCCGATGATCTCCGGCGTCAGCCGACGGCCGGGGTTCACGAAGGTCTGAAACGTATCCGTGATCTGCCCGTTTTTCAGCACCACTGCGCCGATCTCCGTGATGGCCTCCCGCTGTACCTTCAATCCGGTAGTTTCGATGTCGAAGCACACGATCTCGTCGTCAAAGTCCTGATCCTGCGCACCGTGTACGGCAATGCGGTCGTCCAGGTTATTGACATAGTACCCCTCCACGCCGTACAGAATCTTGATCTTCCCCTTGCCCGCGTCCCGCGCCTTTGGGAATGCCTGCACCGTGCCGTGGTCGGTAATGGCAATAGCCGGGTGGCCCCAGGCTGCCGCCTGCTTTACCACCTTGCCCACATCCGTCAGAGCATCCATGCTGCTCATCTGCGTATGAAGGTGCAGCTCCACCCGCTTCTCCGGTGCATTGTCCTGCCGGGCCGTATGGCTGATCTTCATAATATTCACCGGCCGCAGCAGGATATCCTTCCCGTCGTAGGTCAGTTCCACCTTGCCCTGCAGGCGCAGCCACATCCCGTCGTTGATCGCGCCGCCCAGCACCTTGGCCTCTTTTTCATCCATGGCCTTCCGCACGGCCACGGAGCCATGCTCATCGGTGATGTTGAAGTTCAGCGTCCACATTCCCTTGCGCCGCGTCTCATAGCACTCTGTCTTGAATACCCGGCCCTCCACAATGGCGCTGCCCTGCTTGATATTCAGTTCGCCGATAGGCGTCAGCTTTCCGGTGATCGTCTTTCCCCAGATCACCCCGCTGTCGCCCTTCTGCTCGCCGGTGCCGCAGAAATGCAGCAGCACCTGCCGCAGATCATACTGCTGCGCCAGCATCTGCTGCAGGGCGTCCTGTGCCGCCTGGGGCAGTGTCTCACTGCTCTCTATCTGCACCTCCAGCGTCCGGCCCGCCATATCCAGCGTGCCGCTGATGATGCAGGCATCGTGCAGCAGCAGGCGCAGCTGCCGCGGCGCCTGAAAGCTCTCAAATAGCGTAAAAAACGGTACTCTCTCCGCCATGTTTCTCCCCTATCGTATCTCTTGTCACAGCTTGTCGATCTCCTCGAACAGCGCGTCCACCAGCTGGTCCTCCGGCACCTTCCGCAGAACCGTTCCCTTGGCGAACAGCAGTCCCTCGCCCTTGCCTCCGGCGATGCCCACGTCCGCGGCCGAGGCCTCCCCCGGTCCGTTGACCACACACCCCATCACCGCCACGGTGATGGGCTTGTCACAGCTCTTCAGCCGCCGTTCCACCTCCCGGGCGATAGGCAACATATCATACTTCGTCCGCCCGCAGGTGGGGCAGGCGATCAGGTCCGGCCCCGTCTGCCGCAGACCGCAGGCCTGCAAAATACGCTTGGCGGCCACTACCTCTTCCACCGGGTCGGCAGTCAGGCTCACCCGCAGCGTATCGCCGATACCCCGGCACAGCAGGCCACCGATTCCGATAGCGGATTTTAGCACACCCATCTCCGGCGTGCCCGCCTCAGTAACGCCCAGGTGCAGCGGGTAGTCCACCTTTTCGTGCAGCAGCTCGTAGGCCGCCATATTTACCGGTACCCGGGAGCATTTCACGGAGATGCAGATATCCCCGAAGCCGCACTCCTCCAACAGGCGCACATGTCCCAGTGCACTCTCGGCCAATGCCTCGGCGGTCACGCCGCCGTATTTTTGCACCAGGTCCTTCTCCAGCGAGCCGCCGTTGACGCCCACACGGATTGGAATATTCCTCTCCCGGCAGGCGTCGGCCACGGCCCGCACGCGGTCCTTCGACCCGATGTTGCCGGGGTTGATGCGTATTTTATCCACACCGCCGTCCACACACAGCAGCGCCAGCCGGTAATCAAAGTGGATATCCGCCACCAGCGGGATGTGTATAGCCGCCTTGATGCTCGGAATGGCCCGTGCGGCCTCCTCCGTGGGCACCGCCACACGCACGATCTCGCAGCCCGCCTGCTCCAGGCGCTGTATCTGCCGCACCGTGGCGTTCACGTCCTCCGTGGGCGTATTGCACATGGACTGTATGCTTACGGCCGCGCCGCCGCCCACCGGTACCGCGCCCACCTGTATGCGTCTTGTCACCGTCCCCGCCTCCTCAGTGGATCAGCTTTCCCACGTCGCTGAACACCAGCACCACCATCAGCGCCAGCAGCAGAATAAGTCCCGCGAAGTGGATATAGTTCTCATATTTTGCCGGTATCTGCTTCCGGAACAGCAGCATGGCTGCCGCGTTGATGATCAGGAAGAATATCCGCCCGCCGTCCAGCGCCGGCAGCGGCAGCAGGTTCATCACCGCCAGATTCACTGCGATCAGCGCCGCGATGTAGGCGATGTTTTCCACCGCCGCCTGGGTCGTCTCCGCCTGCTCACCTACCTGTACCATGGTGGACACGATCCCCACCGGGCCACTCAGATCCCGCAGGCCCGCCTGCCCGGTAAAGAGCATTTGCAGGCTCAGCCGCACCAGACGCACGAAATCCACAGCGTTGTTCCAGGTGTAGGCCAGTTTGTCGCCGAAGGTGGCCGCCGCCGCACCGAAGTATATTCCGTAGCCGCTGTACGCATTTCCGCTTTGATCGGTATACGTCTGTCTCGTCATGGCAAAGTCGTCCAGGCGCACCTTCTCCCCGCCGCGGTCCACCACCAGGTCGAATGTGCCAGTCTTATTCAGGCCAAGCAGCAGGCTCACGTCGCTGTAAATGTACACGCGCTCCCCATCGATGGACACCAGCCGGTCCCCGGTCTGCAAGCCGTCGGCGCTCTCCAACGGACAACCCTCGGCAAAGCCGGAGATCACCGGCTGATAGAACCCCTGCGCCGGCGCATACAGGCAGAAGATGATAATAAGCCCCGCCAGAAAATTCATGGCCGCGCCGGCGGCAAAAATGATCAGCTTTTTCCAAAAGCCCTGGCGGTTCAGCGCCGCCGGATCGTCAGAGTCCTCCTCTTCCCCCTCCATGGCACAGAAACCGCCCACCGGAAAAGCCCGCAGAGAATACTGGGTATCCCCCCGCTGCTTTTTCCATAGCACCGGTCCCATGCCGATGGCAAACTCGTTGACCCGCACGCCGCAGGCCTTAGCCGCCAGGAAGTGCCCCAGCTCATGGACGGCGATCAAAATACCGAACACCAGCAGGGCCGCTATGATATATACGATCATGTATGCAAGCTCCTTCTCCGGATGTCACAGGGCGGCGCGCCGCGCCGCCTTGTCTGCTTCCAGTATATCCGCAAGGCTTGGCTGATATTGCACCGACACCCGCTCCAACGCGCGCTCCACCCGCCGGGAGATATCGTTAAAGCCGATCTCACCCCGCAGAAACAGTCCCACAGCCGCCTCGTTGGCGCCGTTGAGTATGGCGCAGGCGGTGCCGCCCACCGCTGCGGCATACCGTGCCAGACGCAGACAGGGGAATGCCCTCTCGTCCGGCTCGGCAAAGGTCAGCGCGCCGCAGGTCAGCAGATCAAGCGGCTTATCCGGGCTCTCGGCCCGGTGGGGATACGTCAGCGCATAGCGGATGGGCAGCTTCATATCCGGCGTGCCCAGCTGCGCCAGCAGTGCCCCGTCCCGGAACTCCACCAGCGAATGCACGATGCTCTGGCGGTGTATCACCGCCTGCACCTGCTCCACCGGCAGGCGATAGAGCCGCATGGCCTCGATGATCTCCAGTCCCTTGTTCATCAGTGTGGCGGAGTCCACCGTGATCTTCGGTCCCATGTGCCAGTTGGGATGGCGCAGGGCATCCGCTGCCGTCATGTGCTCCAGCTCGTCGAAGGTCCTTCCGTAGAACGGCCCGCCGGAGCAGGTCAGCAGGATACGCCGCACCTCACCCCGGTCCCGGCAGCCCTGCAAGCACTGAAACACCGCGCTGTGCTCACTGTCCACCGGCACGATCTCCGCGCCGTATTTCTCCGCCGCGTCCATCACCAGCTCACCGGCGCACACCAGCGTTTCCTTATTGGCCAGCGCGATGCGCTTGCCTTTTTGGATTGCCGCCAGTGTGGGACGCAGCCCCACGCTGCCCATCACGGCAGTCACCACCGTGTCCGCCTCGCTCATAGCGGCGGCAGCCAACAGGCCCTCCTCCCCTGCCATGACCTCAATGCCGGTCCCCCGCAGCCGTTTTTTCAGCGCCAGCGCCGCATTTTCGTCATACAGCACCGCAAGGCGCGGCATATACTGCCGCGCCTGCTGCTCCAACAGGTCTATCTGTGTATTGGCGGTCAGCGCCGCCACGCGGAGGTCCAACTCCCCGGCCACCTCCAGCGTCTGCCGCCCGATGGAGCCGGTAGCCCCCAACAGGGCGATGGTTTTCGTCATAGGTCCTTCCTCAATACAGCGTCACAGCGTTGATAAGCATCCACGTCAACGGTGCAGCGAAGATCACACTATCGAACCGGTCCAGCACGCCGCCGTGGCCCGGCAGCAGCCGTCCGTAGTCCTTGATGCCGCACTGCCGCTTCACGCAGGAGAAGCTCAGGTCGCCCAGCTGCCCCAGCACCGCGCCCACGAAGCCCAACAGCACACAGCAGCCGATGTGCAGCTGCACCTCCGTACATAGGAAGAAGAATATCCGGAACAGGATCATTCCCACCATGCCGCCCACCAGACCGCTGACCGCACCCTCCCGTGTCTTCTTCGGGCTGACTCTGGGCGCCAGCTTTGTTTTCCCGAACAGCATACCGCCGAACAGCGCCAGAGAGTCGCTCATAAACGCCGACACCAGCGGGATCAGCACCAGTCCGGCGCCGTATTCCAGCATCCGCAGCCGCACCAGGCAGCCCAGCGCCAGAGGGATCACCAATCCGGACACCGCCATAGCGCTGATATCCGGAAAATCCAGCTCGTCGTCTTTGCCGAAGGCCTGCACCGCCGCGATGAACATCACCACGATCAGCGCCGCCAGCAGCCATACCATGATCGTATGTATGGCGGTACCCGTGAAGTCACCGCCGCTGAAATACACCGTGAACACGGTGAACACCGCCAGCGTGGCCGCCAGTCCCCACCAGTGCGCCGCTTTCTCCGGCGCGGCGGCCGCCATGAACTCATGGCAGCCGATGACGCACAGCGCCGCCACCAGCACCGCCGTGGCCCAATCCGGTGCGAAGCACAGCACGCCGATCAATGCCGGCACGCCGATGATCGCCACCAGTATTCTCTGTTTCATGGTCGTCACCTCACTTTACGCCGCCGAACCGGCGATCCCGCCGCTGATAGTCAATGATCGCTCTGTCCATATCCTGCCGGGTAAAATCCGGCCACAGCGTGTCGCAGAAATAGAATTCGCTGTAGGCACACTGCCACAGCATGAAATTGCTCAGCCGTATCTCGCCGCTGGGGCGGATGATCAGCTCCGGGTCGGGGATACCGGCAGAGTACATATTGGCGGAGAGGTTCTCCTCCGTCCAGTCCACCCCCTGCTCCGCGCACAGCCGCGCCGCCCGCAGTATCTCCGCCCTGCCGCCGTAGTTCAGACACACATTGGCCTGGAACCCCGCATAGCGGCCGGAGATGTCGTCCGTCTCATGTGCCAGCGCCTGCAGCTCCGGGGACAGTGCGCTGAGGTCGCCGAAGAACCGCAGGCGGATGTGCTCCTTTTCCATGGTGTCGATAGCTTCCCGCAGATACTGCTCCAGCAGGCCCATGATGGTATTCACCTCATCGGCGGGCCGCTTCCAGTTCTCTGTGGAAAAGGCGTATACCGTCAGGTATTCCACTCCCAGTTCCTTGCAGTAGGTGGCGATGTCGCGGAACACCTCTGCCCCCGCCTTGTGCCCCACCGTGCGGGGCAGGCCGCGTTTTTTCGCCCAGCGGCCGTTGCCGTCCATAATAACAGCGATATGGCGGGGA
>OLXH01000155.1_pt1 | contig 36956 bp, 28 predicted proteins | sample 1673391 | NCBI WGS metagenome assembly OLXH01 (sample SAMEA103958110, study PRJEB25191) | human gut metagenome | reverse complement strand
CCGTCGAAATCGCGGCTCTGGGCAGCGGTGATGGCCTGACGCTGCTGTTCGTCCTCCAGAAAGGCCAGGGCCGACGCGGCCATGTTGTCCGGCGGGCAGGAGACCGCCCAGCCGTGGGCGGTGAAGAACGCCTCGTTCCGCGTTTCGCAGCCGCCCACCATATCCGCCAGCAGCAGCGGCACGCCGCGGGTGCCGGCCTCGGTGATGCTGATGCCGCCGGGCTTGCTGACCAGCACGTCCGCGCTGTCCATGTACAGCTGCACCTGGGTAGTGAAGCCCATGGCCTCCACGCGGTACAGGCGGCGCAGCTCCAGGGCATAGCGCATCTGCTTGTTGCTGCCGCACAGCACCGTGGCAAAGTCGCCGTCGGCCATACGCATATCCAGGTCCTCCGCCACGTCGCCCATGGGGCCGCAGCCGATGCTGCCGGACATGAGGACGATGTGGCGGCCGGTCTCCGGCAGGCCCAGAGCTCTCCGCGCCGCGGCCCTGTCACCGCGCTGGCGGAAGGCGGAACGCACGGGAATGCCGGTGGGCAGGAGGGTATCGCGGGCGATGCCGCAGCTGACGAACTCGTCGGCCAGCTCCTGATGGGGAATGACGCAGATATCCGGGGTGCAGGCACCCACTGTGGGGCTGCAGGTATAGTCCGTGGCCACGAAGCAGAACACCGGACAGGCGCTCCACGCCTGCTTCAGCGCCGTCATCATCATGGCGGGGATCACGTGGACACAGACAACGGCGTCGTAGCCGCCGCTTTGCAGCGTGCGGCCCAGACGGCGGGCACCGCGGGCAATGTAACGGTACACCGGGCCGTCGCGCCGGTCCATCTCCTTGTCGCCCTCGGCGGACATATAGCCCGCCTTGTAGAGCTTGGGATACCGGCGATAGAACCGGGTGTGCCACTTGGAAACGAATTTGGATGCCTTTTTGGAGATGAAGCCCAAGCCGTCCATCACGTCGCAGGACGCGCCGCAGCGTTGGAGGCTGTCACGCAGGGCGGCGGCTACGGCGTTGTGCCCGCCGCCGGTGTTACAGGTCAGGATCAGTACGCGCATTTTGCTCTCCTTTCCGCTGCGCTCGCTTTCGCAGCAGCGCCGCCAGGCGCATGAGCCGGGGGCGGTTGTAGCGTTGTATCAGAATAAAGGGCAGATTGGCCAGCAGCACCCACACCGCCAGCACGATCGCGCCGCCCCAGCCGGGCCACAGCCACAGAAACGCCAGGCCCAGCAAACAGGAGGCTCCATGGACCAGCTCCGCGCGGCACGTCTCCTGCACCAGCGCCGCGGCCTGATCCGCCGTCACGGCGCCGCTGCCGGGCAGCTCCTTCTTCACCATGTCCGGCAGGATGCGGCTCATGTCCGGCACCAGCTTCTTCCACTTATCGATGGCCAATTTGGTGTAGATGCGGCCGTTCTGCTCCCATTTCCGGCTGCGGAAGGGCCGCTTCTCCGGGTCAAAGGGACCGGGGAGCGCCTGACCCAGCGGGTGCGCCAGCAGGGCCAGCGCCGCCGCGTACAGGACGCATTTCCAGAAGCCGCTCACGCCTTCTCCTCCCCGCAGCTGCGCTCCAGCGCGTGGCGCAGCGTGCCCTCCGTCAGGCGGGTGACGCGCTCCACGAACTGCTCCTCATCGTGCTTCATGCCGTAGTGCAGCCAGCTTTGCAGCAGGCCCACAAGCGTGGCCGTATACAGTGCCGCGATGGACTGCACATCCGTCTCCGCCACCGGCAGGTCCTCCGCCGTGCGGCGCACCAGATCCTCCACGGCACCGTAGACCACCTGGTAATACTCATGCTCCAGCAGGTCGCGTTGGCTGGACTGGTACAGGTGGTAGACCGCGCGGCGGTTGGCGCGCATGAACGCCGTCACCCGCATCATCAGCTGGTACCAGCTGGTGCAGAGGGGTGGTGCGTTGAGGACGCGGTCCAGCTCCGTCTCCAGCACCTCGCGCACCAGGGCGTAGATGTCGCAGTAGTAGTAATAAAACGTATTCCGGTTCACGCCGCAGTGATCTGCGATGTCCACCACGGAGATCTTATCCAGCGGCCGCTGCTCCAGCAGGTCCAGAAAGCCCTTGCGAATGGCGTTTTTTGTGGTCTGTGCCATGTCCATGCTCCTCTCTTTGTGCAAAAACTGCCTTACCATCTGTATCATACCGAATTCAGACAGTTTTTGCAAGATGCCCGTACTATGCACTTTAGGCAAAATGTGTGGAAATGTATGAACATAGTGTAAAAAAAGCATCCCCGCACGGTGTGCGGGGATGCTTTTGCTTCAAATGGGGTCAGGCCGTCACCACGGGGCCGCCGTGCTTCTTGGCGCTGATCTTCTGGTAGGCGATGACCGCCGCCACCAGCACCAGGCCGGCCACGTCGGTGAGCGTGCCGGGGATCATCATGCCCAGGCCGCCGACGGCCAGGACGATACGCAGCGCCCAGTGGACCTTCTTATACAGATAGCCGTTCAGGGACGCCGCGATGGCAAAGATGCCCAACAGGGCGCTGACACAGATCTGCGCCACCTCCCACCAGCCGGAGATGTTCTCAAACAGCAGGGCCGGACTGTAGGCGAAGATGTACGGCACGATAAAGGCGGCGATGGCCAGCTTGGTGGCGTTGATGCCGGTCTTCATGGGGTCGGACTTGGCGATGGCCGAGCCGGCGTAGGCCGCCAGGGCCACAGGGGGCGTGATATCCGCCACGATGCCGAAGTAGAACACGAAGAAGTGGGCGGCCACCAGCGGGAAGCCCAGCTGAATGAGGATGGGCGCGCAGGTGGAGGCCATGATGCAGTAGTTGGCCGTGGTGGGCACGCCCATGCCCAGGACGATGCAGCACAGCATGGTCAGCACCAGGCCGACGATGGTGGCGTTGCCCGCCAGCTGGACGATGGCGTTGATGAGGATGGAGGCCAGGCCGGTGACGGTGATACAGCCGGCGATGATGCCCGCCATGCTGCAGGCCACGGCCACGGTGATAGCGCCGCGGGAACCGGCTTCCAGAGACTCCACTGCGGAGAAGAAGGAGCGCTTGCCGGCATTACCCAGCGCCTTGCCGGTTGTCATGGGCTGGGTGTCGCCCTCACCGCGCTTGCCCTGCAGGAAGAAATTGACGAAGCCCACGGCAATGGCGGCCAGAATGGAATAGGCCGCGGAGTGGGACATGGTCTTGCTGCCGGAGGACACCAGCCACACCAGCAGGATCAGGGGAATGATCAGGTAGCAGTCACGGACCAGCAGACGCCACGCAGGCAGCTCCTCGCGGGGAACGCCCTTCAGGCCCAGCTTCTTGGCCTCCAGATGGACGGCGATGAAGATCCCGGTGAAGTACAGCAGCGCGGGCAGGATGGCCTTGACGGCCACCTGGGCGTAGGGCAGCTTCATGTACTCGGCCATGAGGAAGGCTGCCGCACCCATGATGGGGGGCATGATCTGGCCGCCGGTGGAGGCCGCGGCCTCGACGGCGCCGGCGAACTCGGGCTTGTAGCCGGTCTTCTTCATCATGGGGATGGTGAAGGAACCGGTGGTGACGGTGTTGCCCACGGAGGAGCCGGACACCATGCCGCACAGGGCGGAGCTGATAACAGCCACCTTCGCCGGGCCGCCGCTGGACCAGCCAGCCAGACGGTTGGCAAAGCTGATGAAGAAGTTGGCGATGCCGGTGCGCTCCAGGAACGCGCCGAAGATGATGAACAGAACGATATAGGTATAGCACACGTTGATGGGCGTGCCGATGACGCCGGAGGTGGTGTAGAACAGCTTGTAGATGATGGTTTTCAGCGCGTCATACAGGGTGGCACCGTTCACCGCGCCGGCGTAGCTCAGCTGGTTGATGAACGCGTACACGATCAGCACGCCGGCCACGCACAGAATAGGCAGACCCACGCAGCGGCGGCACAGCTCCATCAGGATCAGGATACCCACCACGCCGATGATGACGTGGACCGTCTCGATACGGGTGGACAGGCGCACCAGCGTCATGGCGTTCAGCGCAAAGTAGAAGAAGCAGGCCGCGCCCACCACCATCAGCACGATATCGTACCAGGGCAGGTAGTTGACCCTGACGTGGTGCTTGCTGGCGGGGTAGGTCAGGAAGCCGATGATAATGATGCAGCCCACGAACATGGTGAGCCGGATCTCGGGCATGGCCTTGGAAAACAGGGTCATGCCGATGCAGAACAGACCGAACGCGGCCATGAGGATGCGGATGATCAGCTGGGGCGTACCCTCCCACAGGCGGGTGGCGGATTCACGGTCATATTTACGCATGACCGCGTCCAGATCCGGGGCCTCGTCCGCGGCGGTGTTGACACCGTCGGCCGGGGCGGTATCCGGTTTTTTCTTGTCGATGCTCATAGTCGTCTCTCTCCCTGAAGATTACAGAATAGCGCGAGGACTACGGCGGGAAACCCCGCCGTAGCCTCGAAAAGCGTCAATTTTCTGCTAAGGATTTAGTTGCCGAAGTACACGTCCTTGGCGATGACGGTCTCGGTGTAATAGTCGGAGGTCTCCAGCAGCTTGGCAATGTGCTCGCTGTCCAGGCTGACCAGGTAGGTATCCTTGGTGGTGGCCAGGTCGGTCACAGCGGTGGTGGGGGCACCGGCCACAATGAAGGCGGCGTCGATCTGGCCGTTCTTCAGAGCGTCGGCGCTGTCGCTGAAGGACTGGTAGGTGGCGTTGATCTTGGTGAACTTGCCGTCGGCGTCCAGATCACCGATGCCGTAAGCGCTCAGGATGTCCACAGCGTTGAAGTACACGCCGGAGCCGGGCGCACCCACGGACACGCTCTTGCCCTCCAGGTCAGCCACGGACTTGATGCTGGCGTTGGTGGTGACGATCTGCACCTGTTCCATGTACAGGGCGGCCACAGTGGAGAAGCCCTCGACCTTGCTCTTGAACAGGTTGGTGCCGTTGTAGGCGTAGGCCATCACGTCGGACTGGCAGAACGCGAAGTCAGCGGTGCCGTCAGCCAACTCCTGCACGTTGGCCTGAGAGCCGTTGCCCACCAGACCCACGACGTTGACGCCGGCGTTGTTGGTGGCGTGCTGGGCGATGACGGAGCCGAAGGCGTAGTAGGTGCCGGACTCGCCGCCGGTGACGAAGCGCAGGTTGCGGGAGTCGGTGCTGCCGGCGCCGTCCTTCACGGCGGCGACCTCAAAGCCCTTCTCGGCGAAGTACTTGGCAGCGCCGGGGTGATAGGGCACGGAGGTGATGGAAGCGCCGTACTCCAGGCTCAGCTCGCCGTACTTGGCGTGGCTGGTGGTCAGGGACGCGGCGTTGTCGAAGATGTCCGCCACGAACTTGTACACGTCGTCGCTGGACACGTCGTCGCGGGCCAGGATCACCGCGCCCACGGCCACGGTGGTGGTGTCGGTATGCTCAGCGGTCACATCGCCGCTGTCGTCCTTCTTGTCGCCGCAGGCGACCAGGCTCAGCGCCATGACCAGCGCCAGAACCAGTGCAAAAAACTTTTTCATGTTCTTTCTCCTTATTGATAGATAAATTGTTTTCCTCTTCCTGAAAAACAGCTTTTTCCGCCGGCCGGTCGGGCACGGCGGTGTTCAACGGTGCCATTATATCGCAGGCGTAAACTTTTTGCAATATCTAAATGCGGAAAATTTCATTTTCCTGCGGAACGATTTTCCCGTCCGCGCGGACATTCCGCTTTTCTTAGTCGGTATTTCTTTCGGTAAATCCGTAATTTTGTCTGTATCACGGTACTTTTTAGCGGTGGTCTATTCATAATGCTAAATTGTTTTATGCAGGAACGCCCCGCAAGAAGTGCATTTTTTGCTGGGCAATCCTGCAAAATAACAGAGGCGGGGCAAAGCCCCGCCTCTCAGCTTTCTGTCACATGCAACAGCTGCGCCGCAGCAGCTCGCATACCAGTTCATAGGTGCGCTCCGTGGAAGGCACGCTCAGCCGCTCCCGCACGGAGTGTACATCGTGCAGCTCCGGCCCCATGGACACCGCGTCCAGACCGGGGATCTTCTCCATCAGCAATCCGCACTCCAGACCGCCGTGGGTGGCCTCCACCACGCCGTCCTTACCGGTAAGATCCTTATACGCCGCCAGCAGCGTATCCCGGAACTGCGACTCCCTCTTGTACTGCCAGCCGGGGTACACGCCCCGCTCTGCCACAGTGCCGCCCGCCAGCGCCGCCACAGCCCGCACGCGCTGCGCCAGCATCAGCTTCCGGGACGCGATGGACGACCGGATGGAGAACGCGATGTGCAGTCCGTCGCCGTCCAGCTTCACCACGCCCATATTCAGGGAGGTCTGCACCAGACCGGGGAAATCCGTGTCCATAGCCTCCACGCCCTGCGGCATGGCCGTCAGCGCCTGCACCAGCGTCACGGTGCGCTCTGCGGACACGGCTTTTGCCGTCTCCGCCGCCGCGCAGGTCAGCGTCACATCGGGGTCGGTGACGGCGTACTCGTTCTTCAGCACCCCCTCAAGCTCCCGAATAAACGCTTCGAACGCCGCGCCGCTGCCGGTGGGCAGCGCCACCGCCGCATCGCAGCGGGAGCAGATCACGTTGTCAAACTGGCCACCGGAGATGGCCGCCAGCCGCAGGCCGGGGAACTTCTCCAGCGCTGTGGCCAGTACCCGTCCCATGAGGCGGTTGCCGCTGCCGCGTCCCAGATGGATGTCCGCACCGGAGTGACCGCCCCGCAAGCCGGCCACAGTGATGCCGAAGCCCTCCATGCCCGCCGCATCGGTCAGCGCTGCGGGCAGCAGGCAATCGGAGCGCATGCCGCCTGCGCAGGACACGGTGAACACGCCCTCCAGCTCGGAGTCCAAATTCAGCAGCTTTTTGCCCTTCAGGTCAGAGCAGTCCAGCGCAAAGGCGCCGTCCATGCCCACCTCCTCGTCCACGGTGAACACCGCCTCGATGGGCGGATGCACCAGCGTATCATCCGACAGGATTGCCAGGATCATGGCCACGGCAATGCAGTTGTCGCCGCCCAGCGACGTCTTGTCCGCCCAGACCCACTCCCCGTCGGTCATCAGGTCAAGTCCCTCGCGGGTCATGTCCTTGGTGCAGTCGTCGGTCTTGGCGCACACCATGTCGATGTGTCCCTGCAGGATGATCGGCTCGGCGCTCTCATGGCCGGGGGACGCCGGCTTCCAGATCACCACGTTGTTGCACGGCTCCTGCCGGTACTTCAGTCCCAGTTCCTTGGCAAAGTCCACGCACAGATCGCTGATGATCTTCGTGTTGCCGCTGCCGTGGGGCACCGAGCACAGCTTTTCAAAATATGCGAACACCTTTTCTGGCTTCAAGCCTTTCAAAACAGCCATTTTGATACTCCTTTCCCATGCGGCCGCGGTCTCCGCGCCGCCCATTCAGTATAGCATATCCGCCTGCCGCCCGCAAGCAAGTCCCTATGCGCCCACAGCCCATGCTTTCGCATGGGCTGTGTATGCAGCACACATTATCAGAAGTCGCCCAGACCCATATCGTCCTCGGTGTTGGGCGCTTCCTCGTCGTCCTCCTCGGTGGGAGGCGCGGGGATGAATTCCTCCAGATAGGCCTCCTCCGGCAGACCAGCCATATACGCCGGCAGGTTGATGATGATGCCGTCGATGTTATGGGGCAGTGTCATTTGGTACGTTTCCGTTGTCTCGCTGCCGCCCTTCTGCTGCATGACCTCCACGGTCAGCTCCAGCTTGTCGCCGATGACGGTGGTCAAGCAGCGCTCCTTTTCGTACAGCTTGGAGATCTGCTCGCCGTTCACATACACAGTGATCTTATAGGGTGCCTCCACAGACTGGCCGCCCTTGTCCACTGCGCGGTTGTCGAAATAGACGGTGTGGCCGCGTCCGATGCGCAGCATCACCACGGCGACGAGCACCAGCACCAGAACGAAGGCGATACGGATGAGCCACGAGCGTTTCGTCGTTTTCATGCGGTTCTCCCCTCCTCCTCGGCCTTCTGCTCAATGGCCAGCTGCTGACCCAGCGTGCGGTTCTCCTTGCGCTTCTTGGCCTCGTACATGACCAGTGCCACGGTGATAACGGCGTAGGACACGAACACGCGGAAGTACTCGCCGATCATGGAGTCGCCGGTGATCTTGGTTCCGGCGGCCGGTGCCACGATGAACATGGTATGGAACAGGAGCACACCCAGGAACACGTTGCCGATGGACGCCTTTTCCACGGAGGCGCCGCCCACCAGCAGCGCGGCGATGCAGAACATGCCGACGTTGGTATGCGCCGTATAGGTGGGGAAGTTGCCCATGTTCTGCAGATAGATGATCATGCCGAAGCCCGCGAACACGGTGGACATGACGATGGAGATCAGGCGGGTGCGGTCCACGTTGATACCGGCGTCACGCGCCACGTTCATATCCTGGCCCACCGCGCGCATGTCCTGTCCCAGCTTCGTGCGGCGGAACCACACGATGAACAGGCAGGCCAATGCGATGATGATCAGCGTCAGCACGGGGATCTTCACGCCGCCCACGTAGATGGCCAGCGCATTATCGACGCTCTGCCGCATCTGCAGAAGGCTGACTGTGTTGCGGATACCAAAGCCGCGGGGCAGCTTCAGTGTGTTGTGGAGGATGGGGATGATGGGCCCCATCATATACAGCACCACCAGCTGGTACACACCGGTCATGCAGTAGGCGATAAAGTAGCTGGTGACCATCTCGCGGCCCTTGGCGCGGTTCAGGATGCTGCCGCACATAAGACCCAGCAGAATGGACAGGGGGATGGACAGGATGGCCGCCAGCACCAGACCGGGGATACCCCAGATCTGCCAGTCCGCCACCAGAATCAGCGCGATCTCGCCGGCCATAGCGCCCAGCGTCATGGCAAAGTTCAGACCCATACCGGCCATAATGGGGATCAGCAGGCTCAGGATCAAAAAGGCGTTGCGCCCCAGACGGGTCATAGCCTCGTTAAGTATGTAGCTCACCGGCAGGCCGGACACGGGAATGAGCACGGCGCAGATGATGATAAACAGGACGGGCACTGAGTTTTTGCCCAGGAATTGCTTTACGTCGAATCTCTTACCCTTCATGTCAGCGCCCCCTTTCCGTCTTTCTGGTCAGGGCATAGAGGATCATGCCGTTGGATACCACGATACGGATGACCTCGCTCATATCCATCTGGAAGGCGGCGCTCATCACGGTGGGGGTCATGGTCACCACGCCCTGATACAGGATCGTACCGATAATCACATTGCCGATGGATGCCTTGTTCACCGACGCGCCGCCGATAAGGATGGCGGCCACGGCGGGCATGGCCATCCAGAAGGGGCCGTTGTACAGCTGTATGAAGCCGAAGCCCTGCTCATACACCAGAATACCCACAGCACCCAGCCAGGTGGACATGATCACGGAGATAAGCCGCATCTTGTCCACGTTGATGCCCGCTGCGCGGGCAAAGGCGGGGTTGGAGCCCACAGCGGTCATGGCGGTGCCGGTCTTGGTGTGCAGGAACGCCCACATCAGCACGGCCAGCAGCACGAAGAACAGCAGCGTGCCGGTGGGGATCACCAGATTGATGCCGATGCTGTTCAGGTCGATGGTCAGAATGTTGGCCAGCGCCTTGTCGTAATAGCCCTCCAGCGAGATGACGGTACGCAGACCGCTGGCGGAGAAGCCCCACACCATGGTAGGGTGCTTGTACGGCAGCAGCAGCCACATCATGCACATGAAGGACACGGACGAGAAGCCCACGTAGGTGGCGATCATCATTTCGCCGCCCTTGATCTTGTTCAGCAGCCAACCATAGCCGCCGCCGAACAGCAGGGCAAAGGGCGTGGCGATGAGGATGGCCATAAGGAAGCTGGCAAAGCCGGTGTAGCCCAGCTCGATGGACAGCGTGGCACCCAGCAGTCCGGACACGATACCCAGCGGCAGGCCGAAGTTCAGGCCGCAGCCGGAGTGTACCATGGGCACCATGGCCAGCACCATCACGGCGTTCCAGCTGAAACGGGTGATGATGTTGGTGATCTGTGTGGGGAAATCCAGCCCCACGCAGGGCGCGGCGATGAGCAGCAGCAGCAGAAAGCACGCGATGATCAGACGCGGCAGGCCGAAGCTGTCCACCAACTCTCTGAATTTTGACTTGTTTCCAAGTGTGGTCGTATTGCCCATTTCTTCCTCCTTACTTCACCTGACTGACCATGAGCATACCGAACTCCTCGGAGGAATGGTCAGCAGGCAGGATACCGGCGACCCTGCCGCCGGAGACGATGGCGGTCGCAGATCTGGCGCAGCTCCTCCAGCTCGGAGGAGATCATCACCACCGTGACGCCGGATTCGCGGTTAAATTTCTTCAGCGCCTCCAGCACCAGCGTCTTGGCGCCCACGTCGATACCGCGGGTAGGCTCGGACACGAAGAGGAAGCGGGGCTCCAGCGCGAACGCCTTGGCCAGGCACACCTTCTGCTGGTTGCCGCCGGACAGCTCTCTGGCCTTCTGGCTGGAGCCGGTACACTTGATCTGCAATTCATCGATGTACCGGTTCGTCACCGTGTGGATGGCCTTTTCGTCGCGCCATGTGAAGAAACCCATTCTCTTCAGGAACTTGTTCTGCACCTGCATGGCGGGGAACGCCACGTTCCACTCCAGTGACTCATCCAGCAGCAGACCCACGCCGCGCCGATCCTCGGACACGAAGGCCAGCTGGGAGTCCAGGCACTTCCGGGGGCTGTTCAGCGCGATAGGCTTGCCGTCGAACTCCACGGTGCCGCCCGCCTCATACAGACCCATAACGCCGTTGGGAATACCCAGCTTGCCCTGACCGGCCAGACCGCCGATGCCCAGGATCTCGCCCTCCTTCACGTCCAGATCCACGTTGCGGACGATCTCGCCGGGCATATCCACCCACAGCTTGCGGATGGACAGAATGGTGCGGGCATCGGAGTGGTCGCGGATGTCGTGGGCAGCGCCGCCGGCAGCCACCTCGCGCCCCACCATGTAGTGGGTGATGTCGCGGACATCCGTCTCGCGGGCGGCCACGTCCTTGACAACGTAGCCATCCCGCATGATGACCACCTTATCGCACACCGACAGGATCTCCTGCAGGCGGTGGGTAATAAAGATCACGGCGATGCCCCGGGAGGCCATGCCGCGGATGGAGTCCAGCAGGGCCTGTGCCTCCTGCTCGGTGAGCACGGCGGTGGGCTCGTCCAGGATCAGCAGCTTCAGGTTCTCCTTGCTCAGCTCGCGGGCGATCTCCGTAAACTGCTTGTGCCCCACGGGCATGCTGCTGATGACCATCTTCTGGTCGATAGCCACGCCCATCTTCTCAATGGCTTTTGCGGCGCGGTTATCCATTTCCTTATAGTCGAGAGTGTCCAGGCGCGGGCCGAACACTTCTGAAATGACGCTTTTTTTCTTGGGCTCGCGGTTGAGGAGGATGTTCTCCGTGGCAGTAAAGCCGGGGATCAGCGAGAACTCCTGATGCACCATGCCGATGCCGGCCTTCAGCGCATCAAAGGGGGTGTTGAACTGCACTTTTTCTCCGTCGATCAGGACATCCCCCTCGTAGCCGCCCGTCTCACGGATCACGTCCATGCCAAACAGTATTTTCATCAAGGTGCTCTTTCCGGCGCCGTTTTCGCCCACCAGACCCAGCACCTCGCCCTCTTTCAAGGTGAAGTTGATGTCTGTGAGCACCTGATTGCCGAAAAAGCCCTTTTTGATATTCCGCATCTCAAGCAGCGGAGCATTGTTCTTTTCCATATTCATCCCTACCTATAGCAGCGGGGAGGGATGATGCCCTCCCTCCCCACTTTAATGGTTGCTTCAAAAGCCTGTCGTCAGCTGATGGTGAAGTACTTTTCCGGGATCTCCACGGTAGCGTTGCCCATGAAGTGGCCGGGATCGCCCATGATATAGGTATCCTGATAGATCAGGAACACGTTTTCAGACTTCGCGCCGGTGGTGGCGTTGGTGTAGCTGGCGCCGTTCCAGGCCGCCTTGGGAGAGTAGACCTGCAGCGCGGCAGCCACATCGTCCATGTCCTTCAGCTCGCTCTTGCCGTCCAGCACGTTCTTGGCGTGCAGAGCAAGACCGGCGGACAGGGTGTAGCCGTAGGAGTAAGCCCAGGTACCGAAGTGATCGGCGCCGCCCTTCTCCACGATGGCGGACTCGACCTTAGCCAGGATCTTCTCGAAGTCACCGGCCTCCTCGGTCAGATCCAGACCCAGCGCGCCGGGATAGCCCATCAGGGGGGAGGGCAGGTCGGCCTCGATGAAGTAGCCGCCGTACTCCAGCAGGCGCTTCAGCAGAGGCTCGGTGTGCGCATCGTTGGTGCAGAAGTAGGCAGCGTTCTGGCCGTACTTCTCGACCCATGCGGGCACCTGCTCCAGAATGTAGGCCTGAGCGCCGGAAACGCCGACGTCAGAGGTGGGATCGGGAGCCGTCTCCAGGACGAACTTCATGCCGAACTCCTCGCAGGCGGCCTGCATGATGGCCACGCGGCGGCTCATGGTCTCGTAGGACATGTGGCGGGGGAAGGAGATATGTACGAAGGTATCGCAGCCCAGCTCGTGCGCGGTGCGGATGATCAGGTAGCCGCGGGAGACGAAGTCATTGTTGGTGACCAGGTCGGCAGCGGAGCCGATCTCGGGCAGATCCTCGTGTGACTCACCTGCGATGCAGATGATGTCGGGGCGAGTCTCTTTGATCTTGCGGAAAGCCTCGGTGGTGCCGGGCACAGCCTGGTTCACGATGATGGCCTTCATGTCGGGATCAGAGGACAGGTTCACGATGTTCTGGATGGTGGTCTCCAGCTCTTCGGTGAAGTTGTCGGGATAGATGGCCAGCGTGACCATATCCTCGCCATACTCCGCCTGGAAAGCCTCGGCGCCGCGGCGGTCGTCCTCGGACTGAGAGACGGAACCGGTCACGATACCGATCTTGTAGTTGGCGGGAGCGTCGGTGTTGTTGGGCTCATCGGTGTTGTCGGGGGTGTCGTTGCCACCACCGCAGGCCATCAGGGTCAGTGCCATGGCCAGAGCGAGCAGCAAGCTCAAAAACTTCTTCATACTTACCTCCTGATTTTTCATTTTTTTGCAAAAGGGTTGCTATGGGGTATAGTAATTTTACCAGATGTGTTTCCGTTTTGTCAATACAATACCGCCCTTACTTCGTGGGCAATCTGCCGACACACGTCTTCCTGTTACGCACATTTCCTGGTTTTTGTTGTTATATTGCACAAAAAATAAGCCCCTTCTTCAACTTTTTCTCCGCTTTTTTGGTCTTCCCTCCAAACGCCGGTTTTTCTGACAGGAAATTTTTTTCTCTTTTCCCTATGGCGCGGGCGGTTTTTCTCCGCCGGAGGCTGCCGCGGGGCGGAAAAAAGCGGCGTCCGGCGGGGGAAAAACAGTGCGGCGTCCAGCCCAAAGCCGGACGCCGCGCTGTATGATTATACATGCGGGTGCGTTCTGGTGTATTTTTATGACGCCGTGGGATCAGTCGCGGGACTTGCTGTCCACGATCTCGTGGAGCTTGGCAGAGAAGTCGGACAGGCTCATGGCACCCAGATCCTCGCCCTTGCGGGTACGGACGGAGACGGTACCGTTCTCCATATCGCGGTCGCCTACCACCAGCATGAAGGGGATCTTCTCCAGCGTGGCCTCGCGGATCTTCTTGCCTACCTTCTCGTTGCGGCTGTCCACCTCCACGCGGAAGCCCTGCTTGCGCAGCTCCTTGGCGGCCTCGGCGCAGTAGTCGGCGGCACGGTCAGTGATGGGCAGGAAGCGTACCTGCTCGGGCATCATCCAGGTGGGCAGCGCGCCGGCGTACTCCTCGATCAGATAGGCCAGCGTACGCTCGTAGCAGCCCAGAGAGGTGCGGTGGATGATATAGGGCAGGGCCTTGTTGCCGTTCTCGTCGATATAGTACATGCCGAAGCGATCGGCCAACAGCATATCGATCTGGATGGTGACAAGGGTGTCCTCTTTACCGTACACGTTCTTGTACTGGATATCCAGCTTGGGACCGTAGAAAGCGGCCTCGTCGATGCCGATGGTGTACTCCACGTCCAGATCCTTCAGGATACGCTCCATGGCGGACTGGGCATGCTCCCACTGCTCGGCGGTGCCCTCATACTTGTTGTTGGGGTTGGCGGGATCCCACTGGGAGAAACGGAACGTGCACTTATCCAGCAGGCCCACGGTGCCCAGACAATACTTGGCCAAATCCAGACACTGCTTGAACTCCTCCTCCAGCTGGTCGGGACGCAGCACAAGATGGCCCTCGGAGATGGTGAACTGGCGGACGCGGATCAGGCCGTGCATCTCACCGGAGTCCTCATTGCGGAACAGGGTGGACGTCTCGCCCAGACGCATGGGCAGATCGCGGTAGCTGCGGCCCCGGTTCAGATACACCTGATACTGGAACGGGCAGGTCATGGGACGCAGGGCGAAGCACTCCTTCGTCTCGTCCATGGGATCGCCCAGAATAAACATGCCGTCCAGATAGTGATCCCAGTGGCCGGAGATCTTATAAAGCTCCCGCTTGGCCATCAGCGGGGTCTTGGTCAGCAGATAGCCGCGCTCCTGTTCGGTATCCTCCACCCAGCGCTGCAGCAGCTGAATGACGCGGGCGCCCTTGGGCAGCAGGATGGGCAGGCCCTGACCGATGCAGTCCACGGTGGTGAAATACTCCAGCTCGCGGCCCAGCTTGTTGTGGTCGCGCTTCACGGCTTCCTCGCGCTGCTTCAGGTACTCGTCCAGTTCGTCCTTCTTGGGGAAGGCCACGCCGTAGATACGCTGTAACTGCTTGCGGTTGGAGTCGCCCCGCCAGTAGGCGGCGTTGCAGGCGGTCAGCTTGATGCCGTTACCCTTGATGCGGCCGGTGGAATCCACGTGGGGACCGGCGCACAGGTCGACGAACTCGCCCTGACGGTAGAAGGAGATGTGAGCGTCGGCGGGCAGGTCGTTGATGAGCTCCACCTTGTAGGGCTCTTCCTTCTCCTCCATGAACTTCAGGGCTTCCTCACGGGGCAGCTCGAAGCGCTCCAGCTTCAGCTTTTCCTTGCAGATCTTCCGCATTTCGGCCTCGATCTCCTCCAGATCGCCGGGGGTGAAGGCAAAGGGTGCGTCCAGATCGTAATAAAAGCCGTTGTCAATGCTGGGGCCGATGGCCAGCTTCACCTCGGGGTGCAGGCGCTTCACGGCCTGGGCCAGAATGTGGGAGCAGGTATGCCAATAGGTCTTGCGGTAGGCTTCATTTTCAAAGGTGTAGATGTTTTCTTCGCTCATGGTGATATCCTCCTTGTGATTGGGGCGGGATAAAAAAATCCCCACCCCTGATGTGTTCAGGGGTGAGGTAATACAGTCATTACTCCACGGTTCCACCCTGCTTACGGCTTTGCAGCCGTCGCTTTCGGCTCCTTTAACGGGAAGCGCCCGTCCTGCTCCTCGCAGGCGGCTCGGGAGTGGTACAGGCCGTGCCGTGGGCAGGATGCTTTCAGCCGGGACATCCCTCTCTTTGGCCGTTGGTGGACAGCTTCTTCTCCGTCATCGCTTTTGATTACCGTATTATAGCGCCGTTTTTTGCCCTTGTCAACGGGGAAACGCAGGGTTTTTACACAATTTCCTCCGCCGTATCCACAATCACCGCCGCGCCGGTCTCTGCCAGCGCCCGGCGGCCCCGGAAGCCCCAGCTGACGGCGATCAGGGGCAGTCCGGCATTGCGGGCGGTCTGCACGTCCACCTCGCTGTCGCCCACGTAGACGGCGGTATCCTTATCCGCGCCCAGCGCCGCCAGCGCGTGAAGCACCATGTCCGGGGCGGGCTTGCGGGGCGTGGCCGGGCTTTCGCCGAAGGTGGGCACGCCGGGGAAGAATTGCTCCGCCAGCTCACAGGCCGCGCCGTGGGGCTTGTTGGACACGATGGCCACCTTACACCCCGCCTGCCGCAGCCGCTCCAGCAGCTCCGGCACGCCGGGATAGGGCCGGGTCAGCACGCAGGTATGGGCCTGATACCACGCCTTATAGTCCCGCATAATGGCGGCAAACTCCGGCGTGTCCTCCCCCTGAGGCAGCGCGGACGCCATCAGCTTCACCGCGCCGTTGCCCAGTCCTCGCCGCACCTCCTCGCGGGTGCGCCGGGGATAGCCGTACTGCTCCAGCGTATGGTTGACGGCGGCGGTCAGGTCGTCCAGCGTGTCCAGCAGCGTGCCGTCCATATCAAACAGGTAGGTCTTATATGTCATAGGTCGTCTCCTCCCGAATCAGCTTTCGCCCGATGATATCACAAGCGGCGGCGGATTGCAAGTGCAAAAAACCGGCCCACAAAACGTGAGCCGGTTTTGTTTTATGGGGTCAGGAAGCGTGGGTCACGCTTTCTTGCCGCCTTTGAAGAACGCGCCGATGACTTCGATCACCAGGAAGACGATCAGGTAGTACACCACGTTCATCCGGTGGGAGTAGATGGCGGCGAACACCATGAACAGGGAGCACAGGATGGCCAGAACGGGCAGCACCTTACCCTGGAAGCCGGGCATATCCTTGCGCTTCAGCAGAGCGATGTAGATGGGGATATAGATGGCGTACAGGGTGATGATGGGCAGCTCGGAGGAGTCGAACTTGAAGGGACCGAAGCCCCCCATGATAGTGCCGCCGTAGAAGTACAGCAGCCACAGGGAGCTGACCAGCAGGCCGAACACGGCGGAGTTGTTGGCCATGTTGGTGTTGGCGTCCACGTTCTTGAACATGGCCAGCTTGGGGCTGCCGCTCTCAACGGCCAGATCGAACATGCCGCGGGTAACAGCCATGGTCAGGCCGTTGCAGGTGCCCCAGCAGGAGATCACAACGAACACGAAGATGGCAGCGCCGCCCACCTGACCGAAGATGTTCTGGAAGGCGATCTTGGCGCCGGCCTCGCCGCCGGCCATCATGACCTCGGACTCCACAGCGCCGGCCAGACCCACGTAGTAGATCACGTACACGATGGCGACGACCAGGGTGCCGATCAGCAGAGCGCGGGGCATATTCTTCTTGGAATCCTTCAGCTCGCTGCCGATGGAGGTGGCGCAGATCCAGCCCTCAAAGGCGAAGGCCAGGGAGACGATAGCGCCGAACAGGCCCTCGGTGAAGGGCATCTCGGTAACGACATTGGAGAAGTTGAACTCGGTCATGCCGCTGGTCAGACCCACGATGGTGCCGACAACGGCCATCAGCAGCAGGGGGATCAGCTTGATGATGGTGGTGGCGATTTGGAACTTACCGGCCAGCTTGGGAGCCAGAGCGTTCATGGTGTAGGTAACGACCATGAAAACACCGGCCAACATCATGGTGCGGCCGCCGACCACAGGGTCGTCCCAGCCCATGAGTACGCCGAAGTAGCGGGCAGGCAGCCAGCTCAGCACGGACACCAGAGAGGGGTAATAGATGACGGCCATGAACCAACCCACATAGTAGCTGTACCACTTGCCGCAGGAGGCACTGGCGTAGCCCACCAGACCCTCCACGCCCTCGTGACTCTGTGCCACGACGCCGAAGGTGCAGGCGCTGATGATCATGACAATGCCCATGATGATGAATGCCAGAATACCGACAGACAAATTACCGCCGGTCTTCGTCAGGACAGCTTCGGCCTTGAAGAACACGCCGGAGCCGATGACAGTGCCCACCACCAATGCGATGGCTACGGGCAGAGTATACCGTTTTTCCATAATTCCGTTTTCCTTTCTGATCTCTCCTCATAATTGGATCGTGAGACTTTTCACAATCACAGCATCATTATAGCGCGTTCACGATTTATTCACAAGCCTTTTTTGTCTGTGTTTTGTAGAAAAAATCACAATATTTTTAGGTAATTCGCCAATTCGCGCTTTACACCATTAAGGTTTTTGGCGGGTTTCCGCAGAAGAAAACCGCGGCGCACCGCGGCAGGCATACAGCTGCTTGGAAAACCGCGAAAAAAGCAGGACCGGCGGGGCCGGTCCTGCAATGGCAGGCAGAGGTCGTTACACGTTGAAGCGGAAGTAGATCATGTCGCCGTCCTTGACCACATACTCCTTGCCCTCGGAGCGCAGCAGGCCCTTTTCCTTGGCGGCGGCCACGCTGCCGCCGCAGGCCATCATCTCGTCGAAGTTGATGGTCTCGGCCCGGATGAAGCCGCGCTCGATGTCGGAGTGGATCTTGCCGGCGGCCTGGGGAGCCTTGGTGCCCTTTTTGATGGTCCAGGCGCGGCACTCGTCCTTACCGTAGGTCAGGAAGGAGATGAGACCCAGCAGGTCGTAGCTGCACTGGATAAGACGGTCCAGACCGGACTTCTCGATGCCCAGGTCCGCCAGGAACATGGCGCGCTCCTCCGGGTCGTCCAGCTCAGCGATGTCCTGCTCCAGCTTGGCGCAGATGGGCAGCACCTGGGCCCCCTCCCTGGCGGCCAGATCGCGGACGGACTGGAAGTACTTGTTGTCCTCATAGTGGGCGAAGCCGTCCTCGTCCATGTTGGCGGCGTAGATGATGGGCTTGAGGCTCAGCAGGTCCGCCGTCTCGACGATGGCGCGGTCGTCCTTGTCGCACGCGAAGGTGCGGGCGGACTTGCCGCCGTCCAGATGCGCCGCCAGGGCCTTGAACACCTCGGCCTCATGGAGGAACTTCTTGTCGCCCTTGGCGGCCTTTGTGGCCTTCTCTGCACGGCGGTTGACCATCTCCAGGTCCGCCATGATCAGCTCCAGGTCGATGGTCTCGATATCGCCTAGGGGGTCCACGGGGACGTTCTGGCTGGCATCGGCCACCACGTGCATGATGTTCTCGTCGTCAAAGCAGCGGACTACGTGGACGATGGCGTCCGTGCGGCGGATGTTCTCCAGGAACTTGTTGCCCAGGCCGGCGCCCTGGCTGGCGCCTTTTACCAGACCGGCGATGTCCACGAACTCGATGACGGCGGGGGTCTTTTTGTCCGGCTGGTACATCTCCGCCAGCTTGTCCAGCCGCGCGTCCGGCACGGCCACCACGCCCACGTTGGGCTCGATGGTGCAGAAGGGGTAGTTGGCGCTCTCTGCCCCGGCGTTGGTGATGGCGTTGAACAGGGTGCTTTTGCCAACATTTGGTAATCCGACGATACCCAGCTTCATAAGGTGAGCCTCCTTTGTATTTCTGTCCGGCGCAGGGGGCCGGGGAAGTTGTTTCTCAACTTGATATAATACCATTTTTTGCGTGGAAACGCAAGGGCGGGCGCAAAAAAGTGCGCCGCCTTTCGCACGAAAGGCGGCGCAGCCATATGTGTTATGCCAGGAAGCCCTTGAGGATCGTCTCCTCCGCCTGTTCGGGGGTCAGGCCGAGGGTCTCCAGCTTCAGCAGCTGGTCGCCGGCGATCTTGCCGATGGCGGCCTCGTGGATCAGTTGGGCGTCGGGACAGTTGGCGGTGATGGCCGGGACGGACTCGATGCGGGCGTCGCCCATGATGATGCTGTCGCACTGAACGTGGCCGAAGCACTGGGCGTTGCCCACCATCACCGGGTGGAAGATCTGGTGGGAACGGTCCTGGGCCACGCTGCGGGAGATGACGCGGCCGCGGGCGTCGTGGCCGTTGAGCTCGATACGCATATCGCTCTCGGCCTCCTGAGCGCCGTGGGTCAGCAGGCGCTCGGTGACCACCACCTCGCTGCCGGCTTCGCAGAAGAAGTCCGTCTCGCGCTTGGTGGAGTCGATGCCGCGGATCTGGATCGTCTCCATCTGCATGGTGGAGTTCTCGCCCAGGTAGACCACGGTCTTGGGGTTCATGATGTTGCCGCCGGTCTGGCCGGGGTCTTTCTCGCCGAAGTGCTTTTCCACATAGCGGACCTTGGAATTTTTGCCGATGTGGAAGGTGTGGATGCCGTCGTGGCGGCTTTCGTCACAGCCGGAGTTGTGGATGCCGCAGCCGGCGATGATGTCCACGTCGCAGTCGTCGCCCACGTAGAAGTCGTTATAGACCAGCTCGCTGAGGCCGCTGTGGCTGATGATGACGGGGATGTAGCATTTCTCACCCTTGGTGCCGGGCTTGATGCGGATGTCAATGCCGGACTTTCCGTCGCTGCGGGGATCGATAGCGATGTGCTCGGTGGACTGGCGGGCCTCGCAGCCGGAGTCCTTGCGGATATTGAAGGCGCCCACGGGCTTGCCGGTCAGATCGGCGATCTTTTCCAGCAAAGCGGCGTCGATATCGGTGATCATTGCGCGCCCTCCTTTCTCTCCAGTACGGGACAGCTGCCCAGCGTGTCGGCTAGGATCAGGGGGAAAATCTCCTCCGTGGTGCCGCGGTGTGCGATCTGGCCGCCGGCGATGACGACGATCTCGTCGGCCAGCTTGATGATGCGCTCCTGATGGGAGATGATGACCATGGTGGCCGCGCCCTCCCGGTGGATCTGCTCGAAGGTCTCAGTCAGCCGGGCGAAGGACCACAGGTCGATGCCGGCCTCCGGCTCATCGAAGATCATCAGCTGGCCGCGGCGGGCCAGGATGGTGGCGATCTCGATGCGCTTGACCTCGCCGCCGGACAGAGACACGTCCACCTCGCGGTCCAGGTAGTCGTTGGCGCAGAGGCCAACCTTGGTAAGATAGGCGCAGCACTTGTCCTTGCTGAGCTTGTCCTCGCCCGCCGCCAGAAGCAGCAGGTCATGGACGGTGATGCCCTTGAAGCGGGGCGGCTGCTGGAAGCCGTAGCTGATGCCGCGCTTGGCGCGCTCGGTGATGGACAGGTCCGTCACGTCCTCGCCGTTGTACAGCACGCGGCCGGAGGTGGGCTGCACCAGGCCCATGATGACCTTGGCCAGGGTGGTCTTGCCGCCGCCGTTGGGGCCGGTGAAGACGACCAGCTTATGGTCGGGGATGGTGATGGATACGTTTTTCAGGATGTCCTGCTCCCCCTCGGGGGTGGACACCCGGTAGCAGATATTCTGCAATTCCAGCATGGGATGGTTCTCCCTTCTCTGAACGTTTGTATTGTGGCTGTTCACACCATCAAAGTGGTGGGCAGGTTCCGTAACCATATCAGTGTAACAGATTTCGGCAGGAAATGCAATATGTTTCCGCCCATGGCGCACATCGGGCCGCGGCACCACATAGTATAGACAGAAAAGGAGGCGTTCAGTATGGAGCCATCACCGTTGGTATACGATACCGCCGCCGCGGCGGCGGTGTGGCAGAGGGTGGGGCCGGCGCTGCCGGCCTATGACGCGGCACCGTGTCCCGCGGGGGCCTGCTGCCCGCTGCCGCGGCGGGAGACGGACAGCGAGGCGATGCTGGGCGGGCTGATCGCCGAGGGCGCGGCGCTGTATGCCGCCTGCCGCCGGTGTGCCGTCCGTGCGCCACGGCAGAGCCGGCAGGCGCTGGAACAGCTGGCCCGGGAGGAGCAGCGGGCGGTGCGGGCCCTGCTGGCGGCATATTTTCTGCATACGGGCCGGTGGCGGCAGCCGCCCGCGCCGGCGGCGGGGGTACGGGAGACGTGGCTGGCGGCCCTGCGGCGGGTGTATGTGGGCGAGGCGGTGGTGCAGCGGGGCTGCGCCGATCTGGCGGCGCGCATGGAGGACGGCTGCCTGCGGCAGCTGCTGGCGGCGGAGGCGGATCGCGCGGCGGAACGGGGAAAACGGCTGGCAAACTTGTTGGAAAAAGCCTTGACAACGGAGAATAACCTGCTAAAATGGTAGGAAAATAGGAAAAGGGGCGCGCCGCACCGGGCGCGCCAAATTCCGGAAGAGCATCAAGGGGGCGGGCGGCGCCCGTCTCTGGTATACAAAGGAGGCTTTACCCATGAAAGAATGTATCTCCCGCGAGGCGGCGCTGGCGGCGCTGAAAACGTACAACAAGGAGCCGTTCCACATTCTCCACGGTTTGACGGTGGAGGGCGTTATGCGCTGGTACGCCAATGAGCTGGGCTATGGCGAGGACGCGGATTTCTGGGCCACGGTGGGTCTGCTGCACGACATCGACTTTGAGATGTGGCCGGAGCAGCACTGCCGGAAGGCACCGGAGCTGCTGAAGAAGGCGGGGTGCTCCGACGAGTTCATCCACGCCGTCTGTTCCCATGGCTACGGCCTGTGCTGCGATGTGGAGCCCACCCACGAGATGGAGAAGGTGCTGTTCGCCGCCGACGAGCTGACGGGCCTGGTCGGCGCGGCCGCCCGTATGCGCCCCAGCAAGAGCGTGATGGACATGGAGGTCAGCAGCCTGAAGAAGAAGTATAAGGACAAGAAGTTCGCCGCCGGCTGCTCCCGGGACGTGATCAACACCGGCGCGGAGCGCCTGGGCTGGACCATCGAGGAGCTGATGGAAAAAACCATCCTGGCTATGCGCAGCTGCGAGGAGAGCGTCAACCAGGAGATGGAGACGCTGGCCTGAGCGTATACAGCGAAAAGAACACCCTGCGTGAATACACAGGGTGTTCTTTTTTGCGAATTATACGGAGAGTTGTGGGATATTGTGGAGGGACGGAGGGGTTTTACGCCGCCTGCGGCGGCTACACCTCATCCGCCCCCTTCGGGGGCACCTGTCTCCCTGCGGGTCGGTCGGTCCGCGGATCTGACAGGCCACCGGCCTGTCATTCAACACTGTGGACCCCTCAAGGGGAAGGCTTACGGGGGTGCGCCCTCGGGGGGAAGGCTGACGGGGTGCAGGGGGAGAAAAAAGGAAGCACCCGGGCGGGCGCTTCCTCTGTATGTTATTCGATGGCCACGATGTAGTAGTACACCGGCTGGCCGCCGGGGAGGGCGGCGACCTCGGCGTCGGGGCAGATCGTCTCGAACACCTCGGCGGCGCGGGCGGCATCGTCCTCGGTGACGCCCTGGCCGGAGTAGACGGTGATGAACTCGGCGCTCTTATCAGCGGCTACGTGAGCCAGCTTATCCAGCAGCACGTCCAGGCTGCGGTCGGTGCCCAGGAGCTTGCCGTCACACAGGGCCAGGTAGTCGCCCTCGTTGATGGCGAAGCCGTCAAAGTCGGAGTTGCGGGCGGCATAGGTGATCTGGGCGGTGGTGACATTGGCGGCGGCCTCGGTCATGGCGGCCAGGATGGCCTGGGGATCGTCGTTGTCCGGGTCCACGGCCATCATGGCGGAGATGCCCTGGGGCACGGTGGCGGTGGGCACCACGATGACCTGCTTTTCCGTCAGGCCCACGCACTGCTGGGCGGCCATGATGATGTTCTTGTTGTTGGGCAGGATGAACACGATCTCGCTGGGGGTGCGGTTGACCTCCTGCAGGATGGCCTCGGTGGAGGGGTTCATGGTCTGCCCGCCGGAGACGATACGGTCCACGGTCAGGTCGCGGAACACGGCCTCGAGGCCCTCGCCGGCGCAGACGGCCAGGAAGCCGTAGCGCTTTTCCGGCGCGGCCACAGCGGCCTCACCGCGCTCCAGCTCGGCCTCGACGGCGTCCAGATCGTCGGTGGACTGGGCCTTCTTGCCGGCGGCCAGGTCGGCGGCCTGGGTACGCATATTCTCGATCTTGGCCAGCTCCAGCGTGCCGTATTTCTGGGCCTCGTTCAGGGCGTCGCCGGGGGTGTCGGTGTGGACGTGGACCTTGAAGGCCTCGTCATCCTCGCCAATGACCAGGCTGTCGCCGATGCTGTTCAGATAGGCACGCAGGCCGTCCAGGGGCTTGTCGGAGGTCTTGCGGACGATGAACACGGTGTCGAAGGCGAAGGTGATGTCCTCGTCGCCGATGGCGGCGAAGTCCGCCTTCTCCTCGGCAGTATCGGCCACCTCAGGCACGGGCTCGCCCCGCAGGGCGCGGAGCATACCCTCCAGAATGATGAGGTAGCCCTTGCCGCCGGCGTCCACCACGCCAGCCTTTTTCAGCACGGGGTTCATCTCGATGGTCTCCGCCAGGGTGGTGTAGCCGGTCTTGATGGCCTCGTCCAGCACGAACTCGGCGTCGTTCTTCTCGCCGGCGGCCTCCAGCGCACGCTGGGCGGCCAGGCGGGAGACGGTGAGGACCGTGCCCTCGGCGGGCTTCATCACCGCGCCGTAGGCAGTGGAAACGCCCTCCTGCATGGCCTCGGCCAGCAGGGCGCCGTCGGCGGTGTCATGGCCCTTGAGGACCTTGCTCATGCCGCGGAACAGCAGGGACAAAATGACGCCGGAGTTGCCCCGGGCACCCCGGAGCAGGCCGGAGGCCGTCAGCTTGGCGGCCTCGTCCACGGTGGCGGGCTCGGCCTTGCGGAGCTCGTTCACCGCCGTCTGGATGGTCAGGGACATATTGGTGCCGGTGTCGCCGTCGGGCACCGGAAATACGTTCAGGTCGTTGATGGACTGTTTCTGCGCGGTGATGCAGGCGGCGCCGAAGGCGACCATCTGCTTGAAGGCGCCGCCGCTGATCTTATCTGTCATGTCTGTTCTCCTTCCGGGCGCGTCACACGGTGACGGAATCCACGCAGACATTCACCGCTTTGACGGTGACGCCGGTGTTGAGGTTGACCACATACTTGACCTCGCCCATAATGGATCGGCAGACTGTGGCGATGTTGACGCCGTTTTCCACGACGATGTGCAGCTCGATGGACACGGTGCCGTCATCATTGTATGTGACCTTGACACCCTTGCTCATGGCCTCGGGCCGCAGGAGATGCACCAGCCCGTCAGTCATGCTGCGCTGGGCCATGCCCTTGACGCCGAAGCAGTTGGTGGCGGCCGCGCCGGTGATGGTGGTGAACACGGCGTCGCTGATAGTGATCTCGCCGTTTTCGGTGGGGACTTTTATCATAGCGGACTTCCTTTCTGCGGAAATGGCATAATAACACACGATAATATGGAATATTATATACTACTTTCTCAGGGATTACAATAGAGATTTTACCGGGGCGGCATATGGGCAGGTTTCCCGCGCGGCTTTGAAGGCGCGGCGAAGAAAGGGAGCGCCCCGCGGGGCGCTCCCTTGTGCGTTACTGCTTGTAGGGCACGTGCCAGATGGTGTCGGCGTACTGGGAGATGGCCCGGTCGGCGGCGAAGACGCCGCTGCGGGCGATGTTGGTGAGGCTCATGCGGTTCCACGTCTCCCGGTCGCGGTAGGTGTGGCGCATCCGGGATTCGGCCTCGCAGTAGGCGGCGAAGTCGGCCAGGACCATGTACTGGTCCGCCTGACCGTCCACACCGGTGACCAGCCGCTGGAACAGGTCCTCGTAGGTAACGCCGTCCCGGAAGCCAACCTTCAGCTGGTCCAGCACGCGGCGCAGCACCGGGTCGCGCTGGTAGAGCAGGTTGGGGTCGTAGGTGTGGCGCAGGTGCTCCACCTCATCGGCATGAAGGCCGAAGAGGAACATATTGTCGTCGCCCAGCAGGTCGTGCATTTCCACGTTGGCACCGTCCAGGGTGCCGACGGTCAGCGCGCCGTTCATCATAAACTTCATATTGCCGGTGCCGCTGGCCTCCTTGCCGGCGGTGGAGATCTGCTGACTGACCTCGCTGGCGGGCATGAGGACCTCGGCCAGGGAGACGCGGTAGTTCTCCAGGAACACCACCTGGAGCCGATCTTTGCACAGCGGGTCGCTGTTGATCTGGTCGGCCAGAGAATTGATGAGGTGGATGATGCGCTTGGCCACGGCGTAGCCGGGGGCGGCCTTGGCGCCGAACAGGAACGTCTGGGGAGGGAGGTCCAGGCTAGGGTCATCCTGCAGGCGCTGGTACAGGTAGATGATCTGCAGGGCGTTCAGCAGCTGGCGCTTGTACTCGTGCAGGCGCTTTACCTGCACATCGAAGATGGCGTCGGTGTTCAGCACCACGCCCTGGTGCTTCCTGGCGAAGGCGGCAAAGGCCAGCTTGTTCTGATGCTTGATGTCCTCCAGACGCTGAAGGACCGCCTTGTCGCCGGCGTAGGCCTCCAGCTTTTTCAGCTCCTGCGGATGGGTGAGATAGCCCTCGCCGATCAGGTCACGGAGCAGTCCGTCCAGACCGGGGTTGATCTGGGGCACCCAGCGGCGGTGGTCGATGCCGTTGGTGACGTTCTTGAACTTGTCCGGCATCATCTGGCAGGCGTCCTTGAACAGGTCCTTCCGCAAAATCTCGGAGTGCAGGGCGCTGACGCCGTTGACGGCCATGCTGCCGGCGATGCACAGGTTGGCCATGCGGACGCCGCCGTCCCAGATAATGGCCAGCTTGGCGGTCTTGGCCGGGTCATGATAGAACTCCTCCACCTGCTGCTGCCAGCGGCGGGAGATCTCCTGCAATATCTGCCACACGCGGGGCAGCAGCGTTTCGAACAGCTGCTGCGGCCAGACCTCAAGGGCCTCGGAAAGCACGGTGTGGTTGGTGTAGGCCACGCAGTGGGTGGTGATGTGCCAGGCCTCGTCCCAGCCCATGCCGGCATCGTCGATGAGGATACGCATCAGCTCCGGGATCACCAGCGTGGGGTGGGTGTCGTTGATCTGGATGACATTCTTCTCATGGAAGTTCTTGAGGGTACCGTACTGCTGGATGTGCTTGCGGGTGATGGACTGAATGGTGGCGGACACGAAGAAATACTGCTGCTTCAGCCGCAGGGACTTGCCCTCGTAGTGGTTGTCCTCGGGGTAGAGCACCTGACTGATGGCGTCAGCCATGGCGCGCTCCTCGGCGGCATGGAGGTACTGGCCCTCGCTGAAGAGCTTCATGTCGATGGGTTTGGGGCTGCGGGCCTGCCACAGGCGCAGGGTGTTCACATGGTCGGTGTCGTAGCCGGCGATCTCCATATCGCAGGGAATGGCCAGCACACGGGTGTAGTCCTCATGGACCACCATCAGGTGGTTGTTGTCCCAGCGGGTGCGGACCTTACCGCCGAAGCGGACCTCCTCGGCCTCCTGCAGCTTGGGCAGCAGCCACGCGTCGCCCAGCTGCATCCAGTCGTCGGGCAGCTCCACCTGCTGGCCCTCCACGATCTTCTGCTTGAAAATACCCAGCTCATAGCAGATGGAGTAGCCCGTCGCCGGGATCTCCAGGGTGGTCATGCTGTCCAGATAGCAGGCGGCCAGGCGGCCCAGACCGCCGTTGCCCAGACCGGCGTCCGGCTCCATGTCGAAAATGTCCGCCGCCTTGAAGCCCAGCTCGCCGATGGCGGCGGTCAGGGGCTCCAGCAGCGCCAGATTGAAGGCGTTTTTCATCAGGCTGCGGCCCATCAGGAACTCCAGCGACAGGTAGTGGACCTTGCGCTTTCCCTCGTGGGCCGTCTCCTCGCGGGTCTGTACGCCGTGCTCGGCCATGATGTCCCGCAGGACCATGGCGCAGGCCTTCATCATCTCACCGTCGGTGGCCTGCTGCTCGGTGCAGCCGTAGTTGAGGCGCAGCTTCTGCACGATGGCCTCTTTCAGGGTCTCTTTGTTGTAGGTCATATAGGGTAACTCCTCCTTGGGTCAAAGGTTCTCATAAATGTGCCGGTAGGCCGCCGCACTGCGGCCCCAGCTGAAGTCCGCGGTCATGCCACGGTATCGAACGGTGTCGAAGCCTGTCCGGTCGCCCCGGTACAGGCCGGTGGCCTGACCGATGACGGAGAGCATGGCCCCGGCGTCATAGTCGCCGAACAGGTAGCCGGTGCCGTCCTCCTGCCCCACCTGGCAGGAGCGCACGGTGTCCGCCAGACCGCCGGTGCTCCGCACGATGGGCACCGCGCCGTAGCGCATGGCGATCATCTGGCTCAGGCCGCAGGGCTCGCTGCGGGAGGGCATCAGGAACAGGTCGGCGGCGGCGTATACGCGGCGGGACAGATCCTCGGCGTACAGGATCTGCGCTGACACGCGGCCGGGGTACTGCCCGGCTTTCCAGCGGAAGAAATCCTCATACCCCCGGTCACCGGTGCCCAGCACCACGAACTGGCAGCCGGTGGCCATGATGCCGTCCATGGCCTGCTGCACGAGATCAAGCCCCTTGTGGCCCACCAGCCGCGTCACCATGGCGATCAGCGGCGTGTCCGGCTCCTGGGCAAGTCCGAGGGCAGCCTGCAGGGATGCCTTGCACACGGCCTTGCCGGCCGGGTCTGCCGCCGTGTAATGCGCCGGAAGCGCCGGGTCGGACGCCGGGTCGTAGGTGACGGTGTCGATGCCGTTGACCACGCCGTGCATTTTCCAGCCGATGGCGTCCACCACGCTCTCCAGCCCCTCGGCATAGGCCGGGTCATGGAGTTGGGCGGCGTAGGTGGGGCTGACGGTGGTGACGGCGTCCGCCATGAGCATGGCACCCTTCATCAGGTTCACGTCGCCGTCCATGCGGAGGGTGCCGTCATCGTACCAGCCACGATTCAGACCGAAGAGCTGGTCTACGCTGTCGCTGCCGTAGCGGCCCTGATACTCAATGTTGTGAATGGTGAACACCGTGCGGATATGGCGTATCTCCCACCAGCGGGTGGCCGCGTCCTTGAGATAGATGGGTACCAGCGCCGTCTGCCAGTCGTTGCAGTGGAGGATGTCCGGCATCCAGTCCAGGCTGGGCAGCAGGTCGACGACGGCCTTGCTGAAAAAGGCGAAGCGCTCGCCGTCGTCAAACTCGCCGTACAGGCGGCCGCGGCGGAAGTATTTTTCGTTGTCCACGAAGTACCAGGTCACACCCCGGTCATGGAGGGAGAACAGGCCGCAGTACTCATGCCGCCAGCCCAGGTCCACGTAGATATATCGGCGGAAGGTCATTTTCTCCCGCCACTGGGGGCCGATCTTGTCGTACAGGGGCAGAATGACGGCGGTCTCGACACCCTCCGCCGCCAGGGCGGGGGGCAGGCTGCCGGCCACATCGGCCAGGCCGCCGGTCTTGCAGAAGGGATAGGCCTCGCTGGTCACATACAGCAGCTTCATGGCAGGCTCCTTTCTCTTACACCGTCGCGCCCTTGGCGATGACGATGGGATATCTCTCGTGCCCCATCAGCGTCACATTTTCGCTGATGGTCACATACTTGTCCGTGATAACGCCCCGCAGCACCGCGCCCCTTTTCACCACCGTGTCCTTGAACAGAATACAGTTTTCCACGCTGGCACCCTTTTCAATACGCACGTTGCGGAACAGCACGCAGTTTTTTACGCTGCCCTGGATGTCGCAGCCGTCGGCGGCCAGGGAGTTGACGCAGCCGCCCTCCGGGTCGATGTAGCTGGAGGGGGAGTCGTTTTCCTTGCCGTATACCGGACGGTCCGGGCAGAACAGGGCGCTGCGGGTGGCGGTATCCAGCAGCTCCATGCTGCGGTCGTAGTAGTTCTGCAGGGTGCTGATGTGGGCGGCGTAGCCGTCGTAGACATAGCTTTGCAGATGGAGGCGGCTGCTCATGCCCTGAAGGACATCCCGCCGCAGGCTGTAACGGTTGTGGCTCAGGCACTCCGTCACCAGCTGGATGAGCAGCTCGGTCCGCAGGACAAAGATGTTCAGGCAGCGATAGCCCTCCGGCGTGTGCAGGCCGTAGGCCGTGTCGGTGACGCGGCCCCGGGCGTCCAGCCGGAAGTAGGTGTCCTGCCCGTCGCCGGGGACGGCGGTGCAGACGGCGGTGATGTCCGCGCCGGTGTCGATATGGCGGCGGAGCACGTCCTCCAGGGGCGCGTTGATGACCGTGTCGCTGTCGGACAGCACCACGTAGTCCTGGCGGATGCCCTTCAGGTAGTTCATCACGCTGCCCAGGGCATCCACGCGGCCGCGGAACTGGCCGTCGCCGCGGTGCTGCTCATTATAGGCGAAGGCCGGCAGCAGCGTCAGACCGCCGAAGTTGCGGCTCAGGTCCCAGCTCTTGCCGCTGCCCAGGTGGTCCAGCAGCGACTGGCACTTGCCGTGCATGATGACGCCCACGTCCGTGACGCCGGCGTTCACCATGCTGGAGAGGATGAAGTCGATGATGCGGTAGTCACCGCCGAAGGGGATGGAGCCGTGGACGCGATTTTCGATGAGCTCCCGCAGACCGTTTTCCTTGCCGTAGGAGAAGATGATCCCGTGCATTCCGTTCATGGCCGCACCTCCTTGCCGTTTTCGCCCAGCATCATTTTCGGTTCGATGACCGCGCCGTCCGCCACGGAGGTCCGGGGCCCCAGCACGGCGATGCCCCAGTCCTCAAAGGGGACGCTGCCCGGGGCGCCGCCCACCACGGCGTTTCTGCCTACGCGGCAGCCCTCGCCCACGATGGCGTAGGATACCTTTGCGCCTGCCTCGATGACAGCGCCGGGCATGACCACGGAATAGGAGACGGACGCGCCCTCGGCCACGGTGGTACCGGTGCTGAGGACGGCGTTCTTTACCTCGCCCAGCACGGTGCAGCCCTTGGCCACGGCGCTGTTGCCCACATCGCCCGTTTTACCGATGTAGGTGGGCGGGCAGGTGGGCGTGCGTCCGTAGATGCGCCACTTCTTGTCCAGCAGATTCAGCCCCGAGCCGGGGGAGAGCATGTCCATGTTGGCGTCCCACAGGGAGTCCAGCGTGCCCACGTCCTTCCAGTAGCCCTCGAAGCGGTAGGCGGACATCTTCTCACCGTTTCGCAGCATAGCGGGGATGATGTTTTTTCCGAAGTCGTTGTCGCTGCGGGGGTCAGTCTCATCATCGATGAGGTACTGGCGCAGCTTTTTCCAGGTGAAGATATAGATGCCCATAGAGGCCAGGTTGCTTTTCGGTTCCTTGGGCTTCTCGGCGAACTCGGTGATGTTGTCCTCGCCGTCCACGGCCATGATGCCGAAGCGGCTGGCCTCCTCCCAGGGCACCTCCATCACAGAGATGGTGCAGTCCGCGCCGGTGGCCTTGTGGCGGCGCAGCATCAGGGAGTAGTCCATCTTATAGATGTGGTCGCCGGAGAGCACCAGTACGTACTCCGGGTCGTACAGATCCACGAAGCCGATGTTCTGGTAGATGGCGTTGGCGGTGCCCTTGTACCAGACGGCGCCGCCGGCGCTCTGGTAGGGCGGCAGGATATGTACGCCGCCGTTGACACGGTCCAGCTCCCAGGGCTGGCCGCTGCCGATGTAGGTGTTCAGCTCCAGCGGCCGGTACTGGGTCAGTACGCCCACCGTGTCGATGCCGGAGTTAGTGCAGTTTGACAGGGGAAAGTCGATGATGCGGAATTTGCCGCCGAAAGGCACGGCGGGCTTGGCCATGCTGCCGGTGAGTACATACAGGCGGCTGCCCTGGCCGCCGGCCAGCAGCATCGCCACACACTCTTTTTTCATCCTTGCGTACCTCCTGCGTTCTGTTTTTTCCGGGGGCGTTTTCCCTCCCGGCGCAGCAGCACCGCACCCAGGGGCGGAATGGTCAGGGAAAGGGAAGTCTCCCGCCCGTGGGAGGGGATCTCGTCCACGTCGATCCGGCTGCCTGCCGGAAGGGCGCAGCCGCTGCCGCCCCAGCAGGCGTCGTCCGTGTTGAACAGTACCTCATACCGCGCCGCTGCCGGCACACCGAAGCGGTAGTTGTCCCAGGGCACCGGTGCGAAATTCACCGCAAAGATCAGCTCGTGGCCCTTGCGGTCCCGCCGCAGAAACACCAGCACGTTGTTGTGGTTATCATCGGCCACCAGCCATGTAAAGCCGTCCCAGTCCCGGTCGTTTTCCCACAGGCACCGGTTGCGCTTATACAGCCGGTTCAGCTGCCGCAGGCACTCATGGCTGGCCCGGCAGGCGGGATCGTCCAGCAGATACCAGTCCAGCTGGCCGCGGAAGTCCCACTCGTGCCACTGGGGCAGCTCGCTGCCCATGAACAGCAGCTTTTTGCCGGGGTGGCACAGCATATAGGCCCAGAAACTCCTTACACCGGCCAGCTGCCGCCAGTCGTCGCCGGGCATCTTGCCCCGGAGAGAGCCCTTCATGTGGACCACCTCGTCGTGGGACAGGGGCAGGACGTAGTTTTCCGAGAAGGCGTAGACCATGGAGAACGTCACGTCCCGGTGGTGGAACTGGCGGAAGTAGGGGTCCATCTTCAGATAGTGGCACAGGTCGTTCATCCAGCCCATGTTCCACTTCAGGTTGAAGCCCAGACCGCCCTGCTCCGGCGGATAGGTGACCAGCGGCCACGCGGTGGACTCCTCCGCCACCATCAGCGCCGCCGGGTCGGCGGCAAAGGCTGCCCGGTTCAGCTCACGCAGGAAGTCGATGGCCTCCAGGTTCTCCCGGCCGCCGTCCTTGTTGGGACGCCACGCGCCGCCCTGCCGGTCATAGTCCAGATACAGCATGGACGCCACTGCGTCCACCCGCAGCCCGTCGATGTGGTATTCCTTCAACCAGTAGACGGCGGAGGACAGCAGGAATTCCCGGACCTCCGGCTTGCCGAAGTCGAATACACGGGTGCCCCAGCCGGCGTGCTCCCATTTCAGGGGGTCGCCGTACTCGTAGAGGCAGGTGCCGTCAAATTCGATAAGCCCGTGGCTGTCCTTACAGAAGTGGGCGGGCACCCAGTCCAGTATCACGCCCAGCCCCGCCCGGTGCAGGGCATCCACCAGAGCCATGAAGTCGTGGGGCGTGCCGTAGCGGCTGGTGGGGGCGAAGTAGCCGGTGCACTGGTAGCCCCAGCTGTCGTCCAGGGGGTATTCCGTCACCGGCAGCAGCTCTACGAAGTTGTAGCCCATGGCCTTTACATAGGAGGGCAGCTCCTTTGCCAGCTCCACATAGCTCAGGGGAGAGCCGTCCTCGTGGCGCTTCCACGAGCCCAGATGCACCTCGTAGATCAGCAGCTCGCCGTTCACCGGCGGCTTTTCCAGCCGCTGCTGCCGCCAGTCATCGTCCCGCCACTGGTATCCGGACAGGTCGTAGACCTTGCTGTCTGTCCCGGGACGGGTGGCCGCGTGGAAGGCACAGGGATCGGCCTTCCAGACCACCCGGCCGTCCGCGCCGGTGACCACATATTTGTAGGCGTCGTAGACCTTGGCGTTCTCCGCCGCCGTTTCCCACACGCCGGTATCCAGCCGGGTCATGGGCCGGGGCTGCCAGCCGTTGAAGTCCCCGGCCAGCGCTACGGCGCGGGCGTGGGGCGCCCACACGCGGAAGGTGAAGCCCTGCTCCGCCGGGTGTGCGCCGAGGTAGGTGTAGATGTCGTGGGCCGGGTGCCGCGTCATGTGCTCAGCTCCTTTTCTCTCACTCTGCTCGTCTGCTCTATGGTAGCACGCCTGTTCCGTCAAAGGGCGCGAAACAGGTCGCTGGTAACGTTACCGACATTGTACCCCATTTTTCCCGTCCCGTCAACAAACAAGGTGCTTTTTGTGCCGCGGCGGGGGCGGAAAAGGGCCGCAAGCACAAAAGGGAAACGCAGGCGCGCTGCGTTTCCCTTTTCGTTTACTCATCCCGCTGCTGCACGGCGCTGCTGCCGTTCAGGCCGAAGTCGTCCGCCACGCTGGCGGTGTCCCGGCGCAGCATGGTCTCCATCACCCGGATATCGCTGTCGATATCCATGGCATCGGTGCGGTACAGCTCGTCCAGCTGGTGCTCGAAGCCCGCCACGATGCTGTCCATGGTCTTTTCGATCTTGGCCTTGGCCTGGCTCAGGTTCTCGCCGCTGACGCCGGCCTCCTCGAAGCTGGCGTAGTTTTCCAGCAGCTTCAGGGTGGTGGGCAGGTAGTAGTTCAGGAACGTGCCGGCGGCGTCACGCTTGGCCTCGTCCTCTTCGATGAGTTTGAAAATACGGCCGGACACCTGCTCCATGCGGTCCAGCTTGGCGCTGATGGCCTCGTCGGCGATGCGGTCGTTCAGCTCGCGGATCTGGGCCAGGATGGCGGCGTAGCCCGCCGGCGCGGGCGCGGTCTGTGCGGGCTGACCCTGCTCCGCCTTGGCGCGGTGGGCGGCATCAAAGTACGCCGTGGCGGCGGCCTGGGACTTGAAGAGCATACCGCTGCCCATGTCGATATAGGCCTCGTCACCCCAGAGGCCTTTTTCCAGCATCAGGTTCACGTCCTTCTCCACCCGGCGGCGGGACACGTCGGCGGCCCGGGCCAGATAGTCCAGGGGCACGGCCTGCTTCTGCCCGACGGTGCGGAGGTAAGTGGCAAAGCGCCGCTGGCGGCGCTTCATGGCGCCGCTGCCCAGCAGCAGGGACGCGCCGCCGGCCATCATGCCCAGGGGATAGAACAGCTGCCGGGCAAAGTACCACCACTCGTTGTAGTGGTAGGCGTAGGACAGGTTGTCGCTGACGGCACTGAGCATAGCCACGCAGCCCAGAATACCCAGCACCGCGCCGATGATCTTCATGGTTTTGGCGCCCTTGTCGGAGTAGTTCGGCGTCTCTGTGACCTTGCGGACGGTGCTTTTCGCCGCGGAGGCGCGCGCCTGCGCGGGCTTCGCCTCGGCGCTGCCCGCCGCCGTCCGCTGCCACGCATCCCGCGCCTGCTGGCGCATTTTCCTGCCGCCGCCCTCGCTGAGCTTGCTCAGCAGCAGGATCAGGCCCACAGGCCAGGCCACGGCAAACATCACCGCGATGAATATCCACGAACCCAGGTCGTTATTGTTCTTTTTCGGCGGCTTCGGCTGAAGACCGTTGTTCTCGTCGTATTCGTAGCTCATGCTTCCCCTTCTCCCTTTCCCCGCAGCTTTCGCTTGTTGCCCTTTTCGTCCACGATATAGGTATTCTCCAGCACGCTGCGGGCATTGGCCATTACCGCGTTCAGGTACTCCTGCCGCAGTGCAGCGCGCTCCTCGATCTCCGCGTCTGTCAGCCCCTCGGCCTTGGCCTTGCGGGCCAGCTCGTTGATGCGTGCTATCTTCTTCTCGTCCATAGCTGTTTCTCCCTTATATGTATCGCCGTATGGTCACCGGCAGGCGGCCCTTTTTCGTGGGAGCGCCCACGCTGTCCAATACGCATTTTCCCAGACCGCGGCAGGTGATGGTATCTCCCGCCGACACGGGCTTGTCCGGCTTCACACAGGTGACGTAGTTCACCTGTACGGACCCCTTTTCCACGGCCTCCGCCGCCCGGCCCCGGCTGAGAGAAAATCCCGCCGCCAGCACGTTGTCCAGCCGCAGGGAGGAGACGGTGTCCCGCAGTTCCTTCACCGCCGCATGGGGGACCGCCAGCGCCGAAAGCGGCAGCGGCGTTACGGTGAGCTTCTCCCGGCCGGCGCTGTCCCAGTTCTGCAGCAGGAAATCCGTCATGGACGGGTCCAGCAGCACCTGACAGCCGCCCTTTTCCACAAGTATATCGCCTATCTTCTCCCGGGTCAATCCCAGAGCCATCAAACTGCCCAAAAAATCCCGGTGGGTCAGGTCGCCGCCGCTGCGGCACGCGGCCCGCACCGCCGCGACCTGGTCGTCAGGCGTCTCCAGCCAGTCCGGCAGGAACACCAGCCGCTTTCGCTCCGCGCCGTCATAGCCGCCCCAGAAAATGCCGGACTCCCGCGCGCCCAGCAGCACCAGAAAGCCCTGCGCTGCAGCCTGCTCCGCAGGGGAGAGAAAGCCTGTGGCCGTGGGAATGTTCCGTGTGCGGCACTGCTCACACTTATCCCACACGCGGCTCAGCAGCAGCCGTTCCTCCGGGCTGTGGGCGGCTCTGTCCAGCAGTTCTCGTCTGTCCATGTTATGCCCCCAAATTCTGCGTGCGGTACAGTGTGGCGTACACGCCGTTCTTCGCCAGGAGTTCCTGGTGGGAGCCCTGTTCGGCGACGACACCGTCCTGTATCACCAGTATCCGGTCGGCCGAACGAATGGTGGACAGCCGGTGGGCGATGATCAGCGTCGTGCGGCCTCGGGCCAAACGGTCAAAGGCGCCCTGGATGCGGGCTTCCGTCACGCTGTCCAGCGCGGAGGTGGCCTCATCCAGTATCAGAATGGGCGGGGCCTTCAGAAACACCCGGGCGATGGCCACCCGCTGCTTCTGCCCGCCGGAGAGCAGCGCGCCCCGCTCACCCACATAGGTGTCGAACCCGTCGGGCATGGCGCAGATATCGTCGTAGATCTCCGCCTGCCGCGCCGCCTGCTCTACCTCAGCGTCGGTGGCGTCGGGGCGGCCATAGCGGATATTCTCGCGGATGGTGTCGGCAAACAGGAACACGTCCTGCTGCACGATGCCGATGGCCCGGCGCAGGGAGCGCTGGGTAACGGCGCGGACATCGCGGCCGTCGACGGTGATGCTGCCGCTGTCCACGTCGTAGAACCGGGGCAGCAGCTGGCACAGGGTGGTCTTGCCGCCGCCGGAGGGCCCCACCAGGGCCACCGTCTCGCCGGCGGGGATGTGCAGCGTCACGTTGTGCAGCACCTCGGCCTTTTCGCCGTAGGCAAAGGAGACATCGTTCACGTCCACGCGGCCCTGTACATGTTCGAGGGGCTGCGCGTCGGGGGCGTCCTGAATGGACGGCTCGGTGGCCATCAGCTCAATGAAGCGGTGCAGGCCCGCGAAGCCGTTGGAGAACATCTCGGCGAAGTTGGCCAGCTTGCGGATGGGACTGACGAAGGCGGTGACGTATAGGGAGAAGGTGATCAGATCCACATAGTCCATTTTCTCCCCCATGATGAGCCAGCCGCCCACGGCGATCACCGCCACCGGCAATATGCCGGTGCAGAACTCCATCACCGCGTTGAAGCGGCCCATCTCCTTGTGGAAGCCGCGCTTGGCGGTCTTGAACACCTCGTTGGCCTCGTCGAACCGCTGCTGCTGGGCTTCCTCGTTGGCAAAGGCCTTGGTGGTCCGCACGCCGGACAGGCCGGACTCGATGGCGGCGTTGATGGTGCCGGTCTTGACCTTGGCAGCCCGGGAGGCGGCGCTCATCTGCCGGCGGCGGCGCAGAGCCATGGTCAGCAGCAGCGGCAGCAGCACCAGCAGTACCAGCGCCAGCTCCCAGCGCAGGGTGAACATCACCGCCAGCGCGCCCACGATGGTCACCAGGGAGATGAACAGATCCTCCGGCCCGTGGTGGGCCAGCTCCGTCAGTTCAAACAGGTCACTGGTCAGGCGGCTCATCAGCTGGCCGGTGCGGTTGCGGTCGTAGAAGTCGAAGCCCAGCTCCTGAATGTGGCGGTACAGATCGCGGCGGATATCCGCCTCTACGCGGATGCCGAAGGTGTGGCCCCAGTAGGCCACCACGAAGTACAGCGCCGAGCGCAGCACATAGGCGGCCACCACCACCGCCATGACGATGAAGAATACCCGGAACTGCCGCTGGGGCAGCCAGGTAT
>OLXH01000121.1_pt1 | contig 42402 bp, 37 predicted proteins | sample 1673391 | NCBI WGS metagenome assembly OLXH01 (sample SAMEA103958110, study PRJEB25191) | human gut metagenome | reverse complement strand
TCATATTCAAATTTAACAACATCCTAAAACTTTTTCGTAATCCTTATGCCAGTCATGAAATTTGAGCTTCAGGCGGCGGCAGTCGCCCTCTCGAACCGTGATCTGCCGTCGGTCGCAGGCTTCTAAAAACAGCAAAGCGTATTTCCGGGTGGTGTCTAAAGCGTCCCGGACCTCTGCCAGCGTGACAGTGCCGTGGTCAGCACACAGCGTCCGCAAGATATCCAGCCCCTTTTGGAACACCTCCCGGTGCCAGCACAGCTCCGGTGACAGCCGTACCAGCTCTCCGCCGGTGAGCAGGCTTTCCAGCACCTGACGAGCCTCCTCCCGGCGCTCCGGAGGAATACTGTCCAGCACCGCTTCGACGGTGTCCGGCTCCGGGCCACCCCGGAGGAAACGCTCCAACAGCGCGTCCCGGAGGGCGGTCTGCCGCTTGGTGAGCCGAATGGAAAACTCTGCCAGCGCCCAATGGTTTTCGGCGCGTTTCATCCGCCCCTCCGCCCGAAAAACCTCCAAAAGCGCATCGCCCTCAGCGGGAGTGATCTGCCGGAACAGCTTTTGCCGCAGCTCAGCGGCGGGCATCCCGGCGTGAAGGGGGTGCTTTTGGTGGTAGGCGGACAGCAATTCCCGGCAGCGGTCCCAGAGAGCGTCCAACGCCGAGGCCGCCGCGTAGCGGCCCGGCAGCGGCTCCGCCAGCTTTCCCTGATTCAGCAGGTCTGCCAGCAAGGATACAGCAGCACCAGTGTCCAGACCGGAACGCTCCGCTAACTGGCTGCTATCCGGCAGTGAAACACCGAATTCCTCCGCAGCTTGCAGCAGCCGTTGACTGCCGGAGCCCTGTTCCCGGAGAATTAGGTTGTCCAGCACCACCGGGTCATGCCGTTTGTGGCGAAGGGGCCGGGGGTCCAGCACCTTGCCGCCGCCGATGGTCTCCACCGGAGAGTAGAATCGAATGACAAACCGATCCCCCTGTTTGACGGCCATCGGCTCCGTCAGCCGCAGCTGGGCAAGGCAGCTTTCTCCGGGGCGCAGCTCGTCCCGGTCCAGCAACACCGCCTTTGCCAAATGAACGGAGGTCCCGTGGTACAGATGGATCTGGGAGCCGTTCAAAACCGTGCGTTTGGCGCTTCTCAGACACCGGAGCCGCACATCCAGCATCCGGGAAGGCCGGGCGCTGCCGGGTCTTACCGCCGCGTCCCCCCGGTGGACCTCTGTTTTTTGCAGATTTGTCAAGTTGAGGGCCGCCCGCTGACCGGCGTAGGCGGCGTCCACGCTTTCGCTGTGGACCTGCAAGGTCCGCACCCGGCTTTGCAGCCCGGAGGGAACCAGCTCCACTGCGTCCCCCACCCGGACAGCCCCCTCTGTAAGGGTGCCGGTGACTACGGTGCCGAAGCCGTCCACGGAAAAGACCCGGTCAATGGGAAGCCGGAAGGGTGCCAGCGCGCTTTTTTCCCGCGCCTCCTGTACCAAGCGGTACAGGGCGTCCCGCAGTTCCGGGATTCCCTGACCGGTGACGGCGGAGACTGACAGAATGGGCGCACCCTCTAAAAAGGTGCCCTCGGTCAGCTCCAACGCCTGTCTCCGAACAAATTCCAACCAGTCATCATCTACCAATTCCGCCTTGGTCAACACCACCAAGCCGCCTTGGACACCCAAGAGAGACAGAATATCCAGATGCTCTACGGTCTGGGGCATAACGCCTTCGTCCGCGGCGATGACCAGCATGGCAAGATCAATGCCCCCCGCCCCGGCCAGCATATTTTTGATGAATTTTTCGTGGCCCGGCACATCCACGATCCCTGCTTGCGTGCCGTCCGGCCAGTCCAGTCTGGCAAACCCCGGCTCGATGGTAATGCCCCGGCGCTTTTCCTCCGCCAGACGGTCCGTATCGGTACCGGTGAGCGCCTTGACCAGAACGGTTTTGCCGTGATCTACATGGCCCGCCGTGCCGATGATGACGTGTTTCATGAAGCGGTCTCCCGAAAAGCCTGAAGGATCTCGTCAAGATCCGCTGGGAACAAAGTCCGCATATCCAGCAGACACCGGTCATGGGCGATACGGACGATGATGGGGACTGGCCGCTGCCGCAGCTGCGCTTCCAGTGCGGCGGCGCTGTCCCTTGGGACGACAGCCACGGCGAAGGAGGGCAGCGTCTGGGTGGGGACTGCCCCGCCTCCCACCGGGTTTTCCGTGGAAACCACCTCGGCGGTCACGCCAATCCCTCCCATGCGGCGGCAGAGCGACTCTGCCTGCTGGTGCAGTTCCTCCGGTGTTTGGGCCAGCATGGAGAGCACCGGGATCTCCTGAAGGGCGGTGCCGTCCGCATACGCTTGCAGAGTTGCTTCCAAGGCGGCCAGCGTCAGCTTGTCCACCCGCAGGGCGCGGGCCAGAGGGTGACGCTTCAAAAGGTCAATACAGTGCCGCTTGCCCACGATAATCCCCGCTTGGGGACCACCCAGCAGCTTGTCCCCGGAGAAGGATAATACATCCACTCCGGCCTTTACGGACGCTTGAACCGTCGGCTCATCCCGGAGGCCCAAGGGTGCCAGATCTACAAGACAGCCGCTGCCCAAGTCCTCAATGACCGGGATGCTGCGGGAGCGGCCAAGCTCCGCTAAGGCGGCGGGGGACACGCTCTCCGTAAAGCCCACGATGCGGTAATTGCTGGTGTGGACTTTCAAAAGGGCGCGGGTCTGCTCGCTGATGGCGTTGGCGTAGTCGGAAAGGCGGGTCTTGTTGGTGGAACCAACCTCCCGGAGCACCGCGCCGCAGGCGGCCATCACATCCGGCATCCGGAAGGAGCCGCCGATCTCCACCAGCTCTCCACGGGAGGTAATGACTTCTCCTCCGGCGGTGAGGGCGGAGAGGATCAGCAGCACCGCCGCTGCGTTGTTGTTTACCACCATGGCGGCCTCCGCCCCGGTAAGGCGGCACAAAAGCGGCTCTACATGGGCGTACCGCTGCCCTCGTTCCCCCGCTGTCAGGTCATATTCCAAGGTGGAGTAGCCCTGAGAGACCCCTCTCGCTGCCGCTAACGCGCGATCACTCAGGCAGGCCCGGCCCAGATTGGTGTGCAGAACGATCCCGGTGGCATTGATAACGCCCCGGAGGGAGGGCAGGCGGGATGCCCGACACGACGCGCTGATTTGAGCGCAGAGGGCCTCCGTGGAGGGCAGCTCTGTGACGGTTCCCACCAGAATATCGGCGCGGAGCCGGTCCAGCGTCCGGCGAACCGCCTCCGTCACGGCGGAGGTCTCCACCTCCGCCGCCAGCATTTTTAGGGCGGGCAGGCGGAGCAGGTCGTCTACCTTTGGAATTTGACGCAGCAGTGTATCCATGAGAACCTCCCTTGGTGATTTACGGCTTTCCCTTATCATACTGGATTTCCAACGGGTTGTAAAGCACCCCGGAAAGCAGAAAAACGCGCCTCCCGAAAGGAGGCGCGCTTGCTCACTTGCTGAGATAGTCTTTCAAAAATTTCACGGCCTCCACATAACCTTGAAACCCCAAGCCTTTATAGGTCTTGACGCAGGCCATGCCGGCGTAGGAGACCTGACGAAACGGTTCCCGGCTGTCCACATCGGAGATGTGGACCTCCACGGCGGGAATGGCCACGGCCTTCAGCGCGTCCAGAATGGCCACGCTGGTATGGGTATAGGCAGCAGGATTGATGACGATGCCGTCATAGACGCCGTAGGCCGCCTGGATGGCGTCCACGATGGCGCCCTCGTGGTTGGACTGGACGAAACCGACCTCGATGCCCTCGGCGTCGCAGGCGGCGCGGACAAGGGTCAGCAGGGACTCGTAATTCTGGCTGCCGTAGATGGCAGGCTCCCGCAGGCCCAGCAGATTCAGGTTGGGCCCGTTGATGACCAGAAGTTTCATAGCAGCGCCTCCTTAATGGCTTGTACCGTGGCCTCCAGCGCCCCGTCGTTGGACACCGTCACGTCGGCAAAGCGGCGGTACAGCGGCTCCCGGCGGGCGCAGAGCTGGGCGAGGTCTGTGGTTTGGGAAATGGGACGGCCCTCCGTTGGCAGCTTGGCAGGGTCGCGGGTCAGACGGAAAATGGTGCCGTTTTGATGCAGCAGCGGGTAGTTTTCCGGCCGGGTGACGCAGCCGCCGCCGGTGGAGAGGATGATGCCGGAGCGCTTGCCCTGTTCCGCCAGAACCTCTGTTTCCAGTTTCCGGAATGTTTCCTCCCCGGACTGGGCGAAGATCTCCGGGATGGACATCCCAGTCCTTTGGGCGATCAATTCGTCAGCCTCCACTACCTCCCGGTCCAGCGCTTTGCCCAGAGCGGCGGCCACGGCGGATTTGCCGCTGCCGGGCATTCCGATGAGGATGATATTCCGCAGCCGCTGGTTCACAGCGCGTTCCACCCGCGCCAAGGCTTCATCGCCGATGGCCGTGCCGGTGAACTGCTCGCTGGAGCGCTTGGCCTGAGCCACCAGCATGGAAAGTCCCCCAGCGTGGGGAATCCCCAACTCTTCTGCCTGTAATAGCAGAGCGGTCCGTGCCGGGTTATAAACGATGTCCAGCACCCCCTCGCAGCGGGAAAAACGCCGCAGATCCACCGCCGCCGCGCCGTTATGGGGATACATCCCCACCGGGGTGGTGTTGGCGATGATCTGGGCATCGGCGTGGCGGTCCAGATGATCGTAATCGTCCGGACCGCTGCGGGAAATGACGGTAACGTCAGCGCCCAGCTGCTCCAGCGCAGCCTTCACCGTGACGGAGGCCCCGCCGCTGCCCAGCACCAGCGCCTTTTTCCCGGCGGGGTCGATGCCGCTGCTGCGAACCATGTAGAGAAAGCCGAACAGGTCTGTGTTGTCGCCGTACAGCGTACCGTCAGGCCGACGGACGAGGGTATTGACGCTTTGCAGTTTTGCTGCCGCCTCGGACAGCTCCACGCAGTAGGGCACCACCGCCTTCTTGTAGGGGATGGTGACGTTCAGGCCGTCCCAGCGGTCGGAGCACAGAAAGGCATCCAAGTCCTCCTTGGAGACCTCAAAGAGCCGGTAGTCATACTCCCCTAACTCGTGATGGATCATGGGGGAATAGCTGTGGCCCAGCGTTTCCCCCAGCAGTCCGCACCGCAGCATCAGACCACCTCGCTGTAACTGCCCAGATAGGAAAATTCCTCGCACAGAGAGGGCAGCTCGCCCATGAGCTGCAAAAATTCCGGGGCGTATACCGGCGTTTCCAGATCAAAGTAGAACATGAATTCAAAATTCCGCTCCGGCATGGGGCGGCTTTCCAGCTTGTTCAGGTTCAGGCCCAAGGCGTAGAACCGGGAGAGCACCCGGCACAGGGAGCCGGGCTCGTGAGGCAGCACCGCCATGAGGCTGGTGCGGTCCGCACCGGGGTAGATCTCCAGATTCTTGGAGATGCAGATGAACCGGGTGAAGTTGCTGCCCTGATCCTGCACCCCGGCCTCTAAGCATTCCAGCCCGTACAGCTTCATGCAGGAGCGGGAGGACAGGGCGGCGGCGTGGCCGTCCCCCTCCGCCACCTTCTGAGCGGCCACGGCGGTATTTTCACAGGGGATGATCTTCACACCGGGAAAGGCCTGCAGATACTGCTCGCACTGGCTCAAGGCCTGCTGGTGGGAGTAGATCTCCGTGATGTCGCTCCGCTTGGTGCCGGGCTTCACCAGCAGATTGTGGTCCACCTTCAGCCGCACACTGCGGACGATGCGGAAATCGTGCTTCATCATCAGATCGTAAATGGCATTGACGCTGCCGGCGGTGCTGTTTTCCAGCGGCAGCACACCGTAGCGGCACAATCCCCTTTCGATAGCGGCAAACACCGCCTCAAAGGAGGCAAAGTACATGATGTGAGGCAGCTTGAACAGCTTGTCACAGGCCAGCTGGGAATAGGCCCCCGCCACACCCTGACAGGCAACGGACACGTTGGAGGGAAACAGGTTTGGCGTTTGGTCAATGGCGGTCTGAATTCCCGTGGTCAGCGGGGATGTGCTCCCCAGCAGCCGTCCCTGATAGCAGCGGCTCAGTTCAAACAGCATGGTGTAGAGAGAGGCGGTGTAATCCCGCATATCCTCCGGGGCCTGCGCCGCTACATCCAGCAGTTTCTCCCGCTCCCGGACAGGGTCCAGCACCGGCAGGCCGTGTTCCTTCTTGTAGGCGGCGATGCCGGCGGCGGTGTTCATCCGCTGAGCGAACAACTCTACCAGCTGGCGGTCGATCTGGTCGATTTGGGCACGATAATCACTGAGTTCCATAGAGATTCCTCCCTTTTAAGACTGGCCCAACAGGGCATCATATACGGCGATGGCCGCCGCGGCTTCGATACAGGGAACGGCCCTTGGCACGATGCAAGGGTCATGACGGCCCCGGACCCGGAGAATTTCCGGGGTCAGGGTGTTCAAATTCACGCTTTGCTGCTCCTTGGCAATGGACGGCGTAGGCTTGAACGCTGCCCGGAAGGTCAGGGGCATCCCGTTGGTGATGCCGCCCAAAATGCCGCCGCAGTGATTGGTTGTGGTTCTGACCGTGCCGTTTTCCACCACAAAGGGGTCATTATTTTCGCTGCCACGGAGCCGGGCGGCCCCGAAGCCGATGCCGAACTCGATGCCCTTCACAGCGGGGATGCCGAAGACGATGGAGGAAATACGGCCCTCCATGCCGTCAAACAGCGGTCCGCCCAGTCCCGCGGGCAGACCCAGCACAGCACATTCCACGATGCCGCCAACGGAGTCATCCGCCGCCTTGGCGGCGGCGATCTCTGCCCGCATGGTCTCCCCTACGGCGTCATCTACCACCGGGAATGGCTTGTCTGCCGTGGAAACGGTCAGAGGAGTGACATCTTCCACCGAGCCGATGGAGGCGATGCGGCTGATGACTTCAATGCCCTGCTTTTTCAGCAATTGCAGGCAGATGCCACCGGCGATGCACAGGGGGGCTGTCAGCCGCCCGGAAAACGCGCCGCCCCCGGCGAAATCTGCGTGACCGCCGTACTTCACTCCGGCGGTATAGTCCGCGTGGCCGGGGCGGGGCACCACGGAAAGGCCGTCATAGTCCCCGGAGCGGGTGTTGGTGTTGCGGATGATGGCGGTAAGCGGCGCGCCGCAGGTGACGTTCCCCACCAGACCGGAAAGAAATTCCGGCTGGTCCGCCTCCTTCCGAGGGGTGGACCAATCGTTGCGGCCGGGGGCACGGCGGTCTAAAAACGTCTGAAGGGCCGCCATGTCGATGGTCTCCCCGGCAGGCAGACCCTCCAAAATCATGCCGATGGCCGGGGCATGGGACTGGCCGAAGATGGTCAGATGCAGAAATTCTCCGTACCGGCTCACAGGCCCCCTCCTTTCAACGCGTCAAAATCTTCCCAGAAATGGGGGTAGGACTTGGAAACGCAGGCCATGCCCTGCACAGTGACCGGGCTTTCGCACAGACAGGCTGCCACGGCGGCGGACATGGCGATCCGATGGTCGCCGCAGGAATCGGCAATGCCGCCCCGCAGACGGCCCGTGCCGTGGATCAAAAGGCCGTTGGGCTGTTCCTCCACACTGCCGCCCAGGGCCGTCAGCAATTGAGCCGTGGTGCGGAGCCGGTCGGATTCCTTCAAACGGAGCCGTCCAGCGTTGAAAATCTGGGTGTCACCCTCCGCCCCGGCAGCAGTGACGCACAGCACCGGGATCAGGTCGGGGATGGGGCCGGCGTCGATGGCCACGCCCTTCAATTCTCCCCGATGAACCGTCACGGAACCGTTCTCCGTGGAAACACGCGCACCCATGGCGGCCAGAATGTTCAAAACGGCCCGGTCCCCCTGAGAGGAGGCCAGATCCAGTCCGTGAACAGTGACGCCCTCCGGGGATAAGGCGCCCATACACAGGAAGAAGGCGGCATTGGACCAGTCTCCTTCGGCGGTGAGACGGTCCGGGAAACGAAGGCGCTGTCCGCCGGGAATGTGCCACGTCCCCCCGGTTTTCCGCAGAGAGACGCCGCCCCGGCGGAGGGTGTCCTCCGTCATAGTGACATAAGCGGCGGATTCCAGTCCGCCGGTAACGGTGAGGGCGCTGCCTTCATTCAACAGGGGCAGAGCCATCAGTAAACCGGAAATGTATTGGGAGGACACATCCCCCGGCAGAGAAAACTCGCCGGGGCGGAGCCGTCCCCCGCAGTAGAGCAGGTCGTGGTTCTGGCGGATGGTCATGCCGTGATCCGTCAGGACCTGATCCAGCGGATGCAAGGGGCGCTGCGGCAGCCGCCCTTCCATGTGGAACACGGCGTCTGCTTCCAAAACGCCGGTCAGCGGCAGGAGAAACCGTAGGGTGGAACCGCTTTCTTGACAGTGCAGATGACGGGTCCCCTGGGGCTTCTGGGTGATGGGCCGCACCGTCAGGTCCTCACCCCGAAGCCAGATCTCAGCGCCCAGGGCGTTGAGACAGTCCGCGGTGGCGGCAATGTCTCTGGAAATGCCCCGACAGCGGATTACCGTCTCATTTTGGCTCAGAGCGGCGCAGATCAGCAACCGGTGGGCCTGAGATTTGGAGGCAGGGATGTGAACGGCTCCGGTACGGAAACCGGGCTGAAGAATTTCGATCATCGCAGACCTCCCGCCTTCAGCCACCCGGCCACCTCGTCGGCCGGGACCGGCTCCACACGGCAATGGCCCACCCGCTCCGGTACGATGAATTTGGTCACATCGTCCGTGCGCTTTTTGTCGGCCTCTGCCGCCGCCAGAATATCAGTCAGGGGATAGTCGGTCTCTGTGGGGAGGCCATACCGCTCCAAAACGGCCAGCAGCCGGGGCAGCGTCTCCGGGGTGCAAAGCCCTTTTTCCACGGCGGCCCGGGTGATGATGGCCATACCGATGGCGACCCCCTCCCCGTGGAGCAGGGTGAAGCCGCTGCAAGCCTCTACGGCGTGGCCTACGGTGTGGCCCAGATTCAGCAGTGCCCGCTGGCCCTTGTCAAATTCATCACCCCGGACCACGTCCCGCTTCATACCAACACACACGGAGATCACCCGCTCGAACTGCTCCAGCACCGGGGTTTCCTCCAGCTCCCGGAGAAAGTCCTCACTGTAAAGCATGGCGTATTTGATGATCTCGGCGCACCCGGCCCGGTATTCCCGCTCCGGCAGCGTATTCAGCAGGGATGGGTCGCACAGCACCAGAGAGGGCTGATAGAAGCAGCCCGCCTGATTTTTGCCGTGCTCCAGATCCACGGCGGTCTTACCGCCCACGGAGGAATCCACCATGGACAGCAGCGTGGTGGGTACCTGAATATAGGGAACTCCCCGCTGATAGGTGGCGGCGGCAAAGCCTGCCAGATCCCCCACCACGCCGCCGCCTAATGCCACGAGGAAATCGCTGCGGGTGAAGCGGCGGTCGCAGAGGAAATTCAAAACCTGTCCGTAGGTGGAAAGATTTTTCTGCTGTTCCCCGTGCGGGAACAGGAAATGATCCACTTGAAATCCGGCGTCTGTCAGAGCTTTTTCGGCGGCAGCGCCGTAAAGGGCGAACACCGCGTCGTCAGAGATCACGGCGGCCCGGCGGCCAAGGCCCAGTTCCGCTGCCATGGTCCCCAGCCGGGTCAGCAGACCCGGCTCAATGACAACGTCATACTCGCGGGAGGCCGCGATATGGATGGTGGTCAACGGCCATCCACCTCCTCTTTTCGTTTCCGGCCCTCGTCCAGCAGACGGACAAGGCCGGGGAGATCGTTATGTACCATGGCGTCCTGATACTGGCGCAGGTTTGCCATCAGGGTATCCAGCTCCGCCATGAGAAAGTCCTTGTTTTCCAGAAACAGCTCCGCCCACATTTCCGGGGCCAGCCACGCTACACGGGTCATATCCTTGTAGCTGCCGGCGGAGAAGCCCTTGTGCAGTCCCGCCGTGGGGCTTTTGATATAGGCGTTGGACACCACATGGGCCAGCTGGGAGGTAAAGGCGATCATCTCGTCATGCTGTTCCGCCGTGGTAATGGAAAACCGGCCAAAGCCCGCAGGAGCCAGCAGCTCCTTGACCCGACTCAGCAGGTCGATGTCATTGTGATCCGCCGGGACCAGCACCATAGGAGCGTTGTGGAACATGGTGGGCGTGGCATACTTGAAGCCGGAATTGTGGGTGCCCGCCATGGGATGCCCGCCCAGATAGGTGAAGCCGTATTCCTTCGCCAGCGGGAAACAGGCGTCGCAGACCAGCCGCTTTGTGCCGCAGCAGTCGATGACCACCGGCTTCGGGCCGATATGCGCGCCGTGCTGCCGCAGATAGTCTACAGCGGCGGAGGGATAGACGGCGATCAGGATCAGGTCGCAGGAGGAAAGACTTTCCTCCGATAAAAGACCGTCCACCGCGCCGGAAAGAACGGCAAAGTCGAAAACGGACTGATCCGTATCAAAGGCCAGGACCCTATGGCCTGCCTCGTGGTAGGCCTTGGCAAAGGAGCCGCCGATCAGCCCCAGGCCCACGATCCCGACGGTCATGCCGTCACGACCTTCCGGATCTCGCGGATCTTGCCCATCAGAACGTCAAACTGCTCAGGCCGCAGAGACTGCGCACCGTCGCACAGGGCGTGGATGGGATCGTTGTGGACCTCAATGATGAGGCCGTCGGCATTGCAGGCGGTGGCGGACATAGCCATGGGGGCCACCAGCCGGTTGATGCCGGTGGCGTGGCTGGGGTCCACGATGACCGGCAGGTGGGTCAGCTCGTGGAGCATGGGGACCGCCGCCAGGTCCAGGGTATTGCGGGTGTAATCGTCAAAGGTGCGGATGCCCCGCTCGCAGAGGATGACCTGTTCATTGCCGCTGGCCATGATGTACTCGGCACTCATCAGCAGTTCCTTCAGGGTGTTGGCAAGGCCACGCTTGAGGAGGATAGGCTTGCGGAGCTTGCCCAGCTCCCGCAAAAGGTCGAAATTCTGCATATTCCGTGCGCCTACCTGCAATACATCCACATCCTCAAAGAGGGGCAGGTCCACCACGCTCATGATCTCGGTGACAATGGGCAGACCGGTCTCCTGCCGGGCGATCTTCAGCAGTTCCAGACCTTCGGCCTTCAGGCCGGCGAAGTCATAGGGAGAGGTGCGGGGCTTGAAGGCACCGCCCCGGAGCATATTGGCCCCGGAGGCCTTCACCGCCTTGGCCACCGCCACGATCTGCTCCTCAGATTCCACGGAGCAGGGACCGGCCATGACGCAGAAGTTTCCGCCGCCGATCTTCACATCGCCCACCTGCACCACGGTATCCTCCGGGTGAAATTTGCGGTTGCAGCACTTGAACGGCTCTGTGACCCGCTTTACGGAATCCACAATGTCGAGACTGGCTACCAGGTCCATATCCACCTTGGTGGTGTCGCCCACCAGTCCCAGAATGGTCTGGTACTCGCCCTCGGACACATGGATGTGCAGGCCCAGATTCTGGAGCCAATCCATCAGCTGTTCACGGCTTTCCTGGGTAACACCCGGCTTCAACGCAACGATCATAACGGTTTCCTCCTATAAATTGTTTTTGATGATAAGTGATGAATGAAAAAACGCCCCACAGGCGTAACCTGTGCGGCGCAAAAATCGGCTTGGGGGGCCCTTTTGATTGCAACACAAATTACCCTTACTATGCGTGCATAGTAAAGTAGTAATAGGTGAAGAACATAACAGAAGTCATAGTAGGTATCTCTCCTGATCTCATAAGGCTTTCCAAGATGGTTACAATGTAACACACCCGCAGACCCCTGTCAACAAAGGGCGACGAAAAAAGTACACAATTTTATCGGTTTAAAGCGACTGCAATTCCCGGCGAAATCACAGAAGGCAGAAAATCAAAGCTCCCTTCGGCCCTCCAAGGCCCGGGCCAGGGTCGCATCATCGGCAAATTCCAGATGGCCGCCCACGGGGATGCCATAGGCCAACCGGGTCACCTTGACCTCAAAGGGCTTCAAAAGCCGGGCGATATACATGGCGGTAGCCTCCCCCTCCGTGTCCGGGTTGGTGGCCATGATGACCTCCTCCACACCGCCCTGAGCCACCCGCTCCAGCAGTGGCTTGATGGCGATGTCATCGGGACCGACGTGGTTCATGGGACTGATGACGCCGTGGAGCACATGGTATTTGCCGTTGAACTCCCGGCCCCGCTCCATGGCCGCCACGTCCCGTGGGTCCGCCACCACGCAGATCACAGAGTTATCCCTCTTGGGAGAGGAACAGATGGGGCACAGCCCCCCGGCGGTAAAATTGCGGCATACGGGGCAGTAGGTGACGGTGCGCTTGGCGGTAACGATGGCGTCCGCAAACGCCTGAGCGTCCTCCTCCGGCAGGCTCAGTACATGAAAGGCCAGCCGCTGGGCGGTCTTTCCCCCGATCCCCGGCAGACGGGCAAATTGTTCGACCAGCGCCTCCAGCGGCGCGGGAAAATACTCCATGGGTCATGCTCCTTCACGATCCGCAGGGCAGAGCCTTCCACCCTGCCCTGCGGAGATTGATATGGTATACGGTGTTGAAAATTTGGATCAGTCTTCGTCGGGACATGTGCCTGACAAAAATACTACGCCTTACGCGCCATGGACGGCAGAAAATCATTTAAATCCATCCTTCGTCAGGACATGTGCCTGACGAAGGATACTCTGCACCCCGCAAGTGTGCGAGTGTCCCACGCAAGCGAGTGCGCGCGGCGGGGTGATGGGGTGGTTAGGAGGGGAACCTGTTCCCCTCCTATTATCCAAGATCCATGGCGAACAGGGCCGCCGCGCCGCCGGTGTGGACGAAGGCGATGTGCTCCTGCCCGTCGAAGTAGCCCTCCTTCACCAGCATCAGGAATTTGGCCCAAGCCTTGCCGGTGTAAACGGGGTCCAGCAGGATACCCTCCTGCCGGGCCAGTTCCTCGATGTAGGGGGTGTCCTCGGCGTTGGGGATGGCGTAGCCGGCGCCCACATGGTAGATCATCCGGAAACGGCTGTCCATGTCTGTGGGGACGGGCTGGCCCACCAGCCCGGCGGCTTCTTTCACCAATTCGGATACGATTTCCTCAAAGGGGTCGGTATCCACGCCCAGACCTGTGGCCTTGGCCTGCGGGAGAAACAGGGAGGTACCCAGCACCAGACCGGCGGTGGTGCCGCCGGAGCCAGTGGCGGAGGCCACATGGCTGATCTCGATTCCGACCTCCTTGGCCTGCTCCGCCAGTTCCCGGACGCACTCGGCGTAGCCGATGGAGCCCAGTGCTGTGGAGCCGCCCACGGGGATGATATAGCCCTTGTGTCCCTGACTGGCCAACACCTCGCAGCGCTCACGCATCTCGGCGTAGATGTCCTCATAGCTGTCGGTGTCCATAAATTCCACCTGCGCGCCGAAAATATCGTCCAGCACCAGATTGCCCTTGCGGTCCGTGACACCCCGCTTTTTCAGGATCAGGACACAGCGCATCCCCAGCCGGGCGGCGCAGGCGGCGGTGAGCATGGCATGATTGGACTGGGCCCCGCCGGTGGTGAACACGGTGTCGCAGCCCTGCTTCTGGGCGTCCGCCAGCAGATATTCCAGCTTACGGACCTTGTTGCCGCCCAAAGCGACGCCGCACAGGTCATCCCGCTTGATCCAGATGCTCTTGTTGTAGATCCGGCTGATATTTTCCAGCCGGTAAAAGGGCGTAGGATACACGCCCAGCCTGAGCTGAGGCAGATTATTCCAATGACTCATACGCTCATTTCCCCCGGAGTTCCTTGATACGGGCAGGGATGTCCTCCGCCTTGTAGACGGCGCTGCCCGCCACCAGCACGTTGGCACCAGCGTCGATGCAGGTCTGGCAGGTGTCGGGGGCCACGCCGCCGTCTACCTCCAGTTCGCAGGCGGGGTTCCGCTCATTGATGAGCTTGCGGATGGCGGCCACCTTGGGCATCTGGTCCGCCATGAATTTCTGACCGCCGAAGCCGGGCTCCACGGTCATGACCAGAATCAGCTCCACCTGATCGATATAGGGCAGGACTGCCTCCCAGGTGGTCTTGGGCTTCAGAACGATGCCCGCCTTCTTGCCCTTGGCGTGGATCTTGTCGATGGCGGCCTGAATGTTTTCCGGGAAATCCGCCTCCACATGGACCGTTACCAGATCGGCGCCGGCATCGCAGAATTCCTCCACGTACCGCACCGGCTGCGTGATCATCAGGTGAACATCCAGGAACATATCCGTGACCTTCCGGATAGACTTCAGCACCGGGATGCCGATGGAGATATTGGGCACGAACACGCCGTCCATCACGTCCACATGGACGTAGTCGGCGTCGGCAATGCGGTGAATGTCTCTCTCCAAATTCGCAAAATCGGCGGAGAGGATGGACGGAGAAATTTTAATCATGGAGATGACCTCTTTTCTCTAAATTTCCGGCAGATGGGCCGGAGATGTGGGACATGCTTCGTGGCAGACGGCGGCGGGAACGCATAGGATAGCGCAAGCGGCGTGAGCGTCCCCATCGATACGCCTCGCAGCGTCCGCCCTCGGGTCTGACGCCGCCGCTTTTCAGATAGGAGGCCGGCGGCAGCGCCGGCCTCCATTAGGGCGCAAAACAACTGCAATTTCGATGACTGTTTTCAGCCATAGTGTAGCAGACATGGGCGGCAAAAGCAACGCCGGGAGGAAAATTTGTGCCCCGCTCCTTTTATTGACCAACGATGGTGCCTATGCTATAATCATCCTGTATGAAGGAAAGGAGGTGGCTTATGCCCGCTATTTCTGTGATCGTACCGGTCTATCAGGCGGAAGCGCTGCTGCCCCAGTGCGTAGAGAGCGTTTTGGCCCAGACCTTTTCCGACTGGGAACTGCTGCTCATCGACGATGGCAGCCGGGACGGTTCTCCGACCCTGTGCGACGGCTACGCCGCAAGAGACCCCCGCATTCGCGTGTTCCACAAGCCCAACGGCGGCGTGTCCACCGCCCGGAATCTGGGGTTAGAGCAGGCCACGGGACCGTATATCGCCTTTTTGGACGCCGACGATGCCTTTGAGCCGGCGGCGCTGGAGACCTTGTGGTATCTGCGGGAAAAGGCCGGGGCAGACAGCGCCGGCTGCGCCCACTACAACGTGACGCCTGATGGGGAACGGCGGACAGAGCTGTTGCTGCCGGCAGGAATCTATGAAGAGACCGGCATCCGGGAAAAGATCCTCTGGCCTCTGGCGGGGGACCGGCTTCAACCGCCGGTGTTCAACGGCTTCATCTGGCGTTTCCTCTTTGACGCCGCCATCCTCCGGGACAACGCCATTACCTTTGAGGGGGCCTATCTGGAGGACGAGCTGTTCCTGATGGAATATTTCGCCAATGTGCACCGTCTCGCGGTGACGGACAAGCCCCTGTACCGCTATCTGGAAAACCCCGCCTCCGCCACCCACCGCTATATGCGGGACTATCCGGCGGTATTCGCCCGGTTTTTGGAGCGAAAGGCGGAGATCGTGGAGAAATACGGCCTTGACGCCGCCCGGCCTCAGTGGCGGGCCAACACAGTGTGGGCAGGGCTGCTGATCGCCGTGGGCAACGAGTATGTGAAGAGCAATCCGAAGCCCGTCCGGGAAAAGCGGAAGGCCGTGGAAGCCCTCTGCGCCCAGCCGGAGTTTGCGAAAGCCATCCGGGAACTACGCCCCAAGGGCTTGGGCCGCAATAAGCAGATCGTGGCGGATCTCATCGGCAGCGGCCGGTTCGGTACGCTGACGGCGCTGTACCGCCTGAAAAATCATATGTAAGGAGCAACTATGACACTTTGGCAAACCAGCCTGACCTATCAGATATGGGTCTGGCTTTGCGATGTCTATGAGGACAGTACCCTCCACCGTTTTCTGGCGGCGGCGGGCCGTTGGTGCAACGGGCAGATCGAGGAGAGCCGCATCCTGCGGCCGCTGTGCCGGGAAGGGATTGCGGCCCGGTCTTGGCGGGACAGCTTCCTGTGCCGGGTGCTCAGCGCTCTGGTGAACCTGCCGGGGACGCTGCTTCACGCCTGGTACAAGGCGTGGAACCTGACCTTTGAGGACAGCTTTTTCGCACGACTGGCCTTTGACATGGGAGACAGTGCCTCCATTGCCCAGTCCTGGTGCATCGCGGCGCTGTGGTGCATCCCCTACGAGCGCTGGAACAACGCATACAGCTTTATGACCGGCGTTTTGCTGCTGCTGCTGTTTTACGCCGGGGCTATGCGGACGGGCCGCCGTCTGGATGTGGCCCGGATCGGCTTCTATCCGGCGCTGATGCTGGCTGCCGTGACGCTGGCCGTGACCTTTTCCTATGCGCCGGGGCTGTCCGCCCGTTTTTTGATCTACCATGTGTCGGCGGCGCTGCTGGTGGTCATCACCGTCAGTGCCGTGCGGAATGGGGAGGATCTGAAGCGGCTGTGTGCCGGGGCGGCTGTCTGCGTGGGCGCAACAGGCGCTTACGGCATCGTCCAGCGGATTCAGGGCGTGAAGGTAAATCCCTCCTATGTGGATCTGAAGGTCAACGCCGGTATGCCGGGGCGGGTCTTTTCCATTTTCGACAATCCAAACACCTTCGCACAGGTGCTTTTGCTGCTGCTGCCGCTGGTGCTGGCCCTGTTCCTTACGGCAAAGCACTGGCAGTGGAAAGTCATCTGCGCCGGTATCTTCTGCGTGGGCGGCATGGCCATGGCCATGACCTATTCCCGGGCAAGCTGGGTGGGGCTGGCTGTCGCTATGGCGGTATTCGTGTTCCTCTGGAAACCGAAGCTGATCCCAGCCTTTATCCTGCTGTGCGTACTGGCGGTGCCCTTCCTGCCCACCACGGTGCTGAACCGCATCCTCACCATTACCAATACGGCGGACTCCTCCACCTCCAGCCGGGTCTCTCTTTACAAGGCGGCAATTGAGGTCATCCGCCGTTCCCCCCTCACCGGAGCGGGCCTCGGCACCGCCGCCACCCAGACATACATCCGGGAGTTCAACCTGTACCACGACAAGGCGCCCTTTGTCCACTCCCACAACTTTTATTTGGAGGTCTGGATCCAGATGGGCCTGCTGGGCGTCACCGGTTTTGTGAGTTCCATGCTGTGGAATATCAAAAACGCCGCCCGGGCGGTCCGGCATAGCGGCCCCTCCGTGGGGAGGACGGTAGCAGCCGCCGCTGCGTCTGCCATGTGCGGCGCGATGGTCTGCGGTCTGGCGGATTTCCTGTGGAACTATCCCCGCGTGCTGGTCATTTTCTGGTTCACTTTCGCCATGGCCATCGCCGGCGTCAAGGTCTGCACGGAAGAAGCAAAGTGAATATTAAAAACGTTCGCCGTATGGAGGTCCATACGGCGAACGTTTTTATAGGGTGCTTCCCTGAATCAGATTGTCTCTCAGAAATGCCTGATGAATGGCGTTCAGTACCCGCTTTTTATCTCCGCTCCACAGGGGAGCCAGCAGGTCCCGCTTCGCGCCGTCCCCGGTAAGGCGGTGAATGACTGCCTCCGGCGGAAGATTCCGCAGGCACAGCTCCAGAATGGAAATATATTCCTCCAATTCCAGCGTCTGCACCCGGCCTGCCTGCCACTCCGCCGCCAGGTCCGTGTTCCGGAGGACGTGGAGCAGATGGAGTTTCACGCCCTCCGCCCCGCTTTGACCGATATAGCGGGCGGTCTCCGCCATCATTTCCGGTGTTTCGCCGGGAAGCCCCAAGATCTGATGGACAATGACCGTCACGCCGATGGCTTTCAGATCCTTCACCGCCCGGTCGAATACCGGCAGGTCATAGCCCCGGCGGAGATACCGGGCGCTTTCCGGGTGGATCGTCTGCAAGCCCAGCTCCACCCACACCGGCTTGATGCGATTCAGCTCCTCCAATAGGCCCAGAATATCCGGCCCCAGACAGTCCGGCCTGGTGGCGATAGATAAGATCACCACATCCTCCGGTGCCATGGCCGCCTGATACAAGGCCCGCAGGCGATCCGCGTCCCCGTATGTGTTGGTAAAGGACTGGAAGTAGGCGATGTATTTCGCATCGGTCCCGGCCTTGGCGGCTACCCGTAGTCTGGCGGCGGCCAGCTGATCCGGGATGGCTCCGGCCTCCGCGAAGGCCCCCGCGCCGTCGCAGAAAATGCAGCCGCGCGTGTCCAGCGTCCCGTCCCGGTTGGGGCAGGAACACCCGGAGGACAGGGCCAGCTTGTAGACCTTGCAGCCGTATTCCGCCTTTAGCCGGGAGTTCAGGTCATTCCAGTACATATCATTCCGCTTTGGGGGCGGGGTAGGGGATGGAATAGGGCTGGCTGCCCCGTTCCGCCAACTTTTCCTCCAGCCACGCCTTCACCTGCTCCACGCCCTCCTCCGTCCACGGGAAGGTCTGGGATTCCACATCCTTGGCCAGCTCGAAGCTGGTGTTCTCATAGACCCAGACAGTGAGAGTGCCCTTTCCGTCCGTCCAGCCCTCCCGCTGAAAACGGTAGCGGAAGGTGCCGATGCTGCCGGGGTAGATGGAGGCCTTGGTGAAAAAGGCCACGTTCAGATGATCGAAATGTCCCATGATTACCTCGTTTTCCCGCTCTGCGGCGTCCTGATTTTTTCCTCAGCAGTATAGCATACTTCACCGGGTTCCGCAACGGCCCTTGCACCGGCGAAAAAAACAGGGTATACTGTTTTTGACTATGAATATGCCACACAAGAGGAGACTGCCATGAACATTCTGGTGCTTTCGGATTCCCACGGAAATATATCCAATATGGAGGAGGCGGTTGAACGGGAAAAGCCCGACATGATCCTCCATCTGGGGGACTGCTGGCGGGATGCGGAACGGCTGGCGGAACGGTATCCGGACATTCCCATGGAGCACGTTCCCGGAAATTGTGACTGCCGTCCGGAGGAGCCGGCGGAAAAACTGCTGTTTTTAGAGGACTGCCGTGTGTTGATCTGCCACGGCCACACCTGCGGCGTGAAAACCTCCCTGCTGACAGCGGGCTTGAAGGCAGAGCAGGACCATTTAGATGCCTTTCTGTTTGGCCATACCCACAAGCCTTTGGTGGACAAGCGGGGCAGAACGCTGTTCCTGAATCCGGGAACTGTGGGCAAGGGCCTGCGGCCTACCTACGGTATATTAACGGTAGAGGGCGACCGGATTGACGGCCGAACCGTGTTTTTGGATAGCGAATCATAAAACCAACAGATACGATAGGTAAAAATATAAGCAGAATTGATATCTGAAAGTGCATTTTTTAATTTTACAAAGGTCAACCTATCTGTTAAAATGAATAAGCTGGGGCAAAAGGCCCTGTGCTTGAAGCTAAAATCATGTGTGCCGCCATATGGCGGCGGATTGGAGTTATTTATGAGCCGTATGGTCGGTACTGTTTCCCGGGGCGTCCGGGCGCCTATTATCCGCAGCGGCGACGATCTGGTGGAGATCGTCACCAAGTCCGTTTTGGAGGCTGCCGCCCAGCCGGAGGATGGCTTTGCCATCCGGGATCGGGACGTAGTGGCTATGACCGAGGCCATCGTGGCCCGTGCTCAGGGCAACTACGCTTCCGTGGACGATATTGCCGCCGACGTGAAGGAAAAGCTGGGCGGTGAAACGGTGGGCGTTATTTTCCCCATCCTCAGCCGCAACCGTTTCGCCGTCTGCCTGCGGGGCATTGCCAAGGGTGCGAAGAAGATCGTCCTCATGCTGAGCTATCCCTCCGACGAAGTGGGCAACCACCTGATCGACCCGGATGTGATGGACGAAAAGGGCGTGGACCCCTACCGGGACGTGCTGACCCTGGAAAAATACCGGGAGCTGTTCGGCTACACCGTGCACCCCTTCACTGGCGTGGACTATGTGGCCTACTACATGGACCTGATCCGGGACTGCGGCGCGGAGACGGAGGTCATCTTCGCCAATGACGCCAAGGCCATCCTGCCCTATACCAAGAATGTCATCAACTGCGACATCCACACCCGCAAGCGCACCAAGCGCCGCCTGATCGCCGCCGGTGCGGAAAAGGTGTTCTCTCTGGACGAGATCCTCACCGCCCCTGTCAACGGCAGCGGCTATAACGAGAACTACGGCCTGCTGGGCACCAACAAGGCCACCGAGGATACGGTGAAGCTGTTCCCCCGCGACTGCCAGAGCATGGTGGAGGCCATTCAGAAGAAGCTGTATGACGCCACCGGCAAGCATGTGGAGGTTATGGTCTACGGCGACGGCGCCTTCAAGGATCCCGTTGGTAAGATCTGGGAGCTGGCAGACCCCGTGGTGTCCCCCGCCTACACCGCCGGTCTGGAGGGTACGCCCAACGAACTGAAGCTGAAGTACCTGGCGGACAACGATTTCGCCGGTCTGGACGGCGAGGAGCTGCGGCAGGCCATCAAGGGCCGCATCGCCGCTAAGGACGGCAGCTCTCTGGTGGGCAACATGGTCTCCGAGGGCACTACCCCCCGCCGCCTGACGGATCTGATCGGTTCCCTGTGCGACCTGACCTCCGGCTCCGGCGACAAGGGTACCCCCATCGTCTACATTCAGGGCTATTTCGACAACTACACCAACGACTGAGAAAACAGCGAAAAACAGACGCCGCTTCATGCAGAAGCGGCGTCTGTTTTTTATGGTTCGTCCTCCGGGGACAGCAGCCGCATGACGGATACCTCGTAAGCTGTCCGCTCCTCCGGGCCGGTTTCTGTCACCTTTCGATATACCCGGCTCTGGATCCGCCCCTCAAGGGACAAGGGCGCTCCCGCCTCCAAGGTACACACCTGTGACGCCACCTGTCCCCACGCGATCACCGGCAGGTAATCCGCCCGGCCGTAGCTCCGGGGCACGGCTAAGATCAGATCGCTGATGCTGCGGCCCAGCGGCGTCCGCCGGTAGATAGGCGGCTTGCACAATGTCCCGGCCAGCAGGATGCGGTTGACCGGCTCTCCCAGCCCCGGCTGAAGGGACCGGGCGTACACCGTCAACACGAGACGCCGTCCGGGGCCGGACCGGTTGTTAAAGGAGCGGAGCTGTCCCTCTACCCGGAGGGGAACGCCCTCTTTCAGCAGCGGCAGCTGTGTCTGCCGCACCAGCAGGGGCAGACGGTCCGCCGTGCCGGACAGCCGGGGGACCTCCAGGATTTGACGGTAAAAAAGCTGGCCGTGATTTTCATGGGATGGCTCCGGAGCACCCACGGGGATCCCCTCCAAAAGCACTTCGTTTCGGGTTTGATTTGTCATCTCGTCCACCTCTCGGTTGTGATGCTCCATCCTATGAGGGGGCGGCGGGCCTTAGAACAAAGTTGAGACTGTCAATAAAGTGGTAAATTCTCTGCGGCGGTAAGGAGGGGTGTGCGCGGGAAACCCAAGAAGGGTGTCCTGCGCTATTAAAATCCTAAGTTTTCAGAACTTTTATGAGATTCTGAAAACTTGCTCAGCGGGGCGAAAAGACTTTTTCGACATGCTGAGCGAAGTTTACAAATATCACCTTGTAAGTCGCAGTGCAAGCGGATATAATACCCTCATCAAAACGAAAACGGGGGGACGGCTATGGCGAATATTCTGGATTATCTGGACTGGCGGGAGGATCTGACGCTGGCGCAGGATCCGTTTAACGAAGTGGATAACCTGATCTTGGCGGAGCTGTCCTTCGTGGACTTCGGCGGCATCGTCCCCGGCCCCGGCGAGGGGAGGGCCGTGCCCCTGTGGAAGGCGGCGGAGGCGTATTTTGCCAAAACGGAAGGCCGGCCCATCGACATGGGCGTTCTGGTGCCCAATCAGATCCCAGAGCTGCTGCGCCGGACGGCAGCCTCGCCCCGGTTCCGGGACATGAAGCTCAACGGCTTTGTGGACCATCTGGACACGGTGAAGGCGGAGCAGTTCGCGGCGCTGGCGGCAGAGTGCGGGGATGGCACCGTCTACCTCTCCTTCCGAGGCACCGACGATACGCTGGCAGGGTGGAAAGAGGATTTCTATCTGAGTTGTATGCGGGAGGTCCCTGCTCAGAAAATGGCAGTGGCATACACGGAGGCCATGGCCCATCAGTACCCCCGGATCAAGCTGCGGCTGGGCGGTCATTCCAAGGGCGGCAATCTGGCAGTGTGGGCGGGGGTGTTCTGTCCCACGGCGGTGCAGCGGCGGATCGCCGCCGTCTGGTCCAATGACGGCCCCGGCTTTCATGACGATATTCTGTCTCAGCCCCGGCATATCCGGCTGGCGGAGCGTATCCACACCATTGTGCCGAAATCCTCCGTGGTAGGGATGCTGCTGGAGCACGAGGAGGACTACACCGTGGTAGACAGCAGCCAGCAGGGCCTCATGCAGCATGACGGCTTTTCCTGGGCGGTGCTGGGGAACCGATTTGTCCGGCTTCACAGTGTCACCCGGCAGGCCCGCCTGACGGATCAGGAGCTGCGGGGCTGGGTCCAGGGGCTGACCGTTGAGCAGAGGGAAAAATTTGTGGACAGCGCCTTTCAGGTGCTGGAGGCCTCCGGTGCCCAGACCCTGACGGACCTGAAGGCGGACAGCTTCAAAGCGGTGCGGCCTATGGTCCGGGCCTTGAAGGATCTGGACAAGGAGACCCGGGAGGCCCTGCTGAAATTTATGAGCATCCTCTTTATGAGCAACCTGCGGATGACGCTGGAGGGCATTCAGGAAGAAACGGAGAAGAGCCTTCTGCGGAACGGGAAAAAGGCGGAGAGATCCGCCGGGAAGAAGGGATAAACAACCGCAGATGTTCCAAGCGGAACGTCCGCTTATGCCGACAGCGGAAAAAGCAACCGGCTTCAGACATAAAAAGCATCCACCCGTCATTGACGGGTGGATGCTTTTATGCTTGGCCGGAATCCTGGCAGCTCCGTTCCAGAGCACGGCGGATATTGCCGTCCAGCAAGTGCCCCAGATGGTCAATGTAGGCATCGGTGTCATATTTCATGCCGTTTTGCAGCCACAGGGCGGTCAGCCCGGACAGAGCGGCGGCATAGAATTCCGACAGGACACGGATATCCTCGTCATCCGCCGGGAGGCCCTCAGCCTGATCCCGGATATAGGAGGTCATGGCAGCTAATGTCACTTTATGGTAGTAGCGCCGAAGCGTTTCCTGATTGCCCGAATTGTAGAGATGATACACGGCCCGCTTGTTCTGAGAGGCAAAGGCCGTAGCGTCCCGGAATGCTTCCTGCCAGCTGTCATACCGGCGCAGCTTGGACTGGAAATCCTGAATTTCCAGCTGAAGAATGTCCTCTACCAGTGCGTAGATATCCGCATAATAGTAATAGAAGGTGTTGCGGTTCACAGCGCCCGTTTCCGCAATGTCTTTGATGGAAATTTTATCCAGAGGGCGTTCGTTCAGCAGTTGGATAAAGGCCCGCCGGATGGCATTTTTTGTCTGTTGCGCCATAGCCCGCTCCTTTTGAAACAAATTTCCTTTTTCATATCCATTATACACGGAAACCGGACCAGTCTCAAGTGCGAGTTTTTAACGAAATCTTTAAGGCTTTAGGCACGGAGGCAATTTTGCCTGAACTTTTGCGGGGCATTTTCCCATACCATTAGGCACAGGCGGCAGATATGCCCATAGTGGCGCCGGAGGAAACATGTTACACTTTCAGTATGGAGAAAAAGGGCGCATTGGGCGCTTTGAGGGAGAAGAGGTGCAATATGAGGCAGGTTCTGACATCGGAAGCTGTGACCAGAGGTCACCCGGATAAGCTGTGCGATCAGGTGGCCGATGGGGTACTGGATGCCTTGCTGACGGAGGACCCGGAGGCAAGAGCTGCCTGCGAGGCGGCTGTGTGGGAAAACCATCTGCTTTTGTTCGGAGAGATCAGCGCCCGGCAGGAACCGGATTACGAGGCTGTGGCCCGGGAGGTACTGCGGGACATCGGCTATGACCGCCCCGGACTGGGCTTGGATGCGGATCACTGTGACATTCAGATCCTCTTTCATCCGCAGTCACCGGATATCGCTCAGGGCGTCAGCCACCGTTCGGCGGAGGATACCGGCGCCGGGGATCAGGGGATCATGACCGGCTACGCCTGCCGGGAGACCCCGGAACTGATGCCCTTGCCGGTCACCTTGGCAGGGGCGCTGGTGAAGCGGCTGGATCATATGCGGCGCTCCGGCGGGATGCCCTGGCTGCTGCCGGACGGCAAAGCTCAGGTCAGCGTGGCCTATGAGGACGGACGGCCCGCCCGGATCACCACAGTGGTCCTTTCTGCCCAGCATACGCCCAACGTTCGCACGGATGCCTTGCGGGAGGCGCTGCGGCGGGAGGTGATCCTGCCGGTGCTGCCCCCGGCGCTGACGGACGAGGAGCCTCTGCTTTATATCAATCCAACCGGACGGTTCGTCATCGGCGGCCCCGCCGGGGACGCCGGCCTCACCGGGCGGAAAGCCGTGTCGGACGCTTATGGCGGCGCAGCCCACCATGGGGGTGGTTCTCTGGTAGGAAAGGACCCCACAAAAATGGACCGCACTGGGGCTTATCTGGCCCGGTATCTGGCGAAAAACGTGGTGGCGGCAGGCTTGGCGGATCGTTGCGAGGTGCAGCTGGCCTACGCCATCGGCCTTGCGGACCCCGTCAGCGTGTCGGTGAACACCTTCGGCACAGGTATGATCCGCGATGAGACGCTGGCAATCTGGCTGGAGGACCATGTGGATATGCGGCCCGGCGTGGTGATCCGCCGGTTTGGGCTGACCCGCCCCATTTACCGTGCGCTGGCCGCTTATGGCCCCTTCGGAGAAAACGGCCGGGGGATGCCGTGGGAACGGACGGATCTGCGTTTCCCAGCACAGTTTTGACCTGTATTCTGCAAAATTTAAATAGAAGGAAGAAAATAAGATGCGAAATCCAGTAAAAACCGCGAAAAGACAGCTTCTGCGTGTGGGAAGCTGCGCACTGTCCGCCCTGATGGTGCTGGGCTCCATCCCGGCGGCCGCCATCGGGGACGGTGTGACCGCCACCTATGACGAGGCCTACTACGCCATGACGGACTACTACGGCAATCTCACCGACGGCAGTGTGGTGAAGAGCTACCGCACCAACGGCATCGCTACCTTGACGGACTACGGCGATTACGATGAGATCATCAACCTGACCGACGGCACGATGCCTGCCCGGAACGGCGGCATGACCACCTTCCGGCTGGACGAAAAGGCCCTGCCCGGGACCTTCTACTTTGAGGGCAAAACCACAAAGCCCTTCCAGCAGCTTCCTTGGACGATCTCCATGAGCTATACCCTCAACGGTGTGCCTACCAAGGCAGAGGATTTGGCGGGACAGGCCGGCGTGGTGGAGATCCGTCTGGACATCGTGCCCAATGAACGGGCCAGCGAGTACGCCCGGAACAACTACACCCTGGAAGCCATGGCGATCTTCAATCAGGATGACATCCTGTCTCTGGAAGCCCCCGGTGCCCAGGTGCAGCTGATCGGCAACCTGCGGGCGGTGCTGTTCCTCGGTTTGCCCGGTGAGGAATGCCACTATACAATCCGGGTAGGCAGCGAGGACTTCGCCTTTGGCGGCATGACCTTCCTGATGGTGCCGGCTACTCTGAGCCAACTGGAGGAGATCGCCAAGCTGTCTGAACGGAAGGACGATCTGGAGGACAATTATAACAAGCTCTCCGGCAGCATTGATTCCCTGCTGGACGCCATGACGGCCATGATCGGCAGCCTGAACGCCTCTGCCAACGGTCTGGAGCAGCTGAATAAGGCCCGGGGCATTTTCTCCGACGGCAAGGGCGTGATCTATTCCGGAACGGACGCTCTGCGGGAGGATCTCTCCAATCTGGCGGATGTGCTGGAGCCGGTGGAGGGGCAGATCGAGACCCTGAGCAAAACCATTTCTGATTCCAAGTCCACCCTGCGCAGCATGACCAACACAGTCTCCGACCTGAAGGGTGATCTGAAGGATGTGGAGAGTGCCCTGAGAGATCTGGAAGACGGCACCGGCGATGTGCGCAAGGTGTTCAGTGCGCTGGGCAGCCTACGCAAAAGCCTGAAGGCGCTGCAGGAGGCTCTGGGCGGCACCGTAAAGGACACCTCCGGCAAACTCGATGAAACCATCGACAAGAACCAGAACGTCGGATCCACTACTGTCAATCAAGTAAAGGAAGCGCATAGCGCCTATGTAGAAAAAGACCGCAAGACCTTCTATCAGGATCTGTTGGAACTGAAGGGCACGGATACGGCGGAGGCAGCCGCGACAGTGCGGAAGATCATGGCAACCCGTCAGGAACTCAGCAATCTGAAAACAACGCTTGCACAGGTTGAGGCAACGCGTCAGCAACTGCAAGAGCAGTTGGAACAGACCCAGCAGAAAGATCCGGAACTGAATAGCCCAGAAGCCAAACGGCTTCAGGCTGGAATTGCCGAATGTGACGAAAACATCGCCAAGATAAAAGCGGGGATACAGCAGTATGAGACAGGCTTAGAGGCCTCCGGCGCGAACCGGCTGGAAACCGCTTATCAGGCAAAGTCTCAGATGACCTTCCAGCAGTTCTGCCAGCAAGTCCTGGGACAGAGTGCCGCCACAGCCAAGCAGATGAACGATCTGTGGCTGGTGTATGCCAGCGGCAAGGTGAAAGGCGGCGATACTCCCGCCAGCGGCGGAACCCTTTCCGGTGAGCTGCTGCACAACGATTCCGAGGACAGTCCTGAGAAGGACACCTCCGGCGGAGACAGTGCACCTTCCGGCGATCATTCCGACAGTTCGTCCGAAAAGACACCCGGCGGCAGCGGTTCTGAAAGCACGGGCGGAACTGTGGAAGGCTCTTCCACGGACGCCGGAAGCGGAACTGGTGACCAAGTAAGCAGCGGCGCACAGAATCCGCCTGATTCCTCCAACACAGATGAAAACGGTTCTGAAAATACCGGCAGCGGTGAGAACAACGGAGAGAACAACGGCGGCGGATCCCAAAAGGATTCCACAGACGCCCCAAATCCGCCTGACCCTGAAAACCCGGGAACTGAAACGGAACCGGATGCGCCGCGGCCCCCCAGTGAGAGTGTCGGCGGTGCGGTGGTGGACCTGATCTCCGGCGGTCTGGACAGCGCCATGGCGGAGATCGCCAAGCTTCAGAAGTCACTGGCAGGTGTGATGAATAGATTGAAGGATCCCACCAGTCAGGTGATCAGCGACCTCAGCGCTCTGTGCGGCCGGATCGAAAATCTGTCCTCTCTGCTCAACAGTGCCGAGGACCTGTCCGCCGCTATCCGTCATTCCTCTGCGGACCTCCGGGATATCTTGGATGATGTGGGGGATCTGCAGGACATTCTGGATGATTACGAGCCGGTTTTGCAGGATACTCTAAAAACCGTCAGCAGCCTCAGCACCAGTGCCATCAAGACCATCCGGGATACGCAGGGCCTCATCAGCGACACGGAAGCCCTGATGAAATCCACCGGCGCTACGCTGGATGACGGCACCAAGCAGACTCTGGAGGGTCTGGCGGCCGTCCTGCGGAGCACTGCCAAGACCATGGGCACCGCCGGACAGATCAAGGACGCCAAGTCCAGCATCTGCGACATCATCGAGGACACCTGGGATGAGTATACCGGCGACGTGAACAACCTCCTGCTGATGAATGCCACCGCCGAGACCGTGTCTCTCACCGACAGCCGCAACCCCTCTCCTGAGAGCATTCAGATCTTGATCCGCACTCAGGAGATCACCATGCCGGACGAGGATGAAACGGAGGCTGAGGCCGCTGCGGAGGTGCAGACTACCTTCTGGGGGCGTGTCGCGCAGATGTTCAAGGACTTCTGGGCGGCCATTACCGGCCTGTTCGGCGGAAAGGATTGATCGGCCATGCTGGAAAAAATCGCAAAATGGTTGACCCGCAAGCCGAAGCTGGTGGCCATGATGGCGGTACTGATGCTGATTCCCGCCGCCATCGGCTATATTTCCACCCGCATCAACTACGACATTCTGTCCTACCTGCCGGAGGACCTGGAATCCTCTCATGGCGAAAAGCTGCTGGAGGAGCCCTTTAAAATGGCGGCCACCAGCATGCTGGTGGTGGAGAGTATGCCCGCAGGCTATACCAACAGCCTGCTCAATGATATCAAGGCCATTGACGGAGTTTCCAACGCCATCTGGATCAGCAACCTTATGGGCATCCAGATCCCCACGGACATGATCCCCGCCAACTTCCGGGATATGTTCTTCGCCGGAGACGCTACCATGATGATCATTCAGTACAGCCACCCCGGCGCCTCGGACGAGACCATGGAGGCCATCGAGCAGGTCCGGCGGGCCTGTAATGAAAAGTGCTTCCTGGCGGGCTTCTCCGTGGTCATCAAGGACACCCGCGACCTGATGGACAGCGAGCTGCCCATCTTCGTGGGGCTGGCGGTGATTCTGGCCCTGTGCGCCATGATGCTGACGCTGGAATCCACGGTGCTGCCGTTTATCTTCCTCACCAGCATCGGCCTGGCCGTCATCTACAATATGGGCACCAACATATTCCTGGGGGAGATTTCCTACATCACCAAGGCTATCGCCGCGGTTTTGCAGCTGGGCGTTACCATGGACTATTCCATCTTCCTCTACCACCGGTATGAGGAGGAGCGCCCCAACTACGATGACGAGCGGGACGCCATGGCGCAGGCGGTGGTTGCTGCCTTCCGCTCTCTGTCCTCCTCCAGCCTCACCACGGTAGCGGGCTTTCTGGCCCTGTGCGTCATGCGGCTGACGCTGGGCCGGGATATCGGCATCGTCATGGCCAAGGGCGTTGTGCTGGGCGTGGCTACCGTTATTCTGGTGCTGCCCTCTCTGGTGCTGATTTTCGATAAGCAGATCACCAAGCACAAGCACAAAAGCCTGATGCCCAGCTTTGACAAGGTGAACAGCTTTATCCTGCGGCATAACAAGGTCATTATGGTGATTTTTGTGCTCCTGTTCATCCCGGCCTACTACGCCCAGTCCCACGCCGGAATCTACTACAAGCTGGACGAGTCCCTCCCCCGGGACCTGCCCTCCATCGTCTCCAACGAAAAGCTGAAAAACGACTTCGATATGGCTACCTCTCACTTCATCGTCCTGCGGGACGATTTGAATCCGGCGGAGATGAGCGACATCGAAAACCGCATGGAGGAGGTCAAGGGCGTTACCTCCGTGGTGTCCTACCATAAGATGCTGGGTACCGGCATCCCCGACTTCTTCATCCCCGACGCAGTGAAGGATATGCTCAAGCAGGGGGGCTACCAGCTGATGATGGTGAACTCCAGCTATTCTCCGGCCACCGACGCAGTGTCGGCCCAGCTGGACGAGATGACCGCCATTTTGAAGCAGTATGATGAAAACGCCATGATCACCGGCGAGGGTGCCATGTACCGGGATCTGATCGACACCACCGCCGTGGACTTCGTGGTGGCAAACTACCTGTCCATTGCCTGTATTTTCATCATCGTGGCGTGGGCGTTCAAGTCCATCACCGTTCCGGCGGTGCTGGTGGCCACCATTGAGCTGGCGATCTTCCTGAATCAGGGTTTCTCCTACTTCTCCGGCGCTTCCACGCCTTTCATCGCACCTACCATCATCAGCTGCGTGCAACTGGGCGCTACGGTGGACTACGCCATTTTGATGACCTCTCGGTTCCAGGAAGAACTGCAAAGCGGCAAGAATCGGAAGGAGGCTATCCGCATCGCAGCGGATTCGGCGGACGCTTCCATCATCACCAGCGCGCTGGTGATGTTCTGCGCCACCCTGGGTGTGTCTTTTGTGTCCTCGATCGACCTCATCGGTGCCATCTGCATCATGCTGGCCCGGGGTGCTCTGATCTCCGCCTGCATCTGCCTGTTCGTGATGCCTGCCGTGCTGTATGTCTGCGAGCCGATGTTCAATAAGACTACCCTCCACTGGCGGACCGAGCAGCCTAAGAAGGAGTCCAAAGCCGCCAAGGCTTTGAAAGCAGCTTCTGAAAAGCTGCCTGCCCGCAAAGAAAAAGCGGCGCTGCCGGAAGCGCCTGCCGAGGGACCTGTGACGTCCGTCGAAAAGCCGGAAACCGAACAAGCGGAGGAACGGGAAAACGCCAACGTCTGATCGCAAAACCGCAAACCGAAAAAGCGTCCGCCAAAAGGCGGGCGCTTTTCTATACGCGGAAACTGCATCGGTTTGAGAACCGATCTCAAAGACTTCGAAAAATATAAATATAGCTTCAAAAATGAGAAAATCCCAGTGAATTAGAGAGAAAAAACGAAAAACGCAAAAAAGTGCCCGGAAACTATGTTTCCGGGCACCGGCTTAATTAAGTTTGTGTAATTGATCAAGGCTTCAGAGCGGCCACCCACCGGCCGTACTTTTCCAGATTGGCGTTGGACGCGGCAGCATCGGCTCCCTGAGTCAGGATGTAGACCTTGATCTTCGGCTCCGTGCCGGAGGGACGCACCAGAATGACGGTGCCGTCTTCCAACTCATACCGCAGCACGTTGGAGCCGGACAGCTCCATGCGGCTCTTAGCGCCGGTGACGCAGTCGATCACGCTGCCGTCGGTATAATCCTTCCGGACAATGACCTTGACACCGCTGACCTCCGCAGGGGGATTTTCCCGGAGGTTCTTCATCAGTTTTGCCATGTCCCGGAGGCCGTCCAGACCGGGCATCACCAGATTGTGGGTCTTTTCTGCGTACCAGCCGTACTTTTCATACAGGGCATTCAGTGCGTCAAAGAGGGTCATGCCCTGAGCGTCATACCACGCGGCCATCTCCGTCAGCAGCATGGAGGCAGTGACGGCGTCCTTATCCCGGACGTAATCACCCAGCATATAGCCATAGGATTCCTCATAGGAGAAGATGACCTTACCCTCGCCGGACTCCTCCAAGGCGTTCTTTTTTTCCGCCATGAACTTGAAGCCGGTGAAGGTATCGAAGCACTTTACGCCGTTGCTCTCCGCCACCTTCCGGGCCATTTCCGTGGTGACGATGGTTTTGAGGGCCACGGGGTTGGCGGGCATCTTCCCGGAGCGCTTCATGGCGCCGATCAGATAATCCAGCAGCAGCACGCCGGTCTGGTTGCCGGTGACGGGCTGGAACTCGCCCTCATGGTTCCGCACCATGATGCCGACCCGGTCGCTGTCCGGGTCGGTGCCCAGGATGAAGTCCACGTCATTCTTTTTGGCCAGATCGATGGCCAGATAGAACCCCTCCGGGTTTTCCGGGTTGGGAGAGACCACCGTGGGGAAATTGCCGTCGATGACCATCTGCTCCGGCACGGGGATCAGGTGCTTGATGCCCAGCGCGGTCAGCGCCTCCGGCACCAGCTTGTAGCCGCAGCCGTGGAAGGGCGTGTAGACCAGCTTGAAGGTGTCCGCTACTTTGGCAACGGTCTCACGGTCATTGATCATGGCGGTGACATTGGCCATGAACTTCCGGTCCGTTTCGTCACCCATGGTCTCAATGAGACCGCTCTTTACGGCTTCCTCAAAGTCCATCCGCTTCACACCGCCAAAAATGTCGATCTCCTCCAACCGCTTGGCGATGGCGTCGGCGTGGTGGGGGGGAAGCTGCGCGCCGTCGGACCAGTAGACCTTGTAGCCGTTGTACTCCTTGGGGTTGTGGCTGGCGGTGACATTGATGCCTGCCTGACAGCCGTATTCCCGGACGGCGAAGCTCAGTTCCGGGGTGGGCCGCAGGGAGTCGAAAATGCGGACGTGGATGCCATTGGCGGCGCAGACCTCGGCGGCGGCCCGGGCGAACTCCATAGAGTGATTGCGGCAGTCCATGCAGATAGCCACGCCACGGCGCTTGCCCTCCTCACCCTCGGCGGCGATGACGTCGGCAAAGCCCTGGGTGGCCCAGCGGATCACATGAATGTTCATGTTATGTAAACCGGTGCACATAGTGCCCCGGAGACCGGCGGTGCCAAACTCCAGCGGGCCGAAGAATCGGCTTTCGATCTCCTTGGGATCGTTCTTAATAGACTCCAGCTCGGCGTGTTCCTCCGGAGAGAGGGCGGGGCTGTGGAGCCACTTCTCGTATTCCTGCATGAAATCCATTTGCAAGTACCTCCTTATATCGTATCAACAGTGTTCTGTGTGTCCGCTTGAAATTTTACTTATGGTATCTGCTTCCAGCATTGATCTGGTAGGCCCGGTAGATCTGCTCCAAAAGCATTACCCGCAGCAGGTGGTGGGGAAAGGTCATGGGGGACATGGACAGCCGCAGAGCGGCTTGCCGCTTCAAGGATTCGTGCATCCCGAAGGAGCTGCCGATGAGAAAGACGATGTGGCTGGCGCCTTGGGCGGCGCTGTCCGCCAGATAGCGGGCCAGCTCCTCGCTGGAGCGCTCCCGCCCCTCCACACACATGGCGATCACCAGACAGCCGTTGGGCAGCTTGGCCCGGACAGCGTCGGCCTCCTTGGAGAGGGCCGCCTCGATCTGGGCGGGGGAGGGATCCTCCGGCAGCCGTTCCTCCGGCAGCTCGATGATCTCTAATTTACAGAACCGGCTCAGCCGCTTGACGTATTCCGTAACAGCGTCCAGATAGAATTTTTCCTTCAGCTTGCCGGTGCAGAGAATGGTCACCTTTTGCATAAGGCCCTCCTTCTGACGATGTGACACGGGCCGACGGTGTCCCGGGGCGCTACGGACAGTTCCGGGGTCAGTCCGGCGCCGTCCAGCGCGGCGGCTACGGCGTTCAGCGCCATAGCGGGGGTGTTGTTATCACGGCTCAGGTGGGCCAGAACGATGTCGCTGGCGCCGTTTTCCGCCAGTGTGACGGCAAACTGGGCGGCATCCTCGTTGCACAGGTGACCCTGAAGACCCAAAATGCGCTGCTTCAGGTAATAGGGATAGGGGCCGGAGCAAAGAGACTCTACATCATGGTTGGACTCTAAAATGACAAAGTCCACGCCGGGCAGCAGATCCAGCGCCTCGTCGGTGACGTAGCCGGTGTCGGTGAGAAAACCCACACTGCCGCTCTCTGTGTCCAGCCGCCAGCCGCAGGAGCCGGGGGCGTCATGGGAGGTGGGAATGGGCTGCATATCGATCTCTCCCAAGGTGATGGGACCGTCCAGTCCCATGAGCCGGGGGTCGATCCCCTCTACCCGGCAGCTGAGCTCCCAGCAGGTCCGGGGGGTGGCAAGAAGCGGGCAGGTTGTTTTTTTCAGAAGGGTATTCAACCCGGAGATATGGTCAGAATGGGTGTGGGTGATCAGAATAGCCGTCAGGTCTGCCGGAGTCAGTCCCAGTTCTTTCAAGGCCGCAGTGATCCGGCGGCAGGAGATCCCGGCGTCGATCAGCAGATGGGTGTCTCCGCAGGAGAGCACAGCGGCGTTTCCAGAGGAGCCGCTGGCAAGCGTATGTACGGTGGTCAAGAAAATACCTCTCTTTTGAAAAACGTCCGCCGGGGAACGGGCCGGTCAAGGCCGACACACTCCCTGACGGACGTGAAGTTCAGCTGATTTGCGCAGTGGAAAGGGCATCCTCGTCCGGCTCCTCCACGGCGCGGATGTCCGCGCCCAGAGCCCGGAGCTTGCCGATGATGTCCTCATAGCCCCGCTCGATATACTGCACGTTGGAGATCTCGCTCTCGCCCTCTGCCGCCAAAGCGGCGATGACCAGAGCGGCACCGGCCCGCAGGTCGTAAGCTTGGATCGGTGCACCGGTGAGCTTTTCCACGCCCTCTACCACGGCGGTCTTGTCATCCACCTGAATACGGGCGCCCATGCGCTTGAGTTCATCCACATAGCGGTAGCGGCTGCTCCAGACACCCTCGGTCACTAGACTGGTCCCTTGAGCAAGGGTGAGGACGGTGGTCATCTGGGGCTGCATATCCGTAGGAAAGCCGGGATAGGGCAGGGTTTTGACGTTGGCCTTTTTCAGGCGGGCGGTACGGCGTACCAGCAGGGTATCATCCTGCTCCTCCACCTCTACACCGCACTCCTGGAGCTTGGCGGTGATGCAGTCCATGTGCTTGGGAATGATGTTTTTCACCAGGATCTGACCGCCGGTGGCGGCCACGGCAGCCATATAGGTACCGGCTTCGATCTGATCGGGAATGATGGCATAAGAGCCGCCGGACAGCCGCTCCACGCCCCGGATCTTGATGGTATCCGTACCGGCGCCCCGGATGTCGGCGCCCATGGAGTTCAGAAAGTTGGCCAGATCCACGATGTGAGGTTCCTTGGCGCAATTTTCGATCACCGTGTCCCCCTGAGCCAGCGCGGCGGCCATCATGATGTTCATGGTAGCGCCTACGGACACCACATCCAGATAGATGTTGGCTCCGGTGAGACGGCCGGACTCCACGATAGCGTTGATATAGCCGCCCTCCGTGGTGACACCGGCACCCAGAGCGGAAAAGCCCTTTACATGCTGGTCGATGGGGCGGACGCCGCCGAAATTGCAGCCGCCGGGCATGGCAACCTCTGCCCGGCCGAAACGGCCCAGCAGAGCGCCGATGAGATAGTAGGAAGCCCGGAGCTTCCGGGAAAGCTCATAAGAGGTCCTGGTGGTGTGGATGTGACGGCTGTCAATCTCCACCGTGTGGCGGTTGATGGAGCGGATGGACGCGCCAAGCTGCTCCAAAATCTTCAAAATCGCGGTAACGTCGGAGATCTGGGGGATGTTTTCAATGCGGCAGACGCCGTCCACCAGAATGGCGGCGGGAATAATGGCAACGGCGGCGTTCTTCGCACCGCTGATCTCCACCTCGCCGAACAGAGGCTTGCCTCCGTGTACGATGTATTTTGTCAACGTTCTGACCTCGTTTCAGGTATTCTTTTGCGGGGAGAAAGCCTTGCGCCGGGATTAGTTTGTCCGTCGGGCTGGCACTTCATGCACCCTGAGAAAAAAGTGGACAGTACCACTCATTATGATCGGCGTCAGTATAGCATACTTTGCCTGAAAAAGCAAACGATTCCTGACAAAATATGAAATTCAAACAATTTTATGCCCGGCGGACGGTACCGGAAATGCAGTTTACATAAAAAGTTGCCGTATCCGTGACGATCCGCCAGGAGGGAACCAGCGCCATGGGAGCGGCGGTGGTGCTTTGCAGCTCGTAGCAGAGACTGACCTCCGTGATGGAGGACACCACGGAGCTGGAGGCGTGGCGCATCTGCTGAAAGGCAGTCAGGGCGGCGAAGGCGGAGAGGGGCTTTTGCCCGGAGGAGGTCTCCGCGCCGGTCTCCGGCAGCAGAGCGCCGCTGGCGGACAGGACGCGGCCCTGATCGATGGTAAAGGTGACGGCGGCGTTGAACACCGGCGTACCGCTCCACAGGCGGACAGCCGTTGCAGTGCCGCTGCCCGTTTCATCCAGCGTAAATATCGGCGTATCGTAAGAAAATGCCTTGCAGAAATCCCGACAAAATGCTTCCGCGTTCTCCTGTGACAGAGAACCGGCGGCGTCAAAGCTGCCGGTGTCCCGGAAGGCGGCGGCGCCCTGCTGGCTGGTGTAGGTGTAAATGCCGCCGCCCTGAGTGGTGCGCTCCAGATTATCTCCCAGAAGAAAGGTGGCGGCCTTTCGCTCCGCTGTCTCATCCCGGATCAACGCATAGGTGGAAACGGCGGTGTCCGTGGGGATCAGAGCGGGGTCCAGCGTCATGCCGTCCGCCGCGAACAGAGAGACCAGTTTCTGCTGCTGGGTGCGGCGGGCCACCCGCTCCTCGTTGCCCCGAATGGCCAGAGACGTCAGTAAAAAGGCGTTGAGCAGCGCCAGAATCAGAATGATGATGTTTTTCAGGCGATAGCGTTCCGTAGCCGCTCAACTCCTTTCAGAAAGTGTGATGTCAATCCGTCAGCCAGACGGCAGAGAGCGGATAGACGCCGGTATCGGCATAGCCGATGGAAAGCTCGGCCCCCTCTGTCCTCCCGGCGATGGCCATAGCCTGCCGCAGCGGCAGCAGAGGCGAGGCGGAGCTGGCAGCGCTGTATTGCCGGGGACGCAGGGACAGAGCGGAGATCGTATTGCCGGAAAGCGTCACCTCAGCGGCAGCGGAGCCGTCCGCGAAGCGGATGGGAACGCCGCCGGACTGGTAGCCGAAGGTCAAGAAAGTCTCGGTTTCTGACTGCTGCCACTTCTGCAGATACAGCCGGGCATCGCCCTCCGGGATCAACTGATCCAACAGCTCCAGAACACCGGAGACGGCTTCCCGAGGCGTGGGAAGGCCCCCGGCACTTTCTACGGAGAGGACCGTTTCGCCGCCGCTGGTGTAGGAGAAGGTGCCGCTGCCACTGATGCGGATGACCCGGTCTCCCTCCACCACTACCTCCGCGCCGCCGGCGTCGGTGTAGCGGGAATTGGTGTGGGGGTTGAAGCCCAGAACGGAGAGCAGCGTCTCTGTGGAAACGGTGCTTTCCGTCACCGTCAGTTGGGGCAGCTCAGGGAGAGGGTCCGGAAACAGGGAGAGAGGGGCCAGATGCTGGCCGTATCCGCTGAGATCCTCAAAAGCAAAGGCGGTAACGCCCAGCTCAAAGTGATCCAGTACCTCCGTCAGGGTAGAGGGCTGCACGGCAGTGACGCACTGGTAATAGCGGGATCTGCCGTCCCACAGCAGCAGGACCACCTGACCGTTCTGCTCCGCTGCGGCCAGAGCGCGGACGGAAAGCTCACTTTCTGCGGTGATACCCATGAGGTCCGCCAGATAGGACACCGGCAGGGGCTCTAAAAAGTCACAGTAGACTGACGGTTTTCCCAAAGCCGACCGGAAGGCGGCAGCACTGGAATCCATCCGGCTGCGGGCAGACCCAAGAACCTCCCGCAGCAGTGTTTTGATGGGGGTGAAGCTCTCGCTGTCCGTGGTGAGGGAGATGCTGCCATACCGGCCGTATTCTCCGGTGACGGCCGCCCGCACCGGGGCGGACAGGGTATCGGAGGAGGGGGCATCGGAGATCTGGTCGCTGACAGGAGCGGTGAGCCGCTGCCAGGTGCCGCTGCCGGCGGCAGCGCCCAACTGGAAAAACTGCGTTCTGGAAAAGAGGAACAGGGACAGCAGCGCCAGAAACGTGATGGTGATATTTTGGATAAAATCCCGGTAGCGCATGGCCGGTCCCTCCTTTCTGATAAAAGCTGAAATTACTGCTGAGCCGACGTGTTTTCTGCCGTATCCTCCGGTGCGCCGGGGGCGGGCTGGGTGATGGGCAGCTCCAGACGGACCGTGGTGCCCGGTCCCTCATGGGGGACCAGGGAAATGGTGCCGTGGTGCCGCTGGACGATCTCTCTGGCGATGGATAGTCCAAGGCCTGTGCCGCCGGATTCCCGGGAACGGGCCTTATCCACCCGGTAGAAGCGGTCGAAAATACGCTCCCGGTCCTTTTCCGGGATGCCGATGCCGTCATCCCGGACCTCCATCCAGGCGGTGTCGGGGCCGGCTCCTGCGGTGACGCGAATGTGTCCGCCGTCCGGAGTGTACTTGATGGCGTTGCCGAGAATGTTCATCATCACCTGTTCCAGACGGCTCCGGTCACCGGTGATGAGGGGCAGCTCGCCCTCCGGCACATAGGTCAGCTCATGGCCCCGCTGCTTGGCGTTGAGACTGTTGGAGCGGACCACGCTTTCAATGGCGTCGTGGAAGGGGAACCGGGTGAACACCATTTCGGTGCTGCCGGCGTCCAGTCGGCTGAGGGTCAGCAGATCCTGAACGATGTGGGTCATGCGGTCCGTTTCCGTAATGATGATGTCCAGGAAATTGTTCTCCATATCCCGGGGAATGTCATCTCCGGCATCCCGGATGGTTTCGGCGTAGCTGCGGACGTTGGTCAAGGGGGTCCGCAGCTCGTGAGACACGTTGGCCACGAATTCTTTGCGCCGTTCCTCATTCCGGTGCTGTTCCGTCACGTCATGGAGCAGGATCAGAACGCCGCCCTGGGCCTTGTCGGAGAAGGGCGTGAGGTAGAGGGCCAGGGTCCGGTCTCCCACCACCAACTCATCTTCAATGTAGTTGGGTTTCTGGAGGGCCAGCACGTTCTGGAAGGGATGCAGGTCGCCCAGCAATTCCTCGTAGGTGCAGCTGGGATCGATGGATCGCCGCAAAAGCTCCGTGGCGGCGGGGTTGCAGTGGATGAGGTGCCCCTCCCGGTCAAAGGCCACCACGCCGTCGGTCATGTGGAGGAACAGGGTATCCAGCTTGTTGCGCTCGTTTTCCACGGCAGCCAGTGTGGACTGCAGGACCTCGGCCATCTCGTTAAACGTTCCGGTGAGAATACCAATCTCGTCGGTGGATTCCACCGGCAGCTCGCTGTCAAAATCACCGGCGGCCACCCGCTCTGCGCCGATGGTCAGCTTTTCAATGGGGCCCACCATGGTCTTGGAGAGCAGGAAGCTCAGCAGCACGGAGATCAGCAAGCCGATGATGAGGGCCTGCATGATGATCTGGAAAAGCTGGTTATTCAGATCGGATACCGTGTCCTTGTTATCCAGAATGTAGATGATGAAGGCGTTGTCACCGCCGAAGATGGGGATGGCCACATCCATGTAGTCGGCGGAGATATCGCTTTCGTCGCCTACGGTGGAGGCGTCCTTCCGTGCAACCGCGTTCCGGGCGGTCAGAAGGTTGGCGGACTGCTCCCGGGGCAGGTCGGAGGACTCGGCGCTGCCGGCCAGAAAGCTGCCTGCGGTGCCGTCCAGCACATAGTAGTTCCGGGTGCGGTAGTCGATGCCCAGCATACCGGCATTGACCTCCATGATCTCCTGAATACGCTCAGCGCCGTCCGGCTGAGCGGCGGCGCTGCGGAGGTCTGCCACAAACTCCCGGCGGTCCGCGCCGAAGGCACTGCTCATCTGCTGATAAAAGCTGTCGATATAGAAACTGGTGACGCTGGTGGTCAGGAACGCGCCTACCACCGCCATCAGGGATGTGATCAGCAGCAGGAGGATCAGCGTCAGCTTCATATGTAAGCTGCGGAACAAAAAATCACCGCCTTTATGGTGTTCAAAGGATCTGAAAACTGTACGGCCCGCCGTGTGCGGGGGCGGGCGCGTCCCGGAGAAGATCCCTGTGTCCTCTTCAAAACATGAGAAGAACGCGAGGAACGTCACCGGAGCCGGTGGGGATTACACCGCGAAATAGTACCCCACGCCCCGGCGGGTGAGGATGTATTTGGGGCTGGCGGGGTTTTCCTCGATCTTTTCCCGCAGACGCCGGACGGTCACGTCCACCGTCCGCTGATCGTCGCCCACGTAGCCGTAGTTCCAGACCTGCTCCATCAGGTCGATGCGGGAGTAGACCTTATTGGGATGACTGGCCAGGAAGGTCAGCAGCTCATATTCCCGCGTGGTCAGTTCCAGAGGCTTGCCGTCCCGGAAGACCTGATGGCTGTCCGTGTCGATGGAGAGGTCCCCTGCCACCGGCATGGCTGTGGCCGCAGCGGTGGCCGCGGCGGCGGTGTTCATAGCCGTGCGGCCCGGGCGATCAGCTCCCGCATGGAGAAGGGCTTGGTAATGTAATCATCGGCGCCGATCTCAAGACCGGACACCTTGTCGGCCTCCTCCTCCCGGGCGGTGAGGATGATGACGGGCACGTTGTTGCCCTCCTCCCGGAGGGTGCGGCACACGTCAAAACCGATCATTTTCGGCAGCATCACGTCCAGCAGGATCAGGTCGGGGTTTTCCTTCCGGGCCTTTTCCAGACCGTCGGCTCCGTCATAGGCCTCCACGGTGCGGTAGCCCTCCCGCTGAAGGTTAAAGCGCAGAATGTCTACGATATTTTTTTCGTCCTCCACAATGAGGATGGTTTTCTGGGCGTCCGTTTTCTGTTCCAAGGAAACGTACCTCCTATTATTTTTCTATTACAGGTTTAGCAGGACCTTGGCCCGCAGGACTGCGGCCACGGTCTTGGCGTCATCGATCTCACCGTTGACGCAGCGGTGCACCATTTCATCAAAGGGTACCCGCTCCACATTGAGAAATTCATCGGGGTCCAGCTGCTGCTGGCTGAATTTCAGCCCCTTGGCCAAAAACAGGTGCAGTGTTTCCCCGTAGCAGCCGGGGGCGGGCAGGAGCTTGCCGAGGGGCAGGAAGGTCTCCGGTTCCGCGCCGGTCTCCTCCTTCAGTTCCCGCAAAGCGCCCGTCACCGGGTCCTCGCCGGGGTCCAGCTTGCCCGCGGGCAGCTCATCCAGCACCTTGCCGAATACATACCGGTACTGGCGGACCACCAGCACCCGGTTGGCTTCATCCAGGGCCAGGACCGCCGCGCCGTCCACATGATCCACCACTTCCCGAGTGGCTTCCTCGCCGTTGGGCAGGCGCACGTCATCCACATGCACCGTCATGATTTTACCCTCAAATACGTCCTTGCGGCGGAGCTTGACCTCCGTCAGATCCATGGGCATTTCCATTCTATCCACCTCGTTTAAAGGGCAGAGACCCTGCCTATACTATATTCAGTTTATTATAGCATAGGCGTGTTGAATTGCAAAGGGCTTGTTTTTCTTGAAGTCATGGGAAAACTATGGTATACTGACTCACTGGAAACGAGGTGGTCCCCACGGAGAAAAAGGGAATCAAAATCGCGGCCCAGAACCGCAAAGCCTACCACGATTACTTCGTGGAGGATAAGTACGAGGCAGGCATCGAGCTGTGCGGCACGGAGGTCAAATCCATCCGTGCGGGCACGATGAACCTGAAGGACTCCTACTGCACCGTGAAGGACGGCGAGTTGTTCGTCCACAGTATGCATATCTCGCCTTATGAACATGGCAACATCTTCAACCGGGACCCGGACCGGGACCGGCGGCTGCTGATGCACAAGCGGGAGATCCGCAAGCTCCACGCTCTCGTCAAGCAGGACGGCTACACACTGGTGCCCCTGAGCGTCTATTTCAAGAACGCCAAGGTGAAGGTGGAGGTCGGCCTGTGCAAGGGCAAGAAGAATTACGACAAGCGGGACGCCACCGCAAAGCGGGACGCCGCCCGTGAAATGGACCGGGCCATGAAGGCCCGCAGATAACAGATCAGAAAGGAACGAATGAATATGAGCAATCCCATCGTAACCATCACTATGGAGGACGGCCGCATTATGCGCGGCGAGCTGTATCCCGAGAAGGCTCCCAACACCGTCAACAACTTCATCTCTCTGGCTAACAAGGGCTTCTATGACGGCCTGACCTTCCACCGGGTCATCCCCGGCTTCATGATCCAGGGCGGCTGCCCCAACGGAAACGGCATGGGCGGCCCCGGCTATGAGATCAACGGCGAGTTCGCCGGCAACGGCTTCCGCCAGAATGACCTGATTCACGAGACCGGCGTGCTGTCCATGGCCCGCACCATGGCACCCAACTCCGCCGGCAGCCAGTTCTTTGTGATGGTGGCTCCTGCTCCTCATCTGGACGGCCAGTACGCCGCCTTCGGCAAGATCACCGAGGGTCAGGATGTGGCCATTGACATTTCCCGTGTCCAGCGGAACATGATGAACGATATGCCCAAGAAGCCCGTGGTCATGGCAACCGTCCGGGTGGATACCCAGGGCGTCGAGTATCCCGCTCCCGAGACCCACTAAAATACTCCGAAAGGAGATCTGACCATGAAAACAGCAGTTATTACCGGCGCGTCCTCCGGCCTTGGCCGGGAATTTGTCCGGCAGTTCTATTCCGTATTCCCGGAAATTGAACGGGTGTGGCTCATTGCCCGCCGGACGGACCGCCTTCAGGAACTGGCAGAGCAGCTGGAGGAAAAGGGGATCAGCACCCTGACGCTGCCGCTGGACCTGTGCGACACCATGAGCTTTACCGCCTATCAGGAGCATCTGGTGGAGGAACAGCCGGAGATCGCCCTGCTGGTGAACAATGCCGGATGCGGGTATCTGGGGAACATCGGCGAGATCGACACCGTTTCCCAGACCCGGATGATCGATCTGAACCTCCGGGCACTGACGGCCATCACCAATTTGTCTGTGCCCTATATGGAAGCCGGGAGCCGGATCTTGAACGTCAGCTCCATCGCCTCCTTTTGCCCTACCCCCCGGATGACGGTGTATTCCGCCACGAAAGCCTACGTTTCCGCCTACACCATCGGCGCGGCGGAGGAACTGAAGGCAAAGGGCATCACCGTTACCGCCGTCTGCCCCGGCCCCATGGCCACAGAGTTTCTGGCAGTGGGTCATGTGGTGGATTCCCGGCCCTTTGAACTGCTGCCCTACTGCGATCAGGTACAGGTGGCCGGCGGTGCACTGCGGGCGGCCAGAGCGGGACAGACCATCTACACCCCCAGACTGTTCTATAAGTTCTACCGTCTGCTGGCAAAACTCACCCCGGCCAAATTGATGGTCAAGCTGACCAAAACCTGAAACTGTCACGGAATTGTAACACATTCCGATATGGGAATGTGTTACAATTCTAAATAGCAAATTCTGCTTTCCTATTTTACAAACCAGCGGAGCGTTTGTGGAACGAAAGAGGAGGAGCAATGGAACGGATGAAGTTTTTGCCGGAAGGCGGAAACGGAATGAGTGACATTTGCTCCGACGACGGGGCCGTAAAGGTTTCGACGGGGATGGGGAAGCGGGACAAGCGGGCGGCGGCGCCTGACCGCCATAAAACGGGCAATTTTATAAATTAAATAACAACAATACTGTTGCTATTGCTGCTTAATTAAAGCAGCCGTCTGAA
>OLXH01000107.1_pt1 | contig 45956 bp, 37 predicted proteins | sample 1673391 | NCBI WGS metagenome assembly OLXH01 (sample SAMEA103958110, study PRJEB25191) | human gut metagenome | reverse complement strand
CTTTTGGGGTGCCCCCGGCAACACAAAAGCTATGCTCGCTACCCCACAAGACAGGGCTGCGGGCTGTTGTTCGGTGGCTTCTTTTCTGCGGAGCGTTTGGGGTAATGCCCCCATATCTTTCAGATTTTGCTACGTACAATTTTTCAGCGTGTTCACAGTGGTGGCATCATAAGTGATGCCGCGCAAAGGTGATGGCACATGACGGCAATTCTGCCGTCATGCTGTTGGACTGCCCAAGTGGTAACGGCAAATGAGGGCATTTTTGCCGTCATGGTTGATGCCGAGGTGAACAGACGGCAAAATGCCTTCATGGTGGTTTGATGCGGTTCATGTGACGGTAATCTGCCGTCACCCAGTTTTGCCGTTTTCTCGAATGGCGTTCCTGTCCCTTTTCAGCGGCGTTATCTCGCTCACTCCATGATGGAGGTCGTAGCGGAGTATCCCATTCAGACGGTCATTCAGTTGTCAGGGGCAAAAAAGAAGCCGGTACATAGACGCACCAACCCCAGCAGGAGCTTTCCTCTCGCTGGGGTTCTTGTGTGGTTGTCTATGTACCGGCTAAAAAGCCGTATTCAATTCACCCATTAAATGGGAGTTTTAGTCTACCATATAGAACAGATGCTTGTCAATACACGTTTAGAAAATTTAGAAGATAGTATCAGTTGATTTTATAATTTTAACTCTTGACTTTTTATATTCCGATTTGATATCATTATATAAAAATGTAATGATATCAAATTGGGGTGATATGCCTATGGATGAAAAAACAAAGCAAGTGCAAGTACGCCTAACCCCAGAACTACACAGCAAGCTAAAAGGTACCCTTGCTTTCGAAGAGCGAAAACTCGTTGATTTTTTTAATGAAGCAGCATTGGCGTATCTCACGGATCAAGCGAAATATGAGAAGTGTATTTCTGAAATCATAGGAGGATGCAATTATGGCAAAGGCAAAAAAGCAGGAAGCATTGTCCGTCAGCCGATTAATAAATGAGGTGCTGGTAGCCCAGCTTAGCATTCCTTTTCGTCAAATAGTAAATGATACCAGCTTTGCAAAATATACCGGCTCAAAGCGCCCTGATATTCTTATTTCCGAATTTGAATATGATGGTACCAATGATGATCAATTTATTCAGAATTTGGTCGCGTATGCTGAGGCCAAGGATAATTGTGCCGTGGATGATAAAGACTGGAAAGATGCTATTGCGCAAGGTAGACTTAAGGCTCCTAAATTGGGATTACCGTATTTTATTGTGACAAACTGTAAAAACACATACTTTTATAATGCAAAAAATCTTAAGCAACTGACCCTTAACGGCAATCCCATCCGTGAATTTCAAACTATTGATATATACCGGCTGATAAAAAATAAGTTAATTGCTAACCCGAATTTAGCTGCAATAAGCACCAATGTTGATTCTATTTCTACAATATCCGAGGCTATTTTTAATAAAAAGTTGTGGGAACTTGCCGGAGTTTATCGTGGAATAAACTTTAAAGACAATGTGCAAAAAATCGACTTTACTGTTGGTTTTGTGGCACTTGAATATTTCGAAGAAAAGGAAGAAATTGACGGAACAAAGGATGCTTCAAAAGTATACTGGTCGACTTGCAATGATAGCATGGCCGAAAAGATTAGAAACAATTTGAGCGGTTATATCAGCAGGCTGGAAGAAGAAACTACTTTTAAAGAATTTAAGAATGTTATGGAAGTTGTTCGCATCGCAATCAGTGGTGACGGAAGAAATAAGCCTTTAATTGGAACAGATGATGTCAAGCAGATTTATGATATTATTGATTCCATGAAACCATTACATGGTACAGGCTTCGACTTGTTTGGTGCAGTGTATGAAATGTTCGCTTCTTCGAAAGAAAAGAAGGACTTTGGGGAATACTTCACAAGACGGCACTACACTCATATATTTGCAAAACTGTTACTACAATATGAGGATGTCTATAATTCAGAAAAAGAGTTTTCAATTATTGATCCTGCTTGCGGCACAGGAGGGTTCCTCACAGAAAGTTTTAAAGTTTTATTCAATAACTATGAAAAGAGCGGAACTTTAAATGATAGTGCAAAAGAGTTCTTGGCTAAGAGATGTTTCTATGGCGTTGATGTAAGAGATGAAAATATATCGAGAACCAGGCTAAATATGTTTTTAGTTGGTGACGGTCACACACATATGTACTCAGACAATTCACTTAAGCCATCAAAGTCACAAGGGAAGTCAGTCCTTGGTAAGACATATCAATACGTTATCACAAATCCACCATATGGAAGTGGCACAATTAAGGCTAAAACGAATTCTATCTCTACAAATAGAACAGAGATTGCGTTCATTTGCAAGGTGGTTGACTTGCTAAATGTTGGCGGGAGAGCTTGTATTATAACTCCAGATGGTGTTCTGGAAAATCCATCATATAAAAAATTCCGCAAGGAACTACTCGAACAGTGTGAAATATATGCAATCATTTCCTTGCCTAAATTTGCTTTTGCTCCATATACAAAAGAAAAGACATATGCTCTTTTCATAAAAAAGCGCAGCGCAAAAGTGACCAAAATTCAGAATACCCCTATATGGATGTATATTATTGACAATGATGGTTTAGCAAACTCTGATAAACGCTTTCCTACAAAGCTGCGTAACAACCGCAATGGATGGATGCATGATGAAATATCTGGATGGGTTAGTACTGATGGTGTAGAAATGCCTGGGATTTTAGAAAAACGTTGGCTTACCTTTGACGATAGCAAAGCTCATACGTGTTGGGTTGACGAAAAAGGAATTTCTCAATGTGCAAGAAAAGGTGGGTTTATTGTCATACAAGATATTTTGGATGATAATTATATTACACTTCTTCCAGAATATTATTTGCGCCCGTATTCACCGCACTATATAGACGAAAAGGACTTTCAGCAAGAATTAGACGCAATAGATGCTGAGGTCAGGAGGCTTTTGGATGAAATTTCTTGATGTTTTTAATAAGATTCAAAAAGGAGACTATGCTTTAACTGATGAAGCCATTTATCACTCCCTACAGAACGGAGATGAGTTGATCCCTTTATACGGTGGTAACAAAAGTCACAATAAAACTGACAGAAAAATATCTATTACTGCAAAGACAAAAAAGGGTGTACCTATTACTGTTTTTTCGGGAGAGGGCGTCATTATCAGTTTAGACGGAAGTGCAGGAAGTATGACCTACAAATGTGATGAACATTTTTCACTCAATCATCATGCCGGGTTTATTACTTTGCGGAGCGATGTGGTAAATAAAGTGTTTCTCGAATTTTTTGCTTTATATATGCAAAGCTTTTATAAAAACCTGAGTATCAGCGATGGTTCTAAGACCTTATCTTTAGAAAAAATTTACTCCGCAGAATTTAACCTACCCGACTTTCCCACACAACAGAGCATATTGAAAAAACTAAAGAAAACTAAATATTTACTTGATGTATTGCAAAGAGTAGAGGAAAGTTATTTATCAATTTTTGAAAAAGAAATCTATTTTGAATATACAGACTACCAAGCAAAAAATATACCCCTTTCCTCATGCATAGGCTATTTAAGCGGAAACTCTGGATTAACTGAGGAATTCATATATCAGATGCAGCAGAGTAAAAATGAACGCTATTCGGTTTTATCAAGCGCAACTGAGGAAAGAACAATGATGGGCACTATTCCCCTTTGCAATATTAATAACAAATTGCTAAAAGTATTTGAGGAACAAGAGGGGCTTTTGGTAACACGAAATGGGAAAGCTGGCCAAACAAGATTTCTTCCAGCCGGAAAATACACAATCAATGATCATGCGTATATTCTTTATAAGAAAAAAGATTCACCTTATTTAATTGATTTGAGATGGTTAGCTCTCCAATATCGCCCTCAGTTTTTGCAGTATTCCTCAAGTGCCGATAATGGGACATGGAATATGACAGGTTTTTTCAAATATACGAAAATTGATATTCCATCCATCAGAGAGCAGCAAGCTGTTGCCGCAAGATATTTTCCAATTGAAAAACGCATTGAGGAAATTCAGAGGATTATGGGAGATTATGATGCACTTCTTGCAAAAGAAATAGCTTTTACATAAAGACCTCTTTCAACATTGATTATTGAGTTGACCTTTATTTGAAAACGTAGTACAATAGCACTACAAGGAGGTGGCCTTATGTCTATGGACGCTACATTGCAGGTTCGTATGGATAGTCAAATCAAAAATAACGTCGAAGAACTTTACCGCAATCTTGGCACATCTTTTGCTGAAGCTGTCCGCATTTTCGCACAGCAGAGTCTTTTGGCGGGTGGGATGCCCTTCCGTCCCACCCTCAAATCTTGGGAGGAACTTACTGAAGCAGAAATTGATCGTAAGCTCGCAGCCAGTGAGGAAGATATTTTAACTGGTCACATACTGTCTCAAGCTGAAGCAGACGAACGGTTGAAGGCAAAATTCCACCATGGATAGAAAGTATCGGATTATTTATACCGAATCTGCTATCCGGGATATGGAAGAAAAAGTGGATTATATTTCCCTCAATCTTCATGATCCGGGTTTGGCAGAAACATGGTATTTGCGGCTTAGGGCAGAAATCTTGAAAGATTTAACTCAATTTCCCTATAAATATCCCCTCTATCATATCCAGAAATGGAGTGCTAAGGGGATTCGGCAATTCACGTTTCGCAATGATGTAACACTCTATTCTGTCAACGAAAAGGAACAAATAGTTTACATTTGGGCGGTATGTACTAAGGGACGAGATTTGACGGCCCATCTGGAGGAATACACATAAAAATGCGGCGGCAGGAAACTCCTGCCGCCGTTGCTGTCAGCTATAAATCAATTCGTGGCAGATCCTTTCTTCTGTCCTGCTCTTAACATTGTTCATGCGTCTGACCCATTCCATTTGATTTTCCGCTTTAAGCTGTTCATTGATACCCTCTTGCTCAGCTATCTGCTCCACAAGCTGAAAAAACATTTTTTTCGCTTGGGCGTCGATTTCGGACAGGTGATTGTTCAACTTGCCAGACAGCAGCAACGCCGTATAAAGGGCCTGACGCTGTTCTTTCAGATACCGTCTCCGCCGCTGTCCCCATATGCCGATGGCGAGGAGTTCAGGTACAGACAAGTCTGGGAGAAAGTAATCGCCCTCTTGATGATAGGTTCCACCCACTTGCTCAAATAATGACTTTTCCATGATATAGCCCTCCGATATGTTAAAATTCCCTACAATTCAATCACATTCGGCTGACTGCAAAAAATGAGGGAGAGGTAACTTCCTTACGTTACCTCTCCCTCGGGGGAGATCTTTTTATCTACGGATGAGGGTCCCGGCCTTCACGCCGGTCGTTTCGCCGTTCTTCACGGCCAGCCGGCCGGCCACCAGCACGGCGTCCATACCCAGGGCCGTTTGGCAGGGGTCCTGATAGGTGCCGCGCTCGGTAAGGGCGGCGGGGTCGAACACACACAGGTCCGCGTCCGCACCCACGGCGATAACGCCCTTACCCGCAAGGCGAAGGGCCTGTGCCGGGGCCTGGGTCAGCTTGTGAACGCCCTGCTCCAGCGTCAGCACACCCTGTTCCCGGACGAAGTGCTGCAGCAGACGGGTACAGCTGCCGTAGACCCGTGGATGGGGCATCCCCTCGGTGGGGTAGGTGGCGTCAGAGATCAGGCAGCTGAGGGGACTGCGAAGGATAGCGGCGATGTCTTCCTCCGCGGCCATGAAGTCGATCATAGTCACCTGGCAGTGCTCGCGGATCAGCAGGTCGCAGCAGACGTCCAGCGGGGATTTGTGCTCCATGGCGGCCTCCTGGGCAATGCTTTTGCCCAGCAGCGGCGCATCCTCCGGGCAGTGAAGACTGCTGAGGAAGATGCCGTCCCAGCCAGCCAGCTTGGCAATGTCGTCAAACCCACTGCCGTCTTCAATACGGTGAGCCAGCGTCTCGCGTTCGTGGGGGTCGGCCAGGCGGCGGACAACGGCGTCCATGCCGCCCTCTAGAAACTCCGGCGGCAGGATATGCAGCAGCTGGGTGGAGCCGGCGGTGTAGGGGTACACGTCGCAGCCCACATCCAGCCCCTCTTCCTTCGCCCGGTGCAGCAGCTCCAGGGCCTGGGGTATTTTTTTGCCCCAGTTGTCCCGGCCCATGGCCTTCAGGTGGCTGATATGCAGAGGGACCCGCAGCGCCCGGGCCACCAGCAGCATCTCCTCGATGGAATCGCAGACACCCGCGCCCTCCTGCCGCATATGGACGGTGAGGGGGATATCCTGCCCCGCGATGGGTGAGAGCGCACGGATCAGCTCCGCCGTGGTATAGAAGCACTCCGGGGCGTAACCCAGGCCCAGAGAAACGCCCAGCGCGCCGTCGGCCAGAGCCTGCTCCAGGGCGCGGTGCAGGGCGCGGTAGTGGCGGTCCTCCAGGTGCTCCAGCTCGTAGCCGGCCGCGTCCGCCCGAAGGACGCCGGCACCGGCCAGCATACCCACATGGACGGGAATATTCGGCACAGAGGCGAAATAGCCGGAGAGGGTTTCCGTCACCAGCTCCGGCGGGAGAACGCCGGTGATGGGGCGCAGGTAGTCCCGGATGGCGTCGCTATGGGCGGGGCCGAAGGGGGCGGCGCTGAGGCCGCAGTTGCCGTTGACGATGGTGGTAAGGCCCTGACACAGCTCCGCCGCGCCGAAGCCCGGGCGGAACAGCGCCGCGTCGGCGTGGCGGTGGATATCAATAAAGCCGGGGGTAACGGTCCTGCCGGCGGCGTCGATTACATGAGCGGCGGACGCTGCGGACAGATCGCCGATGGCGGCGATCCTGCCGCCGGAAACGGCCACATCGGCCGCAAATGCGGGGCGGCCCGTGCCGTCAACAACGGCGCCGCCCCGGATAAGGGTATCAAACATGGTCTGTGCCTCTCTCCTGCTTCCCTGCCGTCAGGGGCAGGGAGATACTAAAGGTGGTCACGCCGCCGCTGCTGTCACAGCGAAGGACTCCCCGGTGGGCATCCACGATGGCTTTGGCAATGGGCAGGCCCAGGCCAAAGCTGTCGCCGTCGGTACGGGCGTCGTCGGCGCGGTAAAAGCGGTCAAAAATGCGGGGGAGCTTGTCCGAAGGGATATCCGGCCCCTGATCGGTCACGGACACCACAGCGCGGCTGCCCTGCCGGACGGCGGTCAGGCGGATGGGCGTACCGGGTGCGGCGTATTTGACGGCGTTGTCCAGCAGCACCGCCAGGGCCTGGCCCAGCTTGGCGCCGTCGCCCCGGACAGGAAGAGACGGCGCAATATCGTAATCCAGTACATGGCCGGCCTCAAAGGCCACCGGCTCAAACCGCAGGGCGGCGGTCACCGCCGCCTCCGACAGGTCGGTGACGGTGTCCGGCGGGCTGCCGGCGTTCTTCTGGGCGCGGAAGAGGGTGAGCATATCCTCCACCAGGGCCTTCATGCGGCGGCCCTCCGCCCGGATATTGTCCACGTAGACCGCCTGCTCCGGCGAAGCGCTCTGCTCCAGCAGCTCGGCGGAGGAGAGGATGACCGTCAGGGGGGTCTTCAGCTCGTGGCTGGCATCGGAGAGGAACTGCTCCTGCTGGGCCCAGGCGGCACCTACAGGCTTGGTAACCACACCGGAGAGCAGGTAGCTGCACAGAAACAGCACCACCAGTGCGCCGCAGCCCACCAGAGAGCAGGCCTTCAGCAGTGTGTGCAGGGAGGTGTATTCCAGATAGGTATCGGTAAACGCAATGGCAGTAGTGGTGTAGCCTCGCTGGCGCAGATAGCGCAGATGAAATTCGTCCAACGTGCCGGCGTCCTCGTCCGCCGCCAGGGCGGCAGTGACGATCTCCGCCATGCGGGTCTCGTCGCTGAGGTCATAGTAGCTGTTGCCGGCCACGCGGACGGTGCCGCTGCCATAGACCTCGGCCACAAAGCAGGGGATGCTGTCCATGCCGGGCTGGCTGCGGCCATAGTCGCCCTGCTCCAGCGCCTGGTACAGCTGCTGCTGCACATTCTTGTGATAGTTGCCCCGGGAGATGAAGTACACCGCCGCGAACACCGCCAGCAGCACCAGCGAGATCAGCAGCATATTGGTGGCCACCACCTTCCAGCGAAGGTGCCGGATCATGCCTCCACCTCCAGACAATAACCCACCATACGGAGGGTCTTGATCTTCACAGTGGATTGCAGATGGGTGAGCTTGCGGCGAAGGAAGGAGATATAGACCTCCACGTTGTTGTCCTCGGCGGCGGAGTCGTAGCCCCAGACCTTCAGGATCAGCTGCTCCTTGGAGACGATCTGACTGCCGTTCCGCATCAGCAGCTCCATCAGGTCGTACTCCCGGCGGCTGAGGCGGACGCTTCGCGGGCCGCATTCCAGCAGGAATGTGCCCATGTGCAGCGTCAGGTCGCCGAAGGCCGTCACCTCCGGGTCGGCAGCGGCGTCCTCACCGCCACGGCGCAGCAGGGACCGGATACAGGCAAGCAGCTCCTCCGGCTCAAAGGGTTTGGTCAAGTAGTAGTCCGCACCGGCGTCCAGGCCGCGGACGCGGTCATTCAGCTCACTGCGGGCGGTGAGCATCAGCACCGGCAGGCGGCTGCCGCCGCCGCGCAGCTGGCGCAGCAGGGCGAAGCCATCCATGCCGGGAAGCATGGCGTCCAGCACCAGCAGGTCGTAGATCTCGCTGCGGGCGTTGTCCAGGCCGGAGATGCCGTCATAACACACGTCGGCGGTATAGCCCTGGCGGCGCAGCAGGTCCTGCAGGGTGCCCGCCAGGCGCTTTTCATCCTCCACGATCAGTATACGCATAGCCGCGCCTCCCTTTTCATGGCTTACAGCCCCGTCTCGGACAGGGTCAGGATCTGGGTCAGGGACGACTCCTCCATCCGGTAGATGGTGGTGTCGCCGTCCAGGGCCACATAGCGGCCGCCGTCGCCGGTGGACAGGCCGACAGCAAGGATCAGCGTCCGCTCGGCGCTGTTGTCAGCCAGGTAGTTCACCGTCAGCGTGACCTCCGGCGTGTCCAGGCCGCAGACGGCAGCCGCACCCTCCGCCGGGTCGTAGTCCACGCAGGCGGTGAGCGTCAGGGCAGCGATCTCGTCAGCCAGGGCGGCGGTCTTTTCCGTGACGTCCCGGTTGGCGCTGCGGCGGGTACCGTCCTCGGCGGTGTAGAAGGAGACGGCAGCGGTGCCGTCGGCGCGCAGCAGACTTACGCTGACCAGCCTGTCCGGCTCGATGACCGGCAGAACGGGCAGGACCGCCATGGCGTAGATGCTGCGGCTGAGCAGCATCTTATTTTCGTCAGAGGTATAGCGCACCGTACCGGCAGGGGTGAGCACGTACCAACGGCCATCCGCGGCCTGGTCGCCGAGATAATAGACGACGTCCACGCCGTCGGAGGTGACGGTAATGTACTTCTTGGGAGCCTCCAGTCCGTAAACCGACAGTTCCTGCACATTGGCCACCGCTTCGCCGCTGTCCAGGGCGGCGGGCAGGGCCAGCAGGTCCTCCAGCGCCGTCTGGTCCAGGGGGAAGGCGGGGTCGTCAAACCAGGTCCAGGCGCCGGTTTCGTCCTTTTCAAAACGGAGGGTCACATCGCCGTCGCACAGGGCCAGGGCGGTGACGCCTTCTACGGGCGGGGCGGTCTGGGTGGAGGCGTCCACCATCTCTTTACCTTTTGTATTGCCGCAGGCGGACAGCAGCAGCGTCAACCCCAGCAAAAACGCCGTCAGGCGCAGAATTCGCTTCATCATGGTTCCGGTCTTCTCCTTTACTTTCGTTTACTTTCCGTTGCTTTTGCTGTATACATTCGCGTTCGCTGTATGTTACGTTCGCTTTCAGTATAGCAACTTTTCAGGAAAAAGAAAAGTACATTCCGTGAATTCTCCCGTTCCCGGCGGCGCGGACAGGCAAAACGCAAAAAGGCCGGCTTGCGCCGGTCTTTTTTTGTCGTTACCCACAGAGATGCGGCAGGTGTGCTGTAATGGCCGAGACGGCAGTTCCGCGCCGGCCTTTTTCTTAGCGTTATTTGCAGAGATAGCTGAACCAGCCCTCACTGCTGCGCTGCTCGAATACATCCCAGCCGTCGGCCTTCAGCTTTTCCAGCACCTCCGTCGCCCGGTCGTCGATGATACCGGAGCAGAGGAACAGGCCACCGGGCTTCAGGAAGGGACGGACGTGGGGGCTGAGGCCCATAATGACATCCGCCACGATGTTGGCCACCACGATATCATAGCCGGCGCCCATCTCCTGCCGCAGGGCGGCGTCGGTGAGCACATTGCCCCAGCGGACGGTGTAGCGGTCCTTCCCGATGCCGTTCAGGGCGGCGTTCTCATAGGCCACGTCCACGCACTTCTCATCGATGTCGCAGGCGAAGGCGCTCTCCGCGCCCAGGCGCAGGGCGGCGATGGACAGGATGCCGCTGCCGCAGCCCAAGTCCAGGACACGCTCGCCGCCGTGAATGTGGGTATCCAGCGCCTGCAGGCACAGGCGGGTGGTGGCGTGGCTGCCGGTGCCGAAGGTCAGGCCGGGGTTCAGCACCAGCTTCACCCGCGTGGGGTCGGCGGCCTCCTCCCACTCCGGCACCACCAGCAGGCGGCTGCCGATCTCCATGGGCTTGTAAAACTGCTTCCAGTTGTTCTCCCAGTCCTCGTCGGCCACGTCGGCCATGGTCAGCAGCAGGGGCGCGTACTCCGGGTGGTCCTTTTTCAGTGCCGACATGGCCATACGCACGGCGGCCACGGTGCCGTAGGCGTCCTCGTTCCGTTCCAGATAGAATGTCACGCGGCTGACACCCTTTTTCTGCGCCAGCAGATCGTCATCCACATAATCCCAGTATTGGCGGTTGTTCTCCAGAAAGCTCTGAAAGTCCGCCTCGTCATCGATCATCACGCCGGTAACGCCCTGCTGCTCCAGCATGTCCGTCACCGCGTCCAAGCCCGCGTGGCTCGTGTCGATCTTGAGTTCCAGCCAGTCCATAGGATGACCTCCCGCAAAGTTGAAATGCACCGTACACCGCCAGCGGCGACGGAGCTTGCGTCCTGCCGATGGCAAGCCTCTAACGGCAATGGATCTTGCGTCAAGACGAGGCGCTCCATCGATGTCGGATCTTGCGTCCTGCCGATGGCAAGCCTCTAACGGCAATGGATCTTGCGTCAAGACGAGGCGCTCCATCGATGTCGGATTTTGCGTCCCGCCGATGACAAACCTCTAACGGCAATGGATCTTGCGCCAAGACGAGGCGCTCCATCGATGTCGGATTTTGCGTCCTGCCGATGGCAAACCGACGACGGCGTACTCTGTGTACGTCGAGGAGGTTTGACGATGGCAGGGCGCAAGAGACGCGCCGTTATCTCTTGGTGCCTACGAAGAATATACCCATGGTATTCGGCCCCGTGTGGCTGCCGATCACAGGCCCGATGTAGTTGATATAGACCTCCTTGACGCCGTAGCGGGCCTTCATCTCCTCGGCCACGGCGCGGGCCTCCACCTCGCAGTCGGCATGGCAGATGAACATGACCTGCTCACTGGGCTCGATGCCCAGCTCGGCGATCTTGTCGATGAGGGCCTTCAGGCTGGCCTTGCGGCCGCGGACCTTGCTGACGGGGACCAGCTTGCCCTCGTCGGAGGTGTGCATGACGGGCTTGATGGAGAGCATGGAGCCGAAGAACGCGGCGCCGGCGCTGAGACGGCCGCCCATCTTCAGGTAGTTCAGGTCGTCCACGGTGAACCAGTGGTCGATGTGGAGCTTGTTGTCCTCCACCCACTGCACCAGCTCCTGAGCGGAGAGGCCCTCGCGCTTCTTCCGGACGGTCAGATAGAGCAGCAGGCCCTGGCCCAGAGAGGCGGAGAGAGAGTCCACCACATAGATGTTGGCATCGGGGAACTCCTCCTTCATGTCTTGGGCGGCGATGCACGCACTTTGGTAGGTGGTGGAGAGGGCGCTGGAGAAGTTGATGCTGACGATGTCCTTGCCGGCAGCCAGAATGGGGCGCATGGCCTCCTGAAACTGGCCTACGTTGGCGGCGGAGGTGGTGGCCAGCACGCCGCTGCGGATCTTGCCGTAGAAATCCTCGAAGCTGATGGCGCTGCCGTCCAGCAGATTGGGGTAATCGTGCCCATCGATGTGGACGGTCAGGGGCACCACGGTCAGCTCCAGCTCCTTGGCCATGTGGTCGGTCAGGTCGCAGCAGCTGTCGGTCATAATGACATATTCGCGCATGGGATAAACCTCCTTGGGAGTGATATTTCCCCGCTATCATAGCATGAAAACCGCCGCAGGGAAAGAGCCAAATTGTAAATAATACGGAATATTAGCAGAAATACAGGTGTCTATCGCCTATTTCCCCACGCAGAAGCGGGAGAAGATGGTGTCCACCAGATCGTCGCGGACCTGTTTGCCGTTCAGCTCACCCAGCGCGGCCAGTGCCGCCTCGCAGTCGGTGAGCACCACGTCGGGGGTCATGCCGATACGGAGGGCGCCGCGGGCCTCGGCCACGGCGGAGAGAGCTCGGTTGGCGGCGTCGGCCTGACGGGCGTTGGTCAACAGCGCGCCGCCGGCAGTCTCGCCCGACGGGAACTGCGCCGCGATGGCGTCGGTCAGCGTGTCCAGTCCCGCGCCGGTGGCGGCGGAGACGGACAGCACGTTGTCGAAGCGGTCCGCCAGGGCGCCGACGTCCAGCGCCCGGGGCAGGTCGGATTTATTGACGGCCACGATCAGGTGGGGGACGGTGTTGGCCAGGGCGATGGCGGCCTCGTCCTCCGCCGTCAGCTCCCGGGAGCCGTCCAGCACCAGCAGGGCCAGCGATGCCTGCTTCGCGGCGGCGCGGCTGCGCTCCACGCCCATGGTCTCCACGGCGTCGCCGCCGTCGCGGATGCCCGCCGTGTCGATGAGCCGCAGGAGCACGCCGCCCACGGTGACCTTTTCCTCCACCGTGTCGCGGGTGGTGCCGGCGATGTCGGTGACGATAGCCCGGTCATAGCCCAGGAGGGCGTTCAGCAGAGAGGATTTGCCGGCGTTAGGCTTGCCCAGCAGCACCGTGGGCACGCCCAGCTTCAGCAGGCGGCCGCGGGAGAACCCGGCCACCAGCGCTTCCAGATCGTTCTGGGCCCGGCGCAGGGTATCCAGCATCTGCTCGCGTTGGAGATCCTCGATGTCCTCGTCCGGATAGTCCACCACGGCGTAGAACCGGGCGGCCATGTCCATGAGGCCGTCGTAGATACGCGCCACGGTGCGGCTCAGCGCGCCGTCCAGCTGGCAGACGGCGTTGTGGGCCTGCTGGGCCGTCTCGGCGTCGATCAGGTCCGCCACGGACTCCGCCTGGAGCAGGTCCAGCTGCCCGTTGAGAAAGGCCCGCTTGGTAAACTCGCCGGGACCGGCCTGGCGGCAGCCGGCGGCAAACAGGGCGCGGAGGCCCGTATCCAGCACGATGGGGCTGCCGTGGCAGTGGAGCTCGGCGCAGTCCTCTCCGGTATAGCTGTGGGGCGCGGGGAAACGGACGCACAGCACGCTGTCGATGACCTGCCCCGTCTCGTCCAGCAGCTCGCCCAGCACCATGGCGCGGGGGCGCTGCTGCGCGGCGGGCCTGCCGTTTTTGGCGCGGAACACCGCGTCCAGCGCGGCACAGGTATCCGGGCCGGACAGGCGCAGGATACCGATGGCGCTGGGCTGTCCGGGCGTGGCGATGGCGGCGATGGTGTCGGACATAGGCGGGACCTCCTTGCAGGGTGTTTTTCTCAGTATACCACAGGCGGCGGGAAAAAGAAATATCCCCCGGCGGACCGGGGGATATAAAAAACGATGCTTTACTTGATGGGCTCGCCGGCGGCTTCCTTGGCGGCGATCTCCTTCATGGCGTCCTTGTGGCTCAGGTTCACGCGGCCCTTCTCGTCGATCTCGGTGACCTTGACCCACATCATGTCGCCGATCTTGCAGGCGTCCTCCACCTTCTCGATGCGCTTGTCGGCCAGCTTGGAGATGTGGACCAGACCGTCCTTGCCGGGGGCCAGCTCCACGAAGGCACCGAAGGTCATCAGGCGCACGACGCGGCCGTAGTACAGCTGGCCCACCTCGGGCACGAAGACGATGTCGTCGATGCACTTCTTGGCCTTCTCGCAGCTCTCGGCGTCGGGGGAGGCGATGTGGATGGTGCCGTCGTCGTCGATGTCGATCTTGGCGCCGGACTCGGCCACGATCTTCTGGATGACGGAGCCGCCCTTGCCGATGACGTCGCGGATCTTATCCGGGTCGATGTGCATGGTGACCATCTTGGGGGCGTACTTGCTGACCTCGGCGCGGGGCTGGGCGATGCAGGGCAGCATGACCTGGTCCAGGATCTGGCAGCGGGCGTCATAGGTGATGTCCAGCGCGTTCTTGATGATCTCCATGGTCAGACCGTCGTTCTTCAGGTCCATCTGGATGGCGGTGATGCCCTTCTTGGTGCCGGCCACCTTGAAGTCCATCTCGCCGTGGAAGTCCTCCACGCCCTGGATATCGATGAAGGTGGTGAAGGAGCCGTCGTCGTCCTGGATCAGGCCGCAGGAGATGCCGGCCACAGGGGCCTTGATGGGCACGCCGGCGTCCATGAGGGCCAGGGTGCTGCCGCAGATGGAGCCCTGGGACGTGGAGCCGTTGGAGGACACGACCTCGCTGACCACGCGGATGGCGTAGGGGAACTCCTCCACGGGAGGAATGACGGGCAGCAGGGCGCGCTCGGCCAGCGCACCGTGGCCGATCTCGCGGCGGCCGGGGCTGCGGGCAGGCTTGGCCTCACCGACGGAGTAGCCGGGGAAGTTGTAGTGGTGCATATAGCGCTTCTCGGTCTCCTCCCAGATGGTGTCCAGCTTCTGGTTGGCGGACAGGGTATCCAGCGTGCAGACGGACAGCACCTGCGTCTGGCCGCGGGTGAACAGGCCGGAGCCGTGGACCCGGGGCAGCACGCCCACCTCGGCGTCCAGGGGACGGATCTCGTTCTTCTGACGGCCATCCACACGGTGACCCTCCAGCAGCCACTTCTTGACGATCATCTTCTGGAACTTGTAGGTGATCTCTTCCAGGTACTGGTCCATGTTGGGGTACTCTTCCAGGTACTTCTCGTGCCACTTCTCGATCATGGCGTTCCAGCGCTGCTCGCGGACGTTCTTGTCGTCGGTGTCCATGGCGGCCTTGGCCTCGTCCATGAAGTCGGCGGTGATCTTGTTGAACAGCTCGTAGTTGAAGTCGGCGTGGGGATAGTCGAACTTGGGCTTGCCGATCTCCTGCACCATCTGATTGATGAGGGCGATCTGCTTCTGGTTCTCCTCATGGGCCTGCTTGATGGCCTCGAACATCACGTCGTTGGGGACCTCGTTGGCGCCGGCCTCGATCATGACGACCTTCTTGCCGGTGGAGACGACGGTCACGTCCAGATCGCTGACCTTGCGCTGCTCGCTGTCGGGGTTGAAGACCAGCTTGCCGTCCACCAGGCCCACCTTCAGGGCGGCCACGGGGCCGTTCCAGGGAATGTCGGAGATGGCCAGGGCGGCGGAGGTGCCGATCAGCGCGGCGATCTCGGGGGAGCAGTCGTGATCCACGGCCATGACGGTGCACATGACGGACACGTCGTTGCGGAAGTCATAGGGGAACAGAGGGCGGATGGGGCGGTCGATGACGCGGGAGGTCAGGATGCCCTTCTCGCCGGGACGGCCCTCGCGGCGGTTGAAGCTGCCGGGGATACGGCCCACGGCGTACATCTTCTCCTCGAAGTCCACGGACAGGGGGAAGAAGTCGATGCCGTCGCGGGGACGGGGGGCGGCGGTGACGCAGCAGAGGACGCGGGTGTCGCCATAGCCCACCATGACGGCGGCGTTGGCAAGCTCGGCCAGCTTGCCGACCTCCAGCGTCAGGGGACGGCCGGCCAGGTCCATGGTGTATTTGTGATAGTGGGGGAACTGGCGCTTGGTGATGATCGTTGACATATCGTTTCTCCTTTTTTGTGAAATGGCATTCTGCCCGCGACCTATCGCCGTTAGCACTTGAAAACGCTCCGAAACCCTGAATTTCGGCGCATTTTCAACTGCTAATGGTCAATTTGTACACGGCGCAGAATGTGAAAGAAGGGTGATGCGCAAGCGCACATCACCCTGTTTCAACTTACTTACGCAGACCCAGCTTGGCGATCAGGGCACGATAACGCTCGATGTCCTTCTTGGCCAGGTAGTCCAGCAGACGACGGCGCTTACCGATCATCATCTGCATACCGCGGCGGCTGTGGAAGTCATGGGGATGGACCTTCAGGTGCGCGGTCAGCTGGTTGATACGCTCGGTGAGAATGGCCACCTGGACCTCGGGGGAGCCGGTGTCGGTCTCGTGGGTGCGATTGGCCTCGATGATAGAGGTCTTCTGGTCTTTCAGCATCATAGTCGTGTTTCCACCTTTCTTGAAATACGCCCGCAGCCTGGGCCGTGGGAGAGATGGAACGCTCCGCAGGGCTAAGGCAGGGGTCGGACGCGCTTAGCGCGTACTTTGAGATGATACCACAGAAAATCACCGTTGTAAAGTGGTTTTTGCGGCATTTCCGGGGATTTTTACGCCGTTACCTGAATGGCGGCCACGGGACAGCTGTCCGCCGCCTCCTGCACGCCGATCTTCTGCGCGTCCGGGATAGGGTCCACCGTCACCCGGGCGGGCTCGCCGCTGTTCAGCGCAAACACCTCCGGGCACAGCCCCGCGCACAGTCCGCACTGGATGCACGCCTTCTCCAACACCATTGCCTGCATGGAACACACCTCCTTTTGATTGATGGAAGTATTTTCCCCGGTTTGCGGCGGGGTTATTCAGCTCTCCGCGATGTGCCGGGCGAAGGCCGCCGCCTGCGCCTCGATGCCCGGCAGCTTCACAAGGCTGCCGCGCTCATTGGCCGTTTCCAGCAGGGAGAAGCGGGGCGGGAGGTAGAAGGACTTGTTCATATTCAGGGCGGAGATCAGCTGGCGGGCCAGCAGGTCGCCGCCGGAGTAGCCGGAGACGATCAGGCCGAAGATCCGCTTGTCGTACATGCGGGTCTGGCGGAACAGGGCCGTGAGCCGGTTGACGCAGGCGGTCAGGTTGGCAGCCAGGGCGTCGTTGTAGTTGGCGCAGAGCATGACCAGGGCGTCGCATTTCCGCACGGCGGGATAGACCTCGTCCACCATGGGGCCGCCGTAGAAGCAGCCGCCCTGCTCACCGAAGTGGAGACAGGCGGTATAGCTGCACCCGTTGCAGTCGGCCATGGTGCCGTTGCGGAGGCAGATCTCCTGCACGCCGAGGTCCGACGGAAGACCGGCCTTCACCAGCTCCCACAGGGCCAGGGTGTTGGACGTGGCGCGCTGGGAGGCGTGGAGAGCCAGCACATGGCGGATGGGGGCGGGCTTTTCCCAGCCGTTCAGGCGGGAGAGCAGCTCCGCCACAGCGGCATGGAAGGCCGTGACCTCATCGGTGCCGCCGATCTGGGCCTGGGTGCGGAAATTCCGCAGGGAACCGGTGGCCTCCACCAGCGGGCGGCCGAGGAAGCCGCAGCCCGCCTGGTTGGCGGCAAAGACCATGTCCCGGGCCACATCCTTGGTGTAGAACTCGCCCACGCCGGTGACGATGCACGCGCCGATACTGTCGGAGAGCAGGTCTGTGCTGCGGCGCAGGCGGGAGAGCATACGGTAATAGGCCATATTGCAGCCGCCCTCGTCCAGCGCCACGGCGAACAGCAGACGGCGGCCGGCCAGGTCCTCCAACCCGTCATCGGGGTCGCGGATATCGCTGCCCGGGGGCAGCAGGGGCACCAGCAGGTCCCGCAGGGCGGGGCTGCGGTCGTTTTCGGGGAGCAGAACGGTGAGCATGGCGGATACCTCCGTTATTCTATGGCGTTCAGCTTGGCGCGGGTGTCGTCGATACGCTTTTGCAGGGCGGGCGGCAGGGTCAGCGCCTCCGTCTCGATGCCGGCGGGGGTCAGACGATTGCGGCATCCCATGAACACCTGGCCGTCGTAGACGGAGGAATAATGCCACTGCCCCCGCAGCAGGGCCAGCAGGCTCAGCGCGCCGGAGGACAGGGCCGGGGCCACATAGGGCTTGTAGCCCAGCTTACGCATCTCCAGATTGGCGTGGGCCACCTTCTCCGTCAACTCACGGGAGAGGGCGTCGTCGTAGTGCGCAATGGAGTTGGCCAGCACCAGGTCCTCGCCGTGGGGGCCGAAGGCGCGGCCCTCGGTAAGGTAGGACGCGAAGCGAGGGTCCCTCCGGGCGTAGTACAGGGCGCGGGCGTGCATAACGCCCAGGCCGAAGCCCCGGACCTGGGCCGGGGACAGGCCGCTTTCACGCAGGACGGCACGGCAGAGTGGGTCCACCGGATCGCTGACCACGCAGAACAGGCCCCTGTACCGCCTGTCCCGGGCCATACGGGCGTAGACGGACACCAGCTCCCGGTTCAGGCCGTACTGGGCCATGCGGACATCCCCCGCCGTAACGGAGGTATCCGGGATCATCCGGGAGGCGCAGAACAGGAACACGTCGCCGTCGAACAGCTGCTCCGGCGCGATGATGTCCACCGGGGGCAGCGCGGCACCGTCCGGGGACTGTATCTGGTTCAGCTCAAACTCCCAGCGCTCGGAGACGCCGGGGCGCACGTCGCAGATGCCGATGGAGTCTATCACGTCGCCGCCCATGAGCCGCAGGCCCGTCAGCAGCGTGCTGCCCACATCGCCCAGAGCCAGCAGGGTGACGCGGCACTTAGACGGGATGCGCGGCAGGGCGGTATCGTTGAGATCGATCATAGTAGCTTCTCCTGTTTCTATCTTTTTGCCTCCGGCGGGGTGCTGACGCGCAAATTTCACGCCACGGCAGGCCCCCTGAGGAGCAGAGAATGTGCCGGATCTTGCGTCCTGCCGATGACGAGGCGGCGCCGCACAGTCTTGATAAAGGTCCAGATTTTGTGTCAAGACGAGGCGCGGAGGCGCAGGCCCCCCCTTGAGGAATAGAGAATGTGCCGGATTTTGCGTCCTGCCGATGGCAAACCGACGAAGGCGTACCGTGTGTACGTCGAGGAGATTTGACGATGGCAGGGCGGAAAAGACGGTGCATTATCTCGCAGGGCGCATACGTTTCAGGAGCTCTATATCTCCCTCAAGATACGTGCTGGCGGCGCGGGAGAGATCGTAGGTCATGCAGCCGCCCTTGTCGGGACAGAGGGGCAGGATGACCGCTTCGCCGAGACGGCTGAGGGTGAGGTTGCGGGCGTAGAGGGAACGGAACTCGGTCTCGAGGGCCAGAAGAATGTCGCGGGCATTCTCAAGGCAGCAGAGGGAGAGCTCCCAGGCGGTCTCGTCGTCCATGCCGGTGTACTCGGGGGCGGCGTAGGGCAGGATGCGGTTGACGGCGGGCTGCAGGCCGCCGGGCAGGGCCTCGCTGCGGCGGACGGTGTCGCCGCCGATAAAGGGATAGAGCGTGGACTCGACGAAGCGCAGGCGCAGGTTGGGCAGGTAGTAGATGGCGTCCACGTCGTAGCCCAGCTGCTCCATGAGGTCGCGGCCCATGCCGGTGAGGTAGCCCACCAGCACCTGATCCACGGGGGTGTTCGTCTCGGCGAGCAGCGGGGCCAGGCGGCGGATGCGCTTGCCGTCGTGGAGCATATCGTCCACGAGAATGACGGGGCGGGCAAAGGCGTGGATGGTGCGGACCTGGTCGGGCAGGGGCGAGTAGTCGGGGTAGGCTTCGATGGAATAGGTGCTGAGGTCCGGCTCGTAGACCTTGTCGGTACGCAGGGTCTTGGTGACGGTGTTGGGCACGGCCACGCCGCGGAGGATCTTGCCGTAGGGGACGCAGATATCCGGGCCGAGGACGCGGGGCGTGGTGGGCTCCGCGGGGACGCCGTTGCGGCCGGTGATACGCTGGAGCAGCCGGTGGTAGATGACGCCGGCGGACAGGCTGAGCACCAGAGAGCCGGGCTGCAGCTTTGTCAGCGCCGCCTGCAGGCGGCGGTGGGCGGCGGCGATGGCGGCAAGCACCCGGGGCGAGGAACTGAAGGGCGCCTTCACCGCGGTGTCCACGTTGCGGCTGAGGACGATGGGGCAGCGCATATCCACGGCCAGGGCGTCCGTGCTGTCACCAGCCGGGACGAAGCCCTGGAGCGTCAGCAGCTGGCGGCCGTAGCCGGAGACGGCGCCCTCCAGGGGAAGGTAGAGGGCATAGGTGAACTCACGGCTGAGAGCCAGGGTCAGCACCTCGGTGATGAGCAGCTGGCAGAGGTCGCTCTGGCGCTCGCCCCGGGGCACGAACAGCCCGCTGATGAGCAGGGTGCGGCCGCCGGCGTTCTGGCGGACCAGACCGGAGAGGGCTGGGTCGCCCAGGCGGGCGAAGAGGCGGGCGGAGTCCAGGCAGGCGTAGCTGGCCGCGCCCAGAATGGTGCCGTCGGTGTCCCGGCAGACCATCACGTCGTCGCCGCGGCTCTCGATCTGCGTCCGCAGCGCCGCGGCGGTGGGCACGGAGAGCATGGTGCGGAGGAATTTCTCCGCCGTCTCCGGCGAGGCGGGCAGGAAGCTCAGGTCCTCGGTGCGGAGAACGGGCTTGTCCTGGGGCTCGCGGAGGTACAGGCCGCGGCGATAGATGAACTCCTGCACCGTGGGATCGATGAGGTTGGAGATGTCGCGGTTGGCATCCACCGCCTCGCGGATGCGGGTGGAGCTGATCTCCTCCAGCTGGGGCGGGAGCGTCAGCTCCAGCACCTTGCCGGTGATGCAGCTGTAATCCGCCGGCTCGGCATCCGGCTCGGTGCGGCGGAAGACCACGTGGTCGAAGGTGTGGATGGAGTCCGGCGTGACGGACTTTTTGTAGGACGAGGCGTGGAGCACCACGTCGCTGCCCACCACGATGGACACGCTGCGGCCCGGGAAGGCGGCGCGCAGCTCGTGGAGGTTCTCCGGGTTGGCGATGTTCACCGGGAAGTCCTCCGGGAAAATGCTGACGTGGAACACGTCGGCCACGGCCATGGCGGCGATGCGCCGGCGCAGGCGGTAGGGCTGGGTCTTTTTGGACCAGGAGAACTCGTCAATGGCCAGCAGGACCTCGAAGCCCTGGTCGCGGATGGCCCGGACGATGCCCTTGTGGGACAGGGTGAAGGGGTCGAAGGTACCGGGGAAGAATGCCACGGGGCGGGGCGCGCCGAAGTCAAAGCCCTTGTGGAACAGGCGCTCCTCGGTGATGAAGCGGTAGAGCTTGCCCAGCATGGCGGCCCGGTAGTAGAACGTCAGGCCCTCGCCGGGGAATTCGTCCTGGGCGGCGAGCAGCTTGCGCTGGGTGAGCATAAAGGCGCGGCGCTTTTCGTGGCGGCCCAGCTCTCCTGAGCCGAAGACCCGGCGGCCCAACACGAACAGGGCCTCCTGCCGGGTGGCGCCGTCAATGCCGCTGAGGCCCCGCATCAGCAGGCCCAGCAGCCGTTCACGGCGGCGGCGGTAGGCGTCGTCCGTCTCCGGGAAGCGGGAGCGATAGGCATCGTACGCCTCATAGATGACGCCCACGGTATCCAGCACGGAGGCGGTAACGCGGCTGTCGGAGGAGCTGAGGTTCACGCGAAGGTCGTCCAGCACCTCATCCAGCTCCGCCGGGGGCAGCCACAGGGCAAAACGGCCCAGGTAGTCGGGGATATACTTGGTGAACTCCTGCTGGCCCAGCTCCAGGCCGCGGCACAGCTCCACCGCCACCTCGTTGCGCTGGTCGGCCGTCAGGCGGGGCGCCAGGGCCAGCAGGGCGTTGCCGGCGCTGTGGCGGACGGTGACGCGGTCGCTGACCTTGATGAGATTGGACAGGTGGGTGGCGATATGGAGGGCGGGGCTTTTGCCGCTGCGGGCAAAGTCCGTCAGCAGGCGCAGGTTGCCCTGCTTGGTGATCCAGGGGGTGGCGGTCTTCAGGTTGTCCAGGAAGATCTCGGAGACCACGTCCTCCGGCAGAAGAAGGGGCGCGCCCTGAGAGAGCACATCCTGCTTGAGATAGCGCAGGGTGCCGCTGTCGCCGTCGGGGACGGCGGTCACGGCCTCCAGCGCGCGGCCGTCCTCCGGGTACAGGCGGGCGAGACGGTCCAGCAGCAGCACGGCGGCCATGCGGATGGTCAGGTCCTTACGTAGGGACAGGGCGGCGGCAAAGGCCGTCATCTGCCGGGCGCGGCTGGCCGTATAGGCCGTATCCGGCAGGGCGGCGGCGGTATCCAGCAGCTGGAAGGCGGTGTAGTCGTCCAGATCCTCCGGCCTGCGGTAGTAGGCGAACACCGGGGCCAGGAAGCGCTCCTCCCGGCCGGGGCAGTGGCTCAGCAGGGAGCCGACGGCGAATTTCAGGGTATAGCCGATCCAGCGGCGGTGCTGGGGCATGAGCTTATGGTCGGGATACAGTATCTTGTCCAGATAGAGCCTCCACTGGTCCACGTCGTTGATGGCCCGGGGATCCGGGCGGATGTCGGCGGGGCGCTCCTTGGCGTAGCCGGCGTGGAAGCCGGCGATGATCTCGCCCAGCAGTGCCGCCGCCTGACGGCGGATATCGCCCTCGCGGTGCATCAGCAGCTCGTAGAGGAACGTCAGGGTCTGGACCTTCTGTGGGATATGCAGATAGAGGGAGTAGGACTCCATCACCGCCAGATAAGCGCGGAGACGGCGCCAATCCGTCTCGCCGCGGGCCTCCTCCAGCAGACGGGCGAAGCTGCGCTGATCGGTGAGGCGGTGCATCAGCTCCATATTGTGGCCCACGCAGCGGAGCGTCAGGGCGCGGAGGGCCTCGTCGTCGGTCATGAGGGCGGTGTGCTTCTCCGGCAGCGGGGGCGTATCGCCGCCGGACATGGTGACATCCACGCCGCGGCTGACCATGAACTGCTCAAAGTCCTCCAGCCGGGCGTAGACCCGGGTATAGCGCTTCTGCTTCTCGCCGTCCACGTCATCCAGCTTATCCAGGATCACCTGAAAGGCCTGAGCCAGGGTGGAGATACGTGTGATCTCCCGGCCCTGCGCATCGTGGAGCTGCTTGACGCGGAAGTCGGCGTAGATCAGCAGCAGCGCCTCCACGGAGAGGTAGTCGGGCTCCAGGTCCCAGACGGAGTGGTTGGCGGCCACGTGGCCGATATCGGTCATCCGGCGGCGGCGGAACCACTGGTCGGTGTAGAAATAGTGCAGGTAGGGCACGCGCTCGCCGGGGCGGCAGCCGAACTTGCCCAGATCGTGGCCGGCGGCGGCGCCGGAGACCAGGGCCACGTCCACGGCCACGCCGCTTTTCCGCAGGGCGCGGGCGGCGGTGACGGCGAGGTGGTGGACACCGGCGATATGCTCAAGGGTGCGGTAGGGCGTGACCTCCAGGCCCAAACGCATCAGCTCATAGACGAACTCCCGCCTCCACAGGCGCAGGAAGCGTTGATAGGACGGGGCACAGGGACTGCCGGCCAGCTCATCATCGGTCAGGAAATCGAAGGTCCAGGCCGGGTCGTGGGGCAGCAGCTCCGCCTCGGCGGCAAACAGCACCTGCAGCACCGACAGCAGGAACACCGCACCGGGGGCGAAGGGCTCCGCATCGGTCTTTTCCGGGTAGAGCAGGCGGCGGGCATAGTCGTAGGCATAGGCCAGCCAGCCCTCGGACGGTTCGCCGGGGCACAGCACCTCCAGCTCCTGGCGGCAGAGGGCCAGCACGTCGGCGCAGCGGAGGCGCGTGCCGTTGAACAGCCCGGTGAAGCGCTGCATATAGCCCTCGGTCTCAATGGCGCGGAGCAGGGCGTCCCCGGGGGCAAAATAGTCCGCGGCGGGACGGTCGGAAAGGCGGCGGCGCAGGGCCAGGTCCATCTGGCGGATACGTTTTTTGTTCATGGCAAAACCTCCTGCCGGTGGTATCGTACGCGGGCCGTGTCCGCCGAAAGGCGCCCGTACACCGGTAAGATGTCCGGGATGGACACGGCACACCATAATAATAGGACACTCTCCCGCACGCTGTCAATATTCCGCGGGGCGTTTTGCCACCGTTTTGATACGGAACCTTAGTAAGGTCTTAAGCGTGTGTTCACGATTTATTCACATTTTGAGGGCCAGGCGCATGATATGATATTGTCGGGGGCAGCGGCGGAACGGAATGACAATTTCTGCCGTCTAAGTAAATAGGCAAATCATCCCGCGGGCGCGCGGGAAGGAAAAAGGAGAACACGACATGAAAAAAGCGGCTTTTGTACTGGCGCTGGTGATGCTGCTGGGCTGTGTGTCCGGCTGCGGCGCAGCGGAGGGCGAGGCCTCCGTGCAGTCGGTGTCTATGATCTGCGGGCTGGGGTCCGTAGGTCTGGCGGACCGGTTCGCAGGCATCGTCAGCCCGCTGGGCGAGACGACCATCAAGAAAAACGACGCCATGACCATCGACACCATCAAGGTGAAGGTGGGCGACAGCGTAAAAAAAGGCGATGTGCTGCTGACATATGACCTCAGCCAGATCCGCACCGACCTGGAGATGGCCCAGCTGGAGCTGGAGCAGCTGAACGCCACGCTGGAGGACCAGCAGGCGGAGCTGGAAAACATACAGAAGCTGATGGACAGCACCTATGACGACGCCACCAAGCGGCAGTACGCCCTGGACCTGCGGGAGCAGAACGTGAAGGTGCTGGAGACGAAGGCCAACATCGCCACCAAGAAAAAGGACATTGAGAAGCTGAAGGCCAACACCGCCGACAGCACCGTCAAGTCCCCGGTGGACGGCGAGGTACAGTCCCTGAACCCGGACGGCGGCACGGACAACTCCGGCAACGCCCTGCCGTTCATGACCATCGTGGAGACGGGCGGCTTCCGCATCAAGGGCTATGTGAATGAGAACAACGCCGGCGTGCTGACCGAGGGCACGGCGGTGGTCATCCGTTCCCGGGTCAGCGACCAGACGTGGAAGGGCAGCATCAGCTCCATCGACTGGAACAACGCCCAGCAGACGCGCAGCGACTACGGCGACAGCGATACGGCCATGTCCAGCAAGTACCCCTTCTATGTGACGCTGGAGGGCGACGGCGAGGGCCTGCTGATGGGCCAGCACGTGTACATAGAGCCGGACTACGGTCAGGAGGACACCCAGGACGAAAGCCTGATCAACCTGCCCAGCTACTTCATCAACGACGCCGAGGGCAAGCCCTGGGTGTGGGCTCAGAACAGCAAGGGCAAGCTGGAAAAGCGGAGCGTCACCCTTGGCGAGTACAACACGGAGACGGACACCTATCCCGTGACGGACGGCCTGACGGCGGAGGACTACATCGCCTATCCCGACGAGAGCCTGAAGGCGGGCATGACGTGCATCACCTATGACGACGCCACCTTTGACCCCAGCGCCAGCGGCGGCGAGGTATACCCCGAGGGCGGCGGTGAAAAAATCGACGAAAACGTGCCCATGGACGGCATGGACGGCGGCGATATGCCCGCCGAGGACGGCGTTGTGACCGACGAGGGCGGCACCGTCAGCAACAGCACGGTGTCCGTGCTGCCCGGCGGCGCGGACGCCTCCGCGCCGGCGGTCATTCCGCCGATGGAGGGCTGAGCATGATTTTGGAAATGCGCGATATATGCAAGGACTACCCCATGGGAAAGTCCGTGGCACATATCCTGAAAAACGTGAACCTTGACGTGGAGGAGGGGGAATACCTGGCTATCATGGGTCCCTCCGGCAGCGGCAAGACCACGCTGATGAATTTGATCGGGTGTCTGGACGTGCCCACCAGCGGCAGCTATCTGCTGGGCGGACGGGACGTGACCACCTGCAACAACAAGCAGCTGGCGGAGGTACGGAACAAGGAGCTGGGCTTCGTGTTCCAGAGTTTCAACCTGCTGCCGAAGCTGACGGCGGTGGAGAACGTGGCGCTGCCCCTGCTGTACGGCGGAGTGAAGAAGGCGGAACGGCTGGAACGGGCCCGGGCCGCGCTGGAGACAGTGGGGCTTTCCGACCGGGTGGATCACCGGCCGGACCAGCTGTCCGGCGGACAGTGCCAGCGGGTGGCTATCGCACGGGCCATCGTGGGCAAGCCGAAGCTGCTGCTGGCCGACGAGCCCACCGGCGCGCTGGACAGCGCCAGCGGCGCGGCGGTGATGGAGCTGTTCCAGCAGCTGCACGAGAGCGGCTCCACCATCATCATGATCACCCACGACCATTCCATCGCCAACCACGCCGCCAAGGTCATGACCATTCGGGACGGCGTGCTGTCGGGAGGTGACGACTATGAGTGAGAAGCTGACGCTGCGGGAAAAGCTGCATATCGGCGAAAAGCGCCCCGACGGTGAGAAGCCGCGCATGAGCAAGAAGCTGAAAAAGGGCATTATCGCCGCCGCCTGCGTGGTGGGCGTGTGCGGCGCGGTGTGGGGCGGATTGACCATCGCCCGGAACGCCCAGCGGGGCGACGTGAACGTATACGCCGTCAACGACTTCGCCATGACCGACTACTGGGGGGACACCTCCAACACCAGCGGCATGGTGACCACGGACAAATTGCAGAAGATCTACATCTCCCAGAGCCAGACGGTGAAGAAGGTGTGGGTCAAGGAGGGAGACAGCGTCAAGAAGGGCACGGTGCTGGTGAGCTATGACTCCACCCTGACACAGGCCACCGTGGAGCGCGCCAAGATCGACTATGACCGGCAGACGGAGAACCTGGAGGTCATGAAAAACGGGTTGGAGCTGCTGAAGAAGGCGAAGAACAAGGAGACGCTGCAGGCGGAGTATGACAAGCTGCAGAAGGAGCTGCAAGCGGAGATCGACAAGATCAACGACCACGAGGGCTATGATCCGAATGCTGAAATAACAGAACCCGGCAAAATCGGAGTGGAGGGCAGCACTGGCTATGACAAGGACCATCCGCTATACTACCAGATCCTGTCGGGTACCAAGCTGAACGACGCTACACTGAACGGCATACTGGAAGCGTTTGGCCGAGCAGACCCCACCAGCAATACGCCGGAGATCACGACGTATATTGTGCTGGTCACGCGGGAAAACGACAAGAAGGGCGGCATTCCCAGCAGTCTGGGTCTGGCGCTGACAAAGACCTTCACGCCGGATGCCACCAGCGTCGGCAGCGAGGTCACGACCACCGCCAACAAAAACCAGGGCACGGGCCAGACCGAAACACCTACGACACCTGTGGCTGGGACGGTGAGTTTCTCTTTCCAGGTCTGTGATCTGGCCGATTACGTTGACCCGGGCCGAACCTATAATACCGAGGAATACAAGAAGCTGCAGCGGAAGATCGCCCAGGTGCAGGAGCTGCTGGAGTCCTCCATGACCCAGCTGGATCTGAACAAGGCCATTCTGGAGAAGGCTCAGGCAGTAAAGGAGCAGGAGGTCAACCTGAAGGTGGCGAAGCTGAACCTGGACAAGAAGCTGGCGGAGCTGGGCGACGGCAACGTGTACGCGGAGTTCGACGGCACGGTGAAGGCCGTCCGGGACGCCACGGAGGCGTATAACAACAGCGAGGCCGTGGTGGAGCTGTCCGGCGGCGGAGGGTACTACGTCAGCGGGACGCTCAGTGAGATGGATCTGGGCAGCGTGCAGGTGGGCGACAGCGTATCCATCAGCAGCTGGATGACCGGAGCGGCCTGCGAGGGCACCATCGTGTCCATCGACGACTATCCCACCAGCAACGGCAGCAACTGGGGCGACGGAAACAGGAACGCGTCGTACTATCCCTTCAAGATATTCGTGGAGGAGGACGCCAATCTGGAGCCGAACGATTATGTGGATATTCAGTACCAGAAGGTGTCCGCCCAGCAGCAGACGGGGAGCTCACTGTATTTGCAGAGCATGTTTATCCGGGAGGACAACGGCAAGAGCTATGTGATGGCCCGGGGCGAGGACGGCAGACTGGAGCAGCGGTGGGTGCAGACCGGCCGGGATCTGTGGGGCAGCTACACCCAGATACGGGGCGGGCTGACCATCGACGACTATGTGGCGTTCCCCTATGGACGCGACGTGGTGGAGGGGGCACAGACCAAGGAGGCCACCGCGGATCAGCTGTATAACTACGGCGTGTAAGGAGGCGGGATAACCATATGTTGGAAAATATAAATCTCGCCTTTCAGGGCGTGTGGAGCCACAAGCTGCGGTCGTTTCTGACCATGCTGGGCATTATTATCGGTATCGCCGCGATCATCACCATCGTGTCCACCATTCAGGGCACCAACGAGCAGATCAAGCAGAACCTGATCGGCGCGGGCAACAACGTGGTGCGGGTGACCATCGGCGCCACGGACAGCCAAAACTATTTCGACCTGAACTACTCGGCGCTGCCGGAGGGTATCGACCCAGTGACCCGGGAGATGCGGGATGAGATGGAGAAGCTGGGCAGCGTGTCGCTGGTGGGCATGTATCATGCACGGGAGTGGTGCGACAACGTGTACGTGGGCAATACGGCGTTCAGCGGGTCGCTGTACGGCGTGGACGACCACTATCTGACGGCCGTGGACTACGCGGTGAACTACGGACGCTCCTTCACGGCGGCGGACTATGAGAACCGGCGGAATGTGGTGCTGATCGACGCGAAGTCGGCAAAGTCGCTGTTCCAGGGGGAGAACCCCATCGGCGGCACCATCGAGATCAACGGGATGCCGTTCACCGTGGTGGGTGTGGTGTCCTCCCGGTCCAGCAGCGGACCGGTGATCAACAGCTTTAAGGATTATCAGATGTACGCCGGCAGCACAGCGGGGACCATTTTCATCCCGGACGTGTGCTGGTCGGTGCCGTACCGGTATGATGAGCCCCAGTACGCGGCGGTGCGGGCCACCAGCACCAACGACATGACCGCCGCCGGTGACAATGTGGCCAAGTACCTGAATGAGAACGCCATCCGCACCACGAAGTACAAGTACGAGTCCAAGGACCTTCTGCAGCAGGCCAGCGATCTGCAGAGCCTGTCGGAGAGCACCAACAAGCAGTTGATCTGGATCGCGGCTATCTCGCTGGTGGTGGGCGGCATCGGCGTGATGAACATCATGCTGGTGTCCGTGACGGAGCGCACCCGCGAGATCGGATTGAAGATCGCCATCGGCGCGCAGCAGAGCCGCATCCTCTGGCAGTTCCTGACGGAGGCGGCGGTGCTGACCAGCATGGGCGGCATACTGGGCGTGGCCACGGGCATCGGCCTGGCGGAGATGATGTCCCACATCATGGGGACACCGGTGGCTATCAGCGTACCGGCGTGCATCATCGCGGTGGCCTTCTCCATGGTCATCGGCGTGGTGTTCGGCCTGGTGCCGGCCATGAAGGCATCGAAGCTGAACCCCATCGAAGCCCTACGGAGAGAATGATACGCAGAAAGAAAAGGCCGGCTTTCGCCGGTCTTTTTCTCTGTCTGCTCCCGGCGAAGACACAGCGAAAGCAGAAAACAGCCCCCGGCAGGGGGCTGTTTCTTTATTTACTGCGGCAGCTCGCCGGGGGCGACCAGGATGATCTTGTCGGCCCGGTCGTAGTCGCTGTACGCCTCCTTGGTGCTGCGGAGGAGCGTACCGTCGCCGGCGTAGACGTTGCGGTAGGTCTGGACGGCGTAGCCGTTGTGGCCGTACTGCTCCACCTCGGTGGTGCCGGGGGCCACGGACTCGGACTCCTGATAGACCGTCTTGCGCTCGGAGTAGGAGAGGAACTGGTTGGTCATCTCCACATAGTTGTCGTCGGTCTTGGTGCCCAGCAGGGTGATGGTCAGCTGGTTCGTCTCGTCGTTGTAGCTGGTGGTGATCTTGATGGGGTAGTTGGTGCTGTTGCGGAAGGCAAAGTCCGGGCCGCCCCAGCTGACCGTGGCGTCACAGCCGGTGACGGGCATATAGCCGGGGTCGAACATATGGGCGTAGCGCAGGACGATCTGCAGGTCCGCCATGAGGGCGGAGTAGTACAGCGTGGAGGATACCTGGCAGATACCGCCGCCGATGGAGGTAACGGTCTTGCCGCCGGAGTAGGCGGCGGCGGGCTGGAAGCCCCGGGCCTCGGTGCGCTGGCCCACGGTGGCGTTGTACCAGAACTCCTCACCGGGGTTATAGATACGGCCGTTGATGGCGGCGGAGGCCAGCTTGATGTTCTGGCGGCGGCCCCAGGGGCCGGCGCAGGTGGTGGTGCAGGTGCCGATCACGTCCCGGAACATGGCCTGCTCCAACTCCTCGGTGGCGGCGGGCGGGAACTGCACCTGGGCGTCAGCCAGGAATTCCTCGCCCGGCTGGGCGGCGTCCAGTTGCTTTTGCACCGTCTCCACATCGAACTGTACGCCCACGCGGGACTGGGTGGGCTTGCCGGTGGATTTGTCGCAGATGGCGGCGGCCATGGTGCCGGCGATCTCGTCGTGGAGCGCCTGCACGTCCATGGGCGCGGCGGTGTGGGCCGCGAACACACATTCCACAGACCGCGCCGCCGCGGACAGGTCGCGGCTCTCGAAGCGCTGCGCCAACTCGGCGCGCAGCGCCGCCGCGTCCAGCTTCTCGCCGTCCTGCGGCTTGGTAATGTACAGGCCCTCACCCTCCGCCAGCCGGTAGCCGCCGTCCGTTACGGTGCAGCCCACGGTGTCGGACAGCTGTTCACAGGCGGCGGTAAGCTTCGCCTCGTCCACGTCCAGCTGGGGCGTAACATCCACGGCCCTGAACCAGCTCTCGATAAAGCGCCAGCCGCCGCGGAGGAACGCGGTCACATCGCTGCCCCAGCCCCGGTCCTGCACGTCGCAGCCGGCAGCCTTGGAGACATAGACGGGCAGAACGGTGACGCCCAGGTCGGAAAGGGTGGTGCTGCCGATCTCCTGCCCGTCACGGGTCAGGCGGATGGTCATGCCGTCCAGCAGGGCACTCCCCTGCTCCGTCCAGCGCTGCTCGGCCTCCTGCGCCGACAGGCCGGACATATCCATGCCCAGCACGGAGGTGTTGGGAAACGCCGTGTGGGAATACAGCGCGTTGGCGGCCACACAGCAGCCCGCGTAGGCCAGCACCAGCACCGCCGCGGCGATGCCGATGATCAGTCCGGCTCTTTTGCCGGGGGTCTTGGGAGGCTTTTCTTCCGGGGCCGCGCGCTTGCCGGCCGTCTCCGGCGCGGGATCGGCGGTAACAGAGGACATATTCAACTCGTCGCTCATGGTGTCCCCTCCTTTGTATCATCAGGTTTGGGCAATACCGGCAAAATGCCGTGCCGTTACTGCATTGTATCACGGTTTGTCAAGGAATGGGTTACAAAAGCGTTACGACACATCTTTCTGCGGCTTTGCGCGGGGAATGGTGACGGTGAGGCAGATGGCGTCCTCCGTGTCCCGGCGGGAGACTTTGGCGCCGACGCCGGCGGTCTGCATGAGCCGGATGCCCCGGTCCACGCTGTTGAGAAACAGCCGGACGTCTTTTAGGATATAGGTGCTGCGGCGGCGGATCGGCGTGGTCTGGTTCTGTGTGACCAGGCGGTCTATGTAACCTTCGGCATCGGCGACGTTCAGCTGGTTTTTGCCGATATGCTCGACGGCGGCAAGGCGCTGCTCCGGGTCCTCCAGACGCAGGAGGGCGCGGGCGTGGCGCTCGGTCAGGCCGTAGCGGTGCAGAGCGTCCGCCACCGGCTCCTCCAACCGCAGCAGACGCAGCTTGTTGGCCACGGCGGACTGACTGCGGCCCAGCCTTTCCGCCGCCTGCTGCTGACTGAGCCCGTAGCGGCGGAGCAGGCGGGCGATGGCGGCCGCCTCCTCCATGTAGTCCAGGTCGCGGCGCTGGAGGTTCTCGATCAAGGCCAGCAGGGCGGCGTCCTCCTCATCCACCCGGGCCAGCAGACAGGGCACCTGCCGCAGCCCGGCGATCCGCGCCGCCCGCCAGCGGCGCTCGCCGGCCACCAGCTCGTAGACTGCGCCCTGCTGCCGGACGGTGAGCGGCTGCAGAATGCCGTAGGCGGCGATGCTGGCCGCCAGCTCCTGCAAACTCTCCGAGTCGAACCGGCGGCGGGGCTGCTGGGGATTGGGACGGATATCGTTGATGGGTATGTATCGCACACGGGTAGAGAGGAAATCGGTCTTCTGGTCTTTTTTCATGGCGGTCGCCTCCTTTTTTCGCCTATTGTACGGCGGGAGGCCTGTCGAAAGCGGGCGAAGACCGTCGGGAAATAAAAAAATGCACCCGCCCCTGTCGGGGCGGGTGCGGCGGTCACTGCTTTGTGCGGATATCCTCGCCGAAGAAGGGCAGGATCTGGTAGGCCCCCTCGATACGGGAGAGGATGGGCGCGCCATAGCGGCGGCCCAGCTCCTCCGGGGCCAGGTTGGTGCTGATAATGGTGGACCTGCCGGAGAGCATACGGCCGTTGACGATCTGATAGAGGGCGCTCTGGACAAAGGCGGTGGTCATCTCGGTGCCCAGGTCGTCCAGGATCAGCAGGTCGCAGCTCTCGCAGCGGCGGACGTCGGCATCGCTGACCTCGTCGGGGCGGAATTTGGCGTCCTCATAGCGGGAGAAAACGCTGATAGCGGTGTCGTAGACCACGGAGAAGCCGGCGTCGCTGACCTCCCGGGCGATGCAGGCGGAGAGGAACGTCTTGCCCAGGCCGGTGCCGCCGGAGAGCAGCAGGCTGCCGCTGCCCCGGGAGAACTGGCGGGCAAAGTCCCGGCAGACATCGAAGTTGCGCTCCATGTTGGCCCGGGGCGAAACGCCGTAGCTGTCCCACACGGCGCTGTCGTACAGGTCAAAGCGGAAGGTGTCGAACCGGGCCTCGCCCAGCGGCAGGAGCCGGGAGAGCTCCGCCAGCTGCTCGCGGGCGTAGTACTGCTTCAGGCAGGCGCAGACGCCGGACCGGGTGTAGCCGGTGTCGCCGCAGAGGGAGCAGGCAGGCTTGTCCTCCAGATAGTCGGCGGGATAGCCCATGTCCTCCAACAGGGCGGCGCGCTCGCGCTGCAGGGAGAGATTTTCGTCCCGCAGGACCCGCAGGGCGGGCAGCGGGTCCTCGCCCTTTTTGGCGGCGGCGGCCACGATGCGGCTCATGGTGGTGCGGAGGGTGCGGTCAATGTCCCGCAGGCGGGGCTGGCGGGCAAAGACCTCCCGGCGGCGCTGGTCCAGCTCGGCCTCCCGGCGCTGGCGGGCCTGGTCAAAGCGGGCAATGGCCCGCTGCATGATGATACCGTCGTATGACATACTCTCACCTCTTGATATAGCGGCGCATCCAGGCGTCCTTGTCCCCGGCGGGGGCGGCGGACTTACCGGCGGCAGCGGGCCGCTTGCCGGCCGCCTCGCCCTCCTCTACCTGGCGGGGCGTATGCCAGCCGGCGTCGTGCCAGCGGCGCAGGATGCCGTTAAGATAGCGCCAGTTCAGGTCCTTCTTGTAGAACACCGTGCGCTCATAGGCCAGAGCCACCGTCTCCGGTGGGAAGCCCATGTCCATCCACTGGTCGATGTAGCGGCGTTCGGCCTCCACCGGCGGCCTGTTAAGAATTCGTAAATTCGACAAATAGGAAGTATACTTCCTGTTGCGCTCTGCCCACTTTTTCAGGTATACCGCAGCAGAATTCTGGTCAAATATGCCAAGCTGTGCCCAGCGATAGCCCTCTTTTTCCACTTGGCGCATGGTTGGTCGTCTGCCCTCGCCCCACTGGCTGCGGGCCCGTTCGACACAGTGGCACACCAGGAGATAGATCACGTCGGCGGGCATACCCAGGTCATCGTAAAGACCGGCCAATATCTGCAAGTCGGCGGTGCGGAGTTTCTTGCCCAGCTGCTGCTCCGTCTGGGGCACCAGCAGGCGGAAGCCCTCGTTGTCCGTCAGCAGTCCGGCAATGTCCTGGGCGGTGTAGACCGGGCGTTCGTCCGCCGGATCGGGCGGTGCCTGGCGGGCCGGTCGAGGCAGCAGGTCCAGGTCCTGAAGGACCTTCTCCGCCGCGTCGATCCGCAGGCGGCTGATGGGCAGGACCTTTTCCAGCTCCTCCGGCGTGACGCCCCGGCCGAAGCGGCGCAGGGCCAGATACAGCAGGGCGGCGTCGCCCTGCCCGCTTTGCAGCAGCTTGTCGGCCGCATCGGCGGGCAGCGTCAGCTGCTCCTGCCTGTTCCGAAGTATATAGCCGTCCATGGCGATGACCTCCCCTCTCATTCGTGCTCTCCATTCTACACGAAAAAGGGGTCGGCGTAAAGCGGGGCGGGACAACTTTTTACAAATTTCCGCTTTTCGCCAAAATAGACTTTTCTCCGGCGGGTTTTGTGGTATAATGCTATTTGTATAAGTATATATACCCAACGAAATGAATTAAGGAGGGTTTTGGCATGGCGAACCGGGTAACGATGTCTATCTGCGGCACGGAGTATATCCTCGTAGCGGAGGAGGATGCCGCCTACATGGAGAAGATCGGCAACATGGTGGATGCGGAGATGCAGAAGCTGATGGACAGCGCCCACATGAGCCGTGACGCGGCGGCGGTGCTGGCGGCGGTCAATCTGGCGGACCAGCTCACCAAGGCGCAGGAGGGCGCGGAAAATCTGCGCCGGCAGGTAAAGACCTATCTGGACGAGGCCAGCCGCGCTAAGAACGAGGCGGCGGAGCTGCGCCGGAAGCTGCAGAACGCCCAGAACCAGAATAACCGCCGGTGATGATGGAGCTTTTGGCCCCCGCGGGGGGATATGAGGCGCTGACCGCCGCGGTGCAGAACGGCGCGGACGCGGTGTATATGGGCTTCGGTGCGTTCAACGCGCGGCGGAGCGCGAAAAACTTTACCGACGAGGAATTCGCGTCGGCGGTGCGGTATTGCCATCTGCGGGGCGTGCGGGTGTTCCTGACCCTGAACACCCTGCTGACCGACCGGGAGCTGCCCGGGGCGGCCGCGGCGCTGCGGAAGGCCAGCGCCATGGGCGTGGACGCGGTGCTGGTGCAGGACTGGGGCCTGCTGACCCTGGCAAAGGAGATCGTGCCGGACCTGCCTCTTCACGCCAGCACGCAGATGAGCCTGTTCACGCTGGGCGGCGCCAATGCGGCCGCGGCGTTGGGCATGGAGCGCGTGGTGCTGGCCCGGGAGCTGGACCGGGACGAGGTACGGGAGATCTGCGCCGGCTGCGGCGCGGAGATCGAGGTGTTCGGCCACGGGGCGCTGTGTATGTGCTACTCCGGCCAGTGCGAGATGAGCGCCGTGCTGGGACAGCGCAGCGGCAACCGGGGCGCCTGCGCCCAGCCCTGCCGTCTGCCCTACGGCGTGAACGGCCCCTGCCGGGACGCACATCCCCTGAGCCTGAAGGACACCAACCTATCGGCCTATTTGCAGGACATGGAGGACATGGGCGTGGCCTGCCTGAAGCTGGAGGGACGGCTGAAGCGGCCGGAATACGTGGCCGTGGTAACGGGCATCTACCGCCGCCTGCTGGACGAAAGGCGGCTGCCCACGGCGGAGGAGTCCCGGGCGCTGGAGCAGGCCTTCTCCCGCAGCGGCTTCACCGACGGCTACTGGCTGGGCAGGAAGGGCAAGGCCATGTTCGGCACCCGGCCGGAGAACGTGCCGGAGCCAAAGGCGCTGTTCGCCCGCGCCCGCGAGACATACGAAAACGGAAAAGAGAACCGAAAGATACCTGTGAACCTCCGTCTGACGGTGCGCCGGGGCGAACCGGTGCGGCTGGGCGGCGCGTGCGCCGTCCCGGGCGGCGTCACCATAGTCATGGCCACGGGCGATATGCCGGAGGAGGCGCGAAACCGCGCCGTGACGGAGGAGGAACTGCGGCAGCGGCTGACCAAGACCGGCGGCACGGTGTTCGCGGCGGATCAGATCGAAATAGAGCTGGACGAGGGGCTGATGGTGTCCGCCAGCGCGGTGAACGCGCTGCGGCGGGAGCTGCTGGACGAGCTGGCGGATCGGCACTCCGAAGCGCCGTGAACTGCCCGCCTCTCCCCTGCCGGAGGCCCCGGCGGGCGCGGCGGAGCTGGACTTTACCGTGTCCATCAGCAGGCCCGATCAGCTGACGGCCGAGCTGCTGGCGGAACGCCCCGCTATCGTGTATATCCCGGCGGAGCTGCTGGATAAGATGGACCTGACGCCCTATACCGGGCAGGCGGAGTTCTGCGCGGTGCTGCCCCGGATATTCCGCACGGCGGACGAACCGGTGCTCCGGGATATTCTGCAGCGGCACCCGGAGGTCGCCTCCGCGGCCATCGGCAACCTGGGCCATCTGGCCATCGTGAAGGGACTGGGCAAAACGCTCCGCGGCGACTTCGGCCTGAACGTGTACAACAGCCGGGCGGTGCGCTTCTGGCAGGAGCAGGGGCTGTCGTCCGTGACGGCCAGCTTCGAGCTGCGGTGGCAGCAGGTGCGGGATCTGGGAAAATATGCGGACTGCGAGGCCCTTGTCTATGGCCGCCTGCCGCTGATGATCACCGAAAACTGCGTGACGAAGAACAGCGTGGGCTGCGCCCATGGGGCGGGCAGTGTGCTGACCGACCGGCGGGGCGAGCAGTTCCCGGTGCTGTGCGCCTACGGGTGCCGGTGCGAGATCGAGAACGGAAAGACACTGGTGCTGGCGGACAAGCCGGAGGTGTTCCGGTGCGGCCTGCGGTACGGACGCCTGCGGTTTACCACAGAGACGGCGGCGGAGTGCGCGGCGCTTCTCCGCGCCCACAGGGCCGGGACCGTCACCGCCGACGACAACAGCACACGCGGGCTGTTCTACCGGGGCGTAGAGTAAAACAAATAGTATAACACTCGTTATAATTTACAAACCGTATTCAATTTCAGGAGAAAAAGGTGTTACTATGGAGCTGAAGATCAAAGCCCTGTCCCCCAAGATCGGGACGGAGATACCCCTCCCCCGCTTTGCCACCGCCGGTGCGGCCTGCATGGACCTGTGTGCCTGCATCGACGAGGCGGTGACGCTGGCAGCCGGAGAACGGCGGCTGGTGCCCACGGGCATCGCCATCGCCCTGCCGTCGGCGGACTACGCGGCGCTGGTGTTCGCCCGCAGCGGACTGGGCATCAAGAAGGGCGTGTGCCTTTCCAACGGCGTGGGCGTCATCGACAGCGACTACCGGGGCGAGATCGGCGTGGGGCTGGTGAACCTGGGGCGTGAACCGTACACGGTGCAGCCCGGAGACCGGATCGCCCAGCTGATGGTGGTGCCGGTGGTGCAGCCGTCCCTTGCCGTGGTGGACGATCTGGACGACACGGACCGGGGCGCCGGCGGCTTCGGCTCCACAGGCAGGTGACGTATATGGCAAAGATCGTACTGGCCTCCGGGTCCCCCCGGCGGCAGGAGCTTTTGCGTCGGATGGGCATCACCGACTTTACCGTCCGGGTGCCGGAGGTGGAGGAGTACTTTCCCGCCGGGCTGACGCCGGAGGAGACGGTGTGCTACATCTCCCGGGAAAAATCCCAGGCGGTGGCGTCCGACGCGGACGAGATCGTCATCACGGCGGATACGATGGTGTTTCTGGACGACAAAAAGCTGGGCAAGCCCGCCGACGAGGCGGAGGCCCTGCAAATGCTGACGGCCCTGCAGGGCCGGCGCCACACCGTCTGTACCGGTGTGACGGTGCGGCAGGGGGAGAAAGCCCTGACCCGCGCCCAGCACACGGACGTGTATTTCCGTCCGGCCACACAGCGGGAGCTGAAGGCCTACATCGCCGGGGGTGAGCCCATGGACAAGGCCGGGGCCTACGGCGTACAGGGACAGGGCGCGCTGCTGGTGGAGCGCATCGACGGCGACTTTTTCAACGTGATGGGGCTGCCGGTGGTGCTGCTGGCGGAGATGCTGGGCGAATTCGGGATACAGCTGCTGGGATAATGCCCCTTTCGCTCCCTCTGAGAGGGTGCGCTGCCGCCTCCCCTGCCGGGGGTGACTTCAGAGAGGAACAAACGACACATGAAGCGATTTTTTACGAAAACGGGAATATGGCTGCTGGCCGCGGCGGCCACCATCGCGGTGGCGCTGTGCGTGGTGTCGGCCCTGAGCTCCGGAACGGGGCTGCTGCACAATGCCCTGGGCGTGATCGCCTCGCCCTTCCGGGCGGCGGGTTCCGCCGTGGCGGGCTGGGTCGGCGGCATTAGCCAGCGGTTTGAGGACGTGGAGACCCTGCAGCAGGAGAACGACGAGCTGCGGCAGCAGATCGCGGAGCTGGAGGAGCAGCTGCGGCAGATGGAGCCGGCGGCGACCGAGAATAAAGAGCTGCGCCAGCTGCTGGGCCTGCGGCAGCAGCGCAGCGACCTGGTGTTCGAGGCGGCCCGCGTCACCCAGCGCGACGTGTCCAACTGGGCCAGCACGCTGGTGCTGGACCGGGGCAGTCAGCACGGTGTGGCCATAGGCGACTGCGCGGTGGACAGCGCCGGGAACCTGGTGGGTGTGGTCACAGACGTGGGCCTGAACTGGTGCCGGCTGTCCACGGTGCTGGACACGGACTCCCAGTTCGGCGCGCGGGTATTCCGCACCGGCGAGACGGCGGTGGCCGGCGGCGACCTGGCGCTGATGTCCGAGGGCAGGCTGCGGCTGCAATACCTCAGCGACAGCGCGAACCTGATCAAGGGCGATGTGATCGTCACGTCCGGACTGGGCGGCTACTATCCCGCCGGTCTGGTGATCGGTACGGTGGAGTCCGTGCAGACGGATGACGGCGGGCTGGCGCGGTACGCGGTGCTCTCGCCCAAGTGCGATGTGGCGGCGATACAGGAGATGTTTATTATCACGGATTTTGACGTGATCCAATGACGGAGGACGGCTATGACACGGCGGGCGATACTGCTGAAGTGGATATTGTACTGTCTGTGCGCGCTGGCGCTGGCACTGCTGCAGGGGCTGGTGCTGGTATACGTGCGGGTATGGGGCGTGCACCCGTTCCTGCTGCCGGCCATCGCGGTGATACCGGCCACGCTGGAGCGCAACGAGCAGGCGCTGCTGTATGCGGTATTCTTCGGGCTGGCGTGCGACCTTCTCTCGCCGGTGGCGGGCCTGCCGTGCTTTTACGCGCTGGCGTTCCTGCTTGGCGCGGCGGCAGCGTGGCTGCTGAGCGGGCAGGTCATCATGGCGGGCATGGTGTGCTCGCTGGTGGTGACAGGCGTATGTATGCTGCTCTGCGGACTGCTGCACATGGCGGTGCTGGCGGGACACAGCGGCGCGGGGCTGACCGCGGCGGGCCTGCTGCTGGGCAGAGAGCTTTTGGTATCGCTGCCCTTCGCGGCGGCGGCGCACCCGCTGTTCCGGTGGGCACGGCGGCGGACACTGAGCGAATGACCATAGGAGAACCAAGCTATGATGAAAAATCCTCACCCCTCCCGGCGGCGGGTATATGTGCTGCTGGGGTTTTTCTGTGCGTTTCTGGTGCTGTTTTTTGCGGTGCTGTATGACGCACAGGTGGTACACGGCAGCGAAAATCGGGCCAGATCCATCACCAGCAACACCGCCAGCGAAACGGTGACCGCCTCCCGGGGCATCATCACCGACCGGAACGGCAAGGTGCTGGTGAGCAACCGGCTGGCCTATACGCTGGTGGTAGACAAGAGCAGCTTCGGCAAGGACGAGGCCGCGCTGAACGACGCCATCTGGCAGCTGATACAGCTGTGTCAGGAGCAGGGCGTCACATGGAACGACACCCTGCCCATGACCACAGGGTCCTCTCCCCAGCTGACCAGCAAAAGCCTGACCAAGAGCTTCCGGGAGTATCTGGACGACAACAAGCTGCCCACGGACGGCGGCAGCGCGGAAGTGCTGGCCGCCATGCGGAAGCTCTACAAGGTCGATGACAGCTATACCGACGCGCAGGCGCGTCTGATCGTGGGCGTGCGGTATGAACTGGACGGGCGCAGCAGCTACACCTTTGCCGAGGATGTATCCACGGAGCTGCTGGGCCGCATCACCGACGGAAAGTACCGGGGCGTGACCATCAAGACAGCGGCGGCGCGGGTGTACAACACCAAGCTGGCGGCGCACATTCTGGGCACCGTGGGCGCCATATGGCAGGAGGAGTGGCGCAGCGACGAGAGCACCGGCTATGTGGGCTACGCCGACAAGGGCTACAATATGAATGACCTGGTGGGCAAGGACGGCGTGGAGAAGGCCTTTGAGGAATATCTCCACGGCAAGGACGGCAAGCGGCTCATCACCACCGACGAGAACGGCAAGATCACCGGCGAGCTGTACACCCGGGAGCCCCAGCCCGGCGGCACCGTGGCGCTGACCATCGACATCGACCTGCAGCAGGTGGTGGAGGACACGCTGGCCAGTACCATTCAGGGCATGATCGACAAGGACAGCAACGAGCGCGGCGGCGCGGCGGCGGTCATTCAGGTCGGCACCGGCGAGGTACTGGCCATGGCCAGCTACCCCACCTACGATCTGGAGACGTTCAACCAGGACTATGAGGAGCTGGTGAAGGACGAACGCCTGCCCATGTTTAACCGGGCCACCCAGGGCGTGTACGCCCCCGGCTCCACCTTCAAGCTGTGCACGTCTGTGGCGGCGCTGGAGGAGGGCATCATCACCCCCAGCACCATTATCGAGGACAAGGGTATCTACACCTACTATGTGGACCCGCAGCCCATGTGCTGGATCTGGCGGCAGGCCCACACCACCCACGGGCGCATCAACGTCAGTCAGGCCATCGTGGACTCCTGCAACTACTTCTACTACGAGGTGGGCCGGCTGACAGGCATCAAGAAGCTGGACGAGTACGCCACAGCCTTCGGCCTGGGGCAGTCCACGGGCATTGAGATCGGCGACGTCAGCGGCGTGCTGGCCTCCCCGGAGTGGGCGGAGGCCCACGACCGGGAGTGGACCGACGGCCAGACCATTACAGCGGCCATCGGCCAGTCCTACAACCTGTTCACCCCCCTGCAGCTGGCCAACTATGTGGCTACGCTGGTGTCCGGCGGCGAGCACTATGAGGCACATCTTCTGAAAAACGTAAAATCTTATGATAATTCGCGAGTTGTCGGCGTATATGGCAAGGGGCCGCTGAACGACCTGAACATCTCGGACAGCACCATGGCGGCGGTGACCAAGGGTATGCACGATCTGACCTACGACTCCCTGCGGAGCGCGTTTTCCCGCTGTGTGGTGGAGGCCGGCGCCAAGACCGGCTCGGCCCAGGTGGGTACGGATATCGCCAACGGCACCTTTGTGGCCTACGCCCCCTATGACGATCCGGAGATCGCCATCGCCATCGTGGTGGAGAAGGGCGGCAGCGGCAGTCTGCTGGCCAATGCGGCCGTGGACATCATCAACACCTGGTTCACCCGGGACGGCACCGGCGCCACCGCCGCCGGCGAGGACGCGCTGATGCGGTAAATCTGTTATAGAGACAAGAGGCACACATGGGACCCTATTTCAATTCGAGAGACAAACATTATAAAGACCCCTTCGGCGCCGTCCCCTGCGGCGCCGAAGTGCGCTTTGCGCTGGCGGACGACACCTACTACGGCTGCGAGCTGCTGGTGCTCCGGGAGTTCGCAGGCATGGAGGATACGTGCGCCCTGCCGCCGGCGGAGGGCGGCTTCGCCGGCACATACACCGCGCCGGCTGGCGGTGAGCTGTGCTGGTACTGCTTCCGGCTGACGGACGTGGACGGGCGCTGCGTGTGGTACGGCAAAAATGGCGTGCAGGACGCGCCGGAGAGGGCGGCACGCTGGCAGCTGACGGTATACGAGCCCTCCCCCGCCCCGGACTGGTTCGGGCGCGGCGTGACGTACCAGATCTTCCCGGATCGGTTCCGCCGTGTATCCATGCCGGACGTGAGCCATATGCCCGGGCACCGGTGGCTGCACCGCGGCTGGAACGAGCAGCCGGTGTTCCTTCCGAACGAGCACGGGCAGATCACCAACCGCGACTTCTTCGGCGGCTCGCTGCAGGGCATCACGGAGAAGCTGGACTATCTGGCGGGCCTGGGCGTGACGACGCTGTATCTGAACCCCATTTTTGAGGCCGCCAGCAACCACCGCTACGACACCGGCGACTATCGGGCCATCGACCCGCTGCTGGGCACAGAGGCTGACTTCCGTGCCCTGTGCACCGCCGCCCATCAGCGTGGGATGCGTGTGATACTGGACGGCGTGTTCAACCATACCGGCAGCAACAGCCGGTACTTCAACGCCGAGGGCTACTATCCGGAGCCGGGGGCGGCCCAGAGCCAGAATTCAGAATATTACAACTGGTACAGCTTCCACCCGTGGCCGTCGGACTACGACGCCTGGTGGGGCGTGAAGACCCTGCCCGCCGTCAATGAGGCGCAGCCGGCTTACCGTGACTTCATCTTCGGCGATCAGGACAGCGTGGTCCGGCATTGGCTGCGCTGCGGCGCGGACGGCTGGCGGCTGGATGTGGCCGACGAGCTGCCCGGCGACTTTATCGAGGGCATCCGCTCGGCCATCGACGCGGAAAAGCCCGGGGCTTACCTGCTGGGTGAGGTCTGGGAGGACGGCAGCAACAAGATCGCCTACTCCCAACGGCGCAGATACCTGCTGGGCCGCCAGGTCCACGGCCTGATGAACTACCCCTTCCGCACGGCCCTGCTGAACTGGCTGGCCGGCGGCGACGCCGCGGTCTTCCGCGACAGCATGGAGACGATTCGTGAGAACTACCCGCCCTTCGCCTTCTATGGCGCCATGAACTTCCTGGGCACCCACGACACAGCGCGCATTCTGACGCTGCTGGGCGCGGAGGGCACACCGAAAACCAAGGCGGAGCGTGCGGCGTACCGCCTCTCCCCCACTGAGCTGGCCCGGGGCCGGGCAAAGCTCCGTCTGGCGGGAATGCTGCTCTACAGCTTCCCCGGCTCTCCCACCCTCTTCTACGGCGACGAGGCCGGCGTGCAGGGCTTCGAGGATCCGCTGAACCGGGGCGCCTTCCCCTGGGGCAGCGAGGACGCGGCGCTGACGGACTTCTTCCGCACTCTGGGACAGCTGCGGCGAACGCGGGAGAGCCTGCGCTCGGGCGCCCTGCGCTATCTGCTGGCCCGAGGCGGCGCTCTGGCCATCGAGCGTGAGCGCGGAGGCGAGCGCACGGTAACGGCGCTGAACGCCGGGGACGCGCCGGCAGACCTGACGCTGGCCTGGGACGCGCTCACCGCGCAGGACGCGATGACCGGACAGCGATTTCTCGTCATCGACGGGAAAGCGCACCTGACATTGCCGCCGCTGAACGGCGTGATACTGGTATAAGGAACGGGGCGGCTGTTTCACGTGAAACAGCCGCCCTGCTTTTGTCCCTTTATGTTTCACGTGAAACAAAAGGGCGAAAATTTGCATTTTCCCTCTTGAAACCCTCCATGCAGGTGGTATATACTATCATAATGAACTCAGATAGAAAGAGGAATTTGCTGTGGCGAAAATCATTGCGATCGTAAATCAGAAGGGCGGCGTGGGCAAGACCACCACCTGCGTAAACCTGGCCGCTGCCGTAAAAGCCGCTGGCAAGCGGGTGCTGCTGTGCGATTTTGACCCCCAGGCCAACGCCACCAGCGGCATGGGCGTGGACAAGACCACCAGCAACGGCGTCTACGATGCGCTCATCAACGGCGCAGAGACGGCCCAGTTGATCGTGACCACGCCCTATGGCGACGTGCTGCCAAGCAGCAAGGCGCTGGCCGGCGCCGGTGTGGAGATGATCAACATGGACGACCGGCAGTTCCTGCTGAAGGCTGCGCTGCGGCAGGTGGCGGACAGCTATGATTTCATCTTCATCGACTGTCCGCCCTCGCTGGAGCTGCTGACGCTGAACGCACTGTGCGCCGCCAACAGTCTGCTGGTCCCGGTGCAGGGCGAGTATTACGCGCTGGAGGGACTCAGCGACCTGATGAACACCGTGCGTATCGTGCGGCGCAGCATGAACCCGGGGCTGGACATCGAGGGCGTGCTGCTGACCATGTTCGATGGCCGCACCAACCTGTCCATTCAGGTGGCCCAGGAGCTGAAGCGGTTTTTTGCCGGGAAGGTGTACAGCACCGTGATCCCGCGGAACGTGCGGCTCAGCGAGGCGCCCAGCCACGGCAAGCCCATCACCGCCTATGACAAGACCTGCCGGGGCGCGGACGCATACACGGCGCTGGCGGCGGAATTTTTGCGGAAGAACAACTGCTGAAAGGAGACGCGGTATGGCGAACACAAAAGGTCTGGGCAAGGGACTGAGCGCACTGCTTGGTGACGACGTCATCGCCGCCAAGGACGAGCGCGCCTCCTCCCTGCTGCTGCCCATCAGCCAGGTGGAGAGCTGCTCCACCCAGCCCAGAAAGAGCTTTGAGCCGGAGGCCCTCAGTGACCTAGCGGACTCCATCCGGATACACGGCATCATCCAGCCGCTGACCGTGCGGAAGCTGCAATCCGGCTACTATCAGATCATCGCCGGCGAACGGCGGTGGCGGGCGGCGCGGATGGCCGGGCTGACACAGGTACCCGTGGTGGTCATCGAGGCCGACGACCGCAAGGCCATGGAGCTGGCCATGATCGAAAACCTCCAGCGTGAGGATCTGAACCCCATGGAGGAAGCCGAGGGCTACCGCACGCTGATGGAGCAGTACGGTCTGACGCAGGAGGAAACCTCCCAGCGGGTGGGCAAGTCCCGCAGCGCCGTGGCCAACGCATTGCGGCTGCTGAACCTGTCGAAAGAGGTGCGGGTGCTGGTGGAGGAGGGCAAGCTGTCCGGCGGACATGCCCGCGCGCTGGTGCCGCTGACGGAGGAGCTGCAAAAAACCGCCGCCGCCCTTATCATCAAGGACGATCTGTCCGTCCGCCAGACGGAGCTGCTGGTGAAAAAGCTGACGGCGGAGAAGAAGGACGCGCCCGCCAAGGACGTGACCGCCGTGGATTACGCTGCCGAGGCCGCCCGTGAGCTGGGCGAACGGCTGGGCCGTCCCTGCAAGATCGTCACCGGCAAGAAAAAAGGCCGCATTGAGCTGGAGTACTACGGCGTGGACGATCTGAACGCCCTGCTGGACGCGCTGCATCAGTTGAAAAAGTAAGTGTTTCACGTGAAACATGCCCTCTCCCCTGCCCCACAAAACATGAAACACGGATTCCCACGACAGTGACGTCGGTCACTGTCTCGGAATGACAGATAGGCGACATACTATTACAATAATGAGGTAAGCATCATGCTTGATATCAAATTTGTCCGGGAAAATCCCGATATCGTCAAGGAAAACATCCGCAAGAAGTTCCAGAATGCCAAGCTGCCGCTGGTGGACGAGGCCATCGCGCTGGACGCCCAGCGCCGTCAGGCCATCGCCGACGGCGAGTCCCTGAAGGCCGAGCGCAACAAGCTGTCCAAGGCCAACGGCCCGCTGTTCGGCAAGCTGAAAAAGTGCACCGACGAGACGGAAAAGGCCGCCATTCAGGCCCAGATCGACGCTAACAACGCCGCCGTCAAGGCTGACGCCGACCGTATGGCCACGCTGGAGGCTCAGAAGGAGCAAGCTGAGGCCGCCCTTAACAAGATCATGCTGGTGATCCCCCAGATCATCGACGAAAGCGTACCCATCGGCCCCGACGACAGCTGCAACGTGGAGGTGGAGCGCTTCGGCGAGCCGAAAACCCCGGATTTCGAGGTGCCCTACCACACCGACATTATGGAGCGGTTTGACGGCATCGATCTGGACGCGGCAGGCCGTGTGTCCGGCAGCGGCTTCTACTATCTGCTGGGCGATATCGCCCGGCTGCATGAGGCGGTGCTGGCCTACGCCCGTGACTTCATGATCGACAAGGGCTTCACCTACTGTATCCCCCCCTTCATGATCCACGGCAATGTGGTGGAGGGCGTTATGAGCCAGACCGACATGGACGCCATGATGTACAAGATCGAGGGCGAGGATCTCTACCTGATCGGCACCAGCGAGCACTCCATGATCGGCAAGTTCATCGACCAGATTTTGCCCGAGGACAAGCTGCCCCAGACCCTGACCTCCTACTCCCCCTGCTTCCGCAAGGAGAAGGGCGCCCACGGCATCGAGGAGCGGGGCGTGTACCGCATCCACCAGTTTGAAAAGCAGGAGATGATCGTGGTCTGCAAGCCCGAGGACTCCAAGGCGTGGTACGAGAAGATGTGGCGCTGGTCCGTGGAGCTGTTCCGCAGCCTGGATATCC